>JGI12677J13195_1000053_pt1 | contig 24957 bp, 28 predicted proteins | sample JacPinW_OM2H0_O3_FD_13195 | JGI IMG/M metagenome (IMG submission 13195) | reverse complement strand
AACCTTGCTCAGCAACCGTCGGAAGCGGCCCAGCAGCCGCGCCTCTTTTCCCTTGCTTCCCCACGCGATATCGTCTGCCGTCTTCCGCTTCGGAAGATTTGGCAACACAGGTGGTTCCTCGCCGTCGTAGAATAGCTGGTAGAGGGGAATCTCCATGGCCCGGGCCAGCTTTTCCAGAGTCTCGATCGCCGGAACGGTGTGACCGTTCTCAACGCGCGAGATGTAGCAGCGAAGAAGTCCAGTGCGTTTCTCGATGTCGCCTTGAGAAAGTTTTTTCGTTTCACGCAAAAGACGAATACGTTCTCCGATTATCATGGCGGGTATTGTTACATGGACTACTGCCTCCCGCAAGTGCGAATCTTAATAGTGCGAGAGTGGATGCGAAAGGCTGACTGCAAGTCAGAAGCGTAAGGTAACGTATCGGCTAGAACTCGTTTCGGCTTTAGGTGGTTGTAAGGCACAAACATTGTCCCTGGCGTAACCAAAACTGTATGGCAGACGTCCCAAAGGGTATGGCGGCAAGCGCGTCGGCGATCTCGCTCCCGGCCCGTGCGAGAAAGCGGGAAGAAGAGGCGGAGCTTGTTCGGCTGGCGCAAAGCGGCGAAGAAGCTGCTTTCGAGGAGCTGATACGGCGGCACCAGCAGCGGGTTTTCGGTTTGGTGAATGGAATCCTGCGACGCCGGGAAGACGTGGAAGACGTAGTACAGCAAGTGTTTTTGAAGGTTTTTGTTTCTATAAAGCGCTTTGATCTACGCGCGGCGTTTTCGACCTGGCTCTATAAGATCGCGGTGAACGAATGCTGGGACTACTTGAGGAAGAAAAAGGTTCGGCCATTAGTTTACGAGACCGACCTCTCGGAGGAACAAGTCTCGAGGTTGGACGGTGCAGCTTCGGCGGAACGTCCGCCGGAGAATCCAGCGCGGCGCGCGGAGACGAACGACATTCTGGATCAGTTGCTGAACGAGTTGCCGGAGCGAGACCGGGAATTGCTAGTGCTAAAGGAAATTGAAGGATTTTCGGTGCAAGAGTTGGCGGAGATGCTCGATCTCAACGTCAACACAGTGAAAGTGCGGCTGTTTCGTGTGCGTGCCCGGCTGATGGATGTCTACAATCGGCGCATTGGCTCGCATCCGGAGCATCCGGCCGCAAGCGGAAGGAGCGAAACCGATGGAAGCAAGATTTAACCAAGGCCCCTGTTTGGAATTCGAAGCGCTGCTGGAAGATCATCTGAGCGGCGAGCTGAGCGGCGCGGATGCGAAGAAGTTAGCGGAGCATCTCGAGAATTGCGCAGCTTGCAGCACAGCGCTGGAGCATGCCGCGCCGAGCGTGCAATTGTTGCGCGCAGCGCAGCCAGCGGCGGACCCGGGTCCAGGTTTTTCACATGTGGTGATGGCACGGATTCGCGCGGAAATGTCGAAGCGAGGCGAACAGAAATCGATCTGGCTGCCGTTTGTTTCAATGGCGTGGCGTTTTGCGGCCACAGCGGCTCTTGCGCTTGCCCTTCTTGTTACGTTTGACGCGGTCCGGCATATGCGCTATGAGCGCCAGTCGAGCTTGGCGTACGTGCCCAAAACGGAGACCCGTGATCTGTTTCCCGACCCAGCGGGCCCTCCGGCAAATCGGGACGAAGTTCTAATGATGGTGGCGGATACAAATCATGGAAAACACTAAGAAACGCGGCGAGGCTGCGGTACTCGTGCTTGTGGTATTCCTGCTAGGTACTCTGCTTGGCGGGGTGGGGAATCACGTTTGGGGCGAGCGGGTGTGGGGCAAGCAAATTGTGAACACACAGCCTACGCGCGATCAGATTGTCGGTAATTTGACGCGAGACTTGCAACTCACGCCAGATCAGCAGCAGCAGTTAGGTTCCATCGTGGATGATACGCGCGCCAAGTGGCGCACGCTGTACAACACCATCGAACCGCAGCACGAGCAAATTCGCCAGCAGGCTCGGGACCGCATGCGCGCGATTCTCACCCCGGAGCAGAAGCCGAAATTTGAAGAGTTCATGCACCGCATCGACGAACAACGCCAGAAAGACGAACAGCAGCTAGCCCGCTAGTAGAGTTCCCGAAAAAAGCCTAGAACGGAATATCTTCGTCCGAAATTTCCGGTCCTGAAACGGAAGGTTCTTCGAGCATGGGTCCGCCTTCCATGTCCGGATCGCTCGCGCGACCTTGCGCGCCGGTATGGCTCGAACCGGCCCCGGCGGCGGCACCGTCGGCTCGCCCTCCGAGCATCCGGAAATTATTGGCTACGATTTCAAAGCTGGTGCGCTTCTGTCCTTCTTTATCCTGCCACTCGCGCGACTGAATACGGCCTTCAACGAAAATCAGCGAACCCTTCTTCAAGTATTGTTGCGCGATTTCGGCCTGCTTGCCCCATACGACGATCTTATGCCACTCGGTGCGCTTCTGGCGTTCGCCGCTCTTGTCTTTGTACGTCTCATCGGTGGCCAGAGAGAAATTGGCAACAGCCTGGCCGCCTCCGGTATAGCGCGTTTCGGGATCTCGTCCGAGCCGTCCCACGAGAATAACTTTGTTGACTGACATGGAAGTTCCACCTGTTAAGGAATTTTGAGGACATCGCGAGTATAGCCGAAGTGCGCCTGCAGGGGACGAAAAAGTATGCAAAGCGCGGGCGGGAAACTGGAGATGCAGACAATATCCGCGCGGTTAGACGAAGTTCGGGGCGATTCGCACCGTTATAACGCGCGCCGGAGGAAGTCTGCTAAGATTTCGCGAGAAGGTGAGTCGGAGTACCTGGAGGAATGTGGTGACACAAAGCGCCGAGAATCATACCAAGCTTGTTCCAGTTTTTCACTTCTTCGTTATGCCGGTCTTTGCGATCAACCTGGGGTGGTCCATCTATCGGGTCTCGCGCTTCTTTTCGTTCGGCACCGTGATGTTGCTGCTGCTTGCGGCGGCTTTTGTTCTGGCTGCGCTTTATGGAAGGATGTTTGCGCTTACGGTTCAGGACCGAGTGATCCGCCTGGAGATGAGATTACGCTTGAGAGACGTTTTGCCGCCAGACCTGCGGGCGCGCATCATGGAGTTCAACGTGAGCCAGTTGGTGGCGATGCGGTTTGCGAGCGATGCGGAATTGCCGGAACTTGCGCGGAAGGTGCTGGATGAACATCTTATTGACCGGAAGGCGATAAAGAAGCTGGTGAAGAACTGGCAACCTGACTTGCTGCGCGCGTGATTGTTCGGAAAGTTATCGTGGAGCCGGCGCTCGCGGAGTGGTTGAAGCGCCGAGTTCCTTGAGCTTAGCCTGGGCGCGACGCGCTTCATCAGATCCCGGGAATCGCCGCACGACTTCGCGAAGATCGCGGATACCGGTAGACTTCATTCCCAATTCAACCTCGGCGAAGGACTTCTTCAACTGAGCGGCGGCAAGCTTGAAACTTTTGGGGTAATTGCTGATTACGATCTCATACTGCGCAATTGCATCCTGATAGTCTCCCTGGGCATACGATATTTCGCCGAGGTAGAACTGGGAGTTCGAAGCCAAATCGTTAGTCGGGAAGTTCTTCATATAATCGGTGAACTCCTGCCGAGCGAGATCGTATTTTCCAGTGCTGAAATCGCGCAGAGCATTTTGGTAGAGCGTGTCGGCGGAAATAGGCGGCATTGAGGGAACCGGATTCGCTGCTTGCGGCGGTGGCACGGATCCGGGGTTTGGTTGAGTGGATTGCCCGACGCCCGGCGCGGGTGCTCCGGAATAGCCGCTCTGCGTGCTCGGCACTCCGCCGGAGATCTTCCCGTCGATGCTTTGCAGCAAGCCCTGAATGTCGTTCATCTGCTGGCCAAGTTTCGCCACACGCGCCTGAACATCCTGCATGTTGTCGGACAAGCCTTGCGTCTGCGAACTCATGGTGTCGATGCGCGACCCACTGTTTGCGGTGGCTTCCTGCACGCTCTTTTGGAGGACGCCCATTTGGGAGTTCAGCTGATTAGTAGCGTCCAGCGATTGTTGTACCAATGTTCGCAGAGTCGCGTTGTTGGCGTCTATTGCGCTGCGCAAGTCCCTTTGACCTTGTAACAGCTGAGACACCTGCTCTTGAAGCTGAATCATGTCTTTCGAAACGGCGCCGGTGGGTTTGGCGGTGAGCATCGCGCCGCCGAGAATGCCGATTAGTGTTGCTGCAAGTGCGAGCACAAGCCATCGTGTGCGCAAGGGAAGCCTCCTTATTGGTTCTATTCGATCCAGCTATTGAAACTGCGGACAGCCCGTGAAAAGCCAGAGCTGCCCGCAATTCCGGAATGCCTTTTGTCCGTCGAAATGATTAATGTCCGGCCACGAAATGGGCACGCCGATTTTGTTGCCAGCAAGCTTCATCGTGTTCGGTGCAGAATGGCCGCTCTTTGCCCCAGCTCACCGTGTCCATACGGTCGGCGGTGATGCCTAGCGAAATGAGATAATTCTTGGCGGCTTGAGCTCGGCGTTCACCGAGGCCGATGTTGTATTCGGTGGAACCACGCTCGTCGCAATGACCCTCAATGGTGACCCGGACCTGCGGGTACGAACGCAGGAATTCGGCGGTCTTTGCCAGATTATCTCGGGCGTCCGCACGAATATCAGATTTGTTGAAGTCAAAATATGCGTCCTTTACGTTCTGCTCGAACAGTTCGCTCAAACTCTGATTTCCCGTGGGCGGAGTTTCTACGGGAGCCGCCCCTACCGTGACGCGTGCATCCGCTGTGGCGGTGCCGCCCGGTCCCGTGGCAGTGATTGTAAAAGTTGTCGATTGCGTCGGGTTCACCGGCGTGGTGCCTTGCGCCACCACCTTGCCTACGCCCGGCTCAATATCAAGATCGGTGGCGCTGGTGGAAGTCCAACTCAGCGTGACGGTATCGCCGCTTTTTACTGAAGTTGGCGAAGCGTTCAGCGTAACGGTGGGTTGAGGGGCCGACTCTGGGGCAGCTTGCGTAGGCGGATGGCTTGCAACCTGCTTCTTACAACCGCCTGCGAAAGCTACGAGAGCAACCACTCCCAGCAGCAATCCCAACTTTCTAAGACCACTATCCTGCATTTACTGCCTCCTTGGACGTCCTTGCGAGGGCTTGGCAAGGGACGTCGTTCTATAATTTGTGCAACGTGTGCGTTACCGATGCCTCAACCGGATAGCTCGCTCAAAGAACGGTCGCAACCGAAGACGCATTATGTCTTCGATTCAGCGTGGCGACCAGTTCGGCGATTCATTCTGTCCCTGATACGTCAACTGCCGGGGTTCGCTGCCATCCGCCAGCATGGACCAAACCTGCAAGGTGCCAGTGCGATTGGACTCGAACACTATGTGCCTCCCGTCAGGCGCCCAGCTGGGGCGCTCGTTGCGTCCAGCGTCTTTCGTAAGCTCGACCAGTTGCTTGCTGATGACATCCATAGCATAGATGTCGAAATTGCCGCTCGGGCGTCGCCAACAGAATGCCAGGAGTTGTCCATTCGGCGACCAGGATGGGTCCACGCTGTAGCCCATATCGGGAAGGTCAAGTTTTTGAACGCTTGAGCCGTCCGAATTTGCGAGGTAAAGCACTGGATCACCGCCGCGGTCGCTAACGAACGCGATCTGCTTTCCTGTTTTCGGATTCCAGGCGGGTGACGTACTGACGCCAGCGGCAAAAGTAATTCGGTGGAGATTCCCGCCGCCTGCATCCGCCACATATATTTCGGGATCGCCGTTCTGGCTGGACATGAAGGCGAGCTGCGAACCGTCGGGCGAAAATGCCGGGGAGCTATTCGATCCGCGATATCGCGGGAAGGAAATCAAGCGGTCCGACGCGGCGGAGTAGATGCAAATCTGCGGAGAGGTGATTCCGCGAAAGGGAACGTAGCAGGTAAACGCAACTTTCGTGGCGTCGGGCGACCATCGCGGAGTAAGGGAAATGGACTTCAGATGAGTGAGCTGATGCTGATTCGAGCCGTCATAATCCATAGCCCAAATTTCTTTGTTTCCGCTTTTGCTGCTCACGTAGGCGATTTGCGTTTGCGCGATGCCCGACAGGCCGCCGCTTAGCCGTGAAACGATGTCGTCCGCGAATTGGTGCGCTAGCCGGCGAGCATCGGCGTCGGTGGCAGCGCCGCGATAGATTTTCTGCAGCGCGATGGGCGCAGTGGGATTGTGGACGTCTGAGAGGAATCCTGCGGCGGCGAGGTTCGATCCTTCGACCGAAAGATTCCCGTAGGCGATCATGTATGCGCTCGATGGCGCGTTGGCCCAATCAGCGAATTTCAATTCACTAGGCTGGCTTGGCGATTGCGTCGGGTAGAAGCTCGGGCTTACGAGGTCGAGAATGCCGCAATATTCCAGGTCACTCCAAAGCACGTCGTGAAAAGTTTTTTCCAGGGCTGGCGGCGCTGGAGCACGCACGCCAAATTCCGGGACGGCCAGGCGGACTTTCGAGACGCCGAGGCCAGTGCCTGTCTTGAACCAGTCTTGAGCCGAAGATGTACCAGCGCAAAACAGTAGCGCTGTTGCGATAGCCACGAAGATTGCAAGTTTTCTTGTCATATGAGTCTTTCGATTCGTTTTCATTGCATCCTTATCATCGTTTGTAGTCGAACCAGAATTCCACGCCCACTTTGGAGCCTGAATATTCCGCGGGCAATCGTCCGAGCGGGGTTGAATCCCGCACGGCGCGAACCGCCGATGTGTCTACAGACGCGTTGCCGCTGGACTTAGTGACCTGCACATTCGTGATTGTGCCGTCTTTCAAAACATCAAATGTAACCACTACCCTGGGTGCGAACTGAATTCCGGGGTCGACAGTAGCCTGAATCCAGTTGCTGCTCACGCGCCGCTGGACTGCTTCGACATACCACGAAAAACGAGCGCCGAAGTTCCCGCCGCCTGCATCATTGCTAAATCCCATGCCGGCTTGCGTGGCTGTTCCAGTGCCCATGGCGAATGACGTGTACGGAACGGTTGGCGTGCCGCCTCCGCCGTAGGGCACTGCGTTTGTCGGGGGCGGCGCTTTGTTTTCGAGGACTTTGGAGGGGCGCGTCACATACTTTGGCGGCTTCAGACGATCGAATTTTGGAATCGGTGTAGCATCCGGTTGCTTTTCGGGGATTTTCGGAGGCGGCTCGGTTTTGTAGAGCCCTTTGGATTCGTCCACCACGCGATTGGGGCTGGCCAGTTCCGGACGCGGCATCGGAATTCCCGGGACACTTCCAACTACACCCACTGAGATCGCGCCGCCCGGGCCACCCCAGGATTCCTCGTGCGGCGAATAATGGGCTGAAATGTAAAGCAGAGCTGCCAGGATACAGTGGAACACGAGCGACGCAGCGAAGAAATTTCCAAGCGGGCGCGTTAAATTATCAGGGATCGAATTGTCTGCGTAGAAAGCCATTTTAGCGAATTTGCGAGCGCTCGCTGAGCGGCTGAGTCACGACGCTTATATTTTGGATCCCGGACTGCCTAAGCGCGTCGACAACCGTGGCCCAACTGCCGAAGGGGACTGTTTCGTCGCAACGCACATATACAGCCTGGTGCTTAATATCGTGCGACTGCGAGATAACTTGCTGACCAAGATCGTGAATATTGATCGCTTTGTCGTTCAAGTAGACGCGTTGCGCTTTGTCGATGGTGACGACCATTCGCACTTCGGAGAGTTCTTTTACGGTTTTTGTTTTTGGGACGTCGACTTCGATGCCCGATTGCAAAATGGGCGCAGTGATCATGAAAATAATCAGCAGCACCAACACGACGTCGATAAACGGCACCATGTTGATTTCCGAGAGTGAGCTTCCGGTTTCGCGTTGAATCTGTGGCATGGCTATTTGTTATGCGCTGTACAACGTTTCGATTTTCGCGACAAACTCCGAGGCAAAACTGTCCATACGCGCTGCCACGGAGCGGATGTTTCCAACGTAGTAGTTGTAGGCAATGACCGCGGGGATAGCGGCGAAAAGTCCCGCGGCGGTTGTAATTAACGCTTCGGCAATTCCGGGCGCGACGGCGCGAAGACTCGCGGAGCCTGCGTCACCTAAGCCTGAAAATGCGTCCATCACGCCCCAAACGGTGCCAAACAATCCGATGAACGGGGAAACGGAACCGGTAGTCGCAAGCCAGGGCATCCATTTTTCAAGACGCCGAACTTCTTCGCCTGCGGCTACTTGCATTTCTACGCCTACAGCGTTCGCGTTGCGCACTTTTGTAGGGGTTGCGCTAGCGCCAGGACGATTCCCGGCGCCTCCGAGCTGCGCTTCGAGTTCGCGGTAGCCAGCTTGGTACACAACTACGAGGGGGGTTCCGCCTGCGCCGGCGCGAAGAGTATTCGGATCGGGAAGTCCTCGGCCGGCTCGAAACATTTGAAGGAATTTTTTGGTTTGCGGCTCGATTTGACCGAAAAGCCGCGACTTTTGAAAGATGATTGCCCAGGAGAACAGGGACAGGACAAGCAGGATGCCGAGTACGACGCGTGCGACCCAGCCCGTTTGTTCAAGCAAAGCGAACGGGCTGGCAAAAATGATCAGCGCCAGACCAGAAATGATATCCCCCAGGAAAAAAAATATAAATCTTTACCAAACAACCGTAGCACACGCATACAGGAGGGTCAAACAATTCACCCGATGAGAGGTTTGGATAAAGCACATGAGGACGAGGCGGAAATGCAGCTAATGCAGCGAAACAGTGCTGCCCGGGCGCGGGTCGTTTCTTACCAAAGCAAACGAAAGCAGAAACATGCAGGCGCAGCAGATCGAAAGAATCCAATAGGTATCGATATAGGAGAGTGTGGCTGCTTGCGACTGGAGTCCGGCGTAGATTCTGGCTAAGGCCTGCCGTTGCGCTTCGGTGAAGCTGAGGCCCGCGTGGTTGAGCTGTTGCGTCAGGCCATTTAGTGTGTTGCGGAACTGTGTGCTGTATGGGTTGATGTGGTCGCCGAGGGCGATTTGATGAAATTGCGAACGTCGCGCAATGATCGTTGTCACCACCGATGTGCCAACGCTGGAGCCGATGTTGCGCGTGAAATTTACCAGGCCGGCGACGGCATTGCTTTTTTCACGCTGGATGCCGATGTATGCCGCAGTCGTAGTCGGCACAAACACAAAACCCAGCGGCACATACTGGACGATGCGCAGCCACGTTGCATGTCCAAAACTCATTTCCTGATTGAACTGCAAGACAGAAACATACATTCCGATTGCCAGGCCGAACCAGCCGAAAGCGATCAGGTAGCGCAATTGGAATACAGAGGTGAGCCGGCCGACGAAGGGCAGCTCAAAAAGCAACAGTATTGCAGCCGCCGATAGCACCAAACCCGCATTTTCCGCCGTGTATCCCATAATTGTTTGAAGGAATTCCGGCATCAGAACGGTTGTGGCGAAGGCCATGGCGCCCACCATGAACAACATCATGTTCGCCGTGGCGAAATTCCGATTTTTGAAAAGGCGCACGTCCACGATCGGGTCTTTGTGAAACCACTCATAGAAAACGAGAGCGGTGAGGCACACCGCTGCGGTGACCGCCAGAGTGACGATGAAGTGGGAACCGAACCAGTCGTCTTCCTGGCCTTTGTCGAGCATGATTTGCAACGCCCCGACGCCGAGTGCGAGGAGCGAGAAGCCGATGTAATCGAGCTTGATGCCGCCTTTTGCCACGCGTTTCAGATAGGGCGGATCCTCCACCAGTTTGTAGACCAGAAACAAAGCGGCGAGGCCCACCGGCAAGTTGATGAAGAAAATCCAGCGCCAGGAATAACTGTCGGTCATCCAACCGCCCAAAGTGGGACCGATAGCGGGGGCGCAGACGGCGGTGATGCCGTAGAGCGAAAATGCCAGACCGCGCTTTTCGGGAGGAAAAGTGTCGGCGAGAATCGCTTGAACCATGGGCTGCAAGCCGCCTCCACCCGCGCCCTGCAACACGCGAAAGAAGAGGAGAAGACCAAGGCTGGGCGCAATTCCGCACAGCAGGGAACTCACGGTGAAGATCGTCAGGCAGGTCATGAAAAAACGCTTGCGGCCGAAGATGGTAACGAGCCATCCGCTGATCGGGAGCACGATCGCGTTAGCGACGAGGTAAGAAGTGAGTACCCAGGTGCTTTGATCGTTGCTCGCGCCGAGATTCCCGGCGATGTGCGGAAGAGCAACGTTTGCGATGGAAGTGTCCAACACTTCCATAAATGCGGCGATCGACACCACCACGGCGATGAGCCACGGATTGGCTTTCGGTTTCCAGGTTTCGTGAGGAAGAGCTATAGCTGCAGCGCTCATCAAACCTTTTGGATGCGCAAAGATGACAAAGGATTTTACCGCGAGGTGAAAGGATTGCGCACGTTGAATTGCCAAGTGAGATTTCCGAGCTTCACACATATCCCAAGGCACGCGCGATCACTCGGATGGAGTTGCGAGTGGGTGACGCGGGGAGTATCATGCGGGCGAATTTGTAGCCCGGTAACTACTCCGATTTTGTGGCAGGGCAAAGCTTCGCGAAGTGGCTTCGACGTACAGCGGCCTTCAAATTATCTCCATGACAGATTCCTCGACAACGATTCCGGGCGGCGAGCGCATCGGCGATTTTCAGATCGTCGGGAAGCTTGGCGCGGGCGGAATGGGCGTGGTCTATAAGGCTATCGACCTGCGGCTCGAACGCACGGTGGCATTGAAGTTTCTACCAGCGGAACTCGGCGTTGATGAAAAAGAGAAGGAATCGCTCGTGCGCGAGGCTAAGGCTGCTTCGGCATTGGACCACGCGAATATTGGCGTGATTCACGGGCTTGAAGAAACGACGGATGGCCGGCTTTTCATTGTGATGGGGTATTACGAGGGCGAAACGCTCGCGCACAAGATTCGGCGCGGCCCCATTCCTCTGCAAGAGAGTTTGGACGTTGCCTGCCAGATTGCGCGGGGTCTATGTGAAGCGCACGCTCGTCACATAGTCCATCGAGATATCAAACCTTCGAACATCATAATCACGGACCGTGGAGTAGCGAAGATTGTGGACTTCGGTTTGGCGCGCGTGATCAGCAGCGCGAGCGCTTCGCAGAGCATGCGCACGTCGGGAACCGCGGCGTACATGTCTCCGGAACAGGCGATGGGAAAGCCGCTCGACCATCGCACGGATGTTTGGTCGCTTGGCGTGGTGCTGGCTGAGATGGTAACGGGATGCCGGCCGTTCGGCGGAGAGAACTTGACCGGGATGATGTGGGAAATTCTGAATAAGCCGCCGAGCTCGATGGACAATTTGCCTCCGGAAGTGCGGCCGATTGTGTATCGGGCGCTGGCGAAAGATCCGAGCCAACGTTATGCGACTTGTGAAGCGATGCTGGTTGATCTTGAACGAGTGCGCAAGGAGATGCCTGCCGACCCGCGACAAACGCACGATGTGGAGGTCACGGCTTCGCTGCGCTCGGCGGGTTTTGCGGAGGCGGTCAGAAATGCGTCGCAGCCGAGTTGGGCGCAATCCGGCACGGCGGTCGCGCGGGGGAAAGTTCGCTGGGGGTATGTTATCGCGCCGCTCGCCGTGTTGGTGCTTGCAGCGGCTTCGTTGCTGATTCCTTCGGTTCGCGAGCGAGCATCGGGAGTCTTATCGGCGGGCGGGGAAAAGCACATTGCTGTGCTGCCGTTCGACAATATCGGGAACAACCCGGCCAATGAGCCGCTTGCGGAAGGGTTGATGGACAGCCTCGCGGGGAAGCTTTCTGATTTGGACTTTGGGGGCAAGTCCCTCTGGGTAGTACCTACCAGCGAAGTGCGGTCTCGCAAAATTTCCGATCCGACGTCGGCGTTGCGTGAACTGGGGGCGACACTCGCGGTCAAGGGCAGCATCGCTCGCGATGGGCAGGACGTTCACCTGACGGTGAACCTTATCGATACGAAAAATCTGCGGCAGATCGGGTCAGCGAGCCTTGAAGACCGAGCGGGCGATCTCGCAGCGCTGCAAGACGAAGCCGTCTCTCGTCTGGCCAAGCTAATGCACATCAACATCACTGCCGATATGCTTAAGAATACGGGCGGAGCGGTCACGCCGGCGGCGTACGAGGGATACTTGAGCGCACTCGGTTTGATGCAGCGATATGACAAGCCTGGGAATCTCGATCAAGCCATCACTGCGCTGGAGGGCGCGGTGAAGGCGGATCCGAGGTTTGCTTTGGGCTACGCGCAACTCGGCGAAGCCTACCGATTGAAATACCATGTCGATCCAAATCAAAAATGGATGGATGAGGCGTTGGCCAATTGTCAGAAAGCGGTGGAACTCGATGATCGTGTCCCGGCGGTATATGTCACGCTCGCCAAAATCCATGGCACGACTGGCAAGCACGACCTTGGGGTTCAGGAATTCCAACGTGCCCTCCAGTTAAACCCCAGAGATGCCGAAGCTCTTCGTGGGCTCGCCCGCGCCTATGAAGCCTCTGGGCGTATTTTGGATGCGGAAGCTGCGTTCAAGAATGCAGCTGCATTGCGTCCTGATTTCTGGGATGGCTACGACGAACTCGGGAGCTTCTACGATCGCCAGGGTAAGTACCCGGAAGCGATCACGCAATATCAAAGAGCAATCGCGCTGACTCCGGACAATGCGCAGGTCTATAACAATCTGGGGATGACATATCTCGACCGCGGAGCTCCTGCAGATGCTAACAACGCCGAGGAGGCGCTGAAAAAGTCCGTCGCGTTGAGCCCCAGTTACGCTGGTTATGCGAATCTCGGTTCGCTCTATCTGACCCAAAAGCGCTATGCGGAAGCCGCGGCTATGACGGAGAAAGCTCTCGCGTTGAACGACACCGACTTCCGTGTGTGGGCTAACCTAGCCAGCGCATACGACTGGCTTAAGGACCAGCCTAAGGAAGATGCGGCGCAGCAGCGCGAACTCAGTCTCCTCGAAGATGCAGCAAAGCTCCATCCATCCGACGCCGAAATCCAATCGCAATTGGGCGTCTTGTACTCCCAGAAAAAACTCAGAGATCAGGCCTTGGTTCGTATGCAGTCGGCCCTAGCCTTGGGTCCCGACGATCCCCAGGTGCTTGCAGCTGTCGGTCAGGCCTATGAAGAGTTGGGCGACCGTCGGCACGCATTGCAGTATGTGACGAAATCCTTGGACAAAGGCATGCCGATTGACACGCTACGTGCAAATCCCGACCTGCAAGAGCTTCTGTCCGACCCGACTTTTCGGCCCAGCGTAAAGCAGTAGGTGTAGACTCACCAAAAAAGGAGAAACGACATGGCAGAGCCAGGAAAAGCAAGAACAACCGCAGGAGACAATTATCCAATTGTGATTAATAACCTTACCCCTAGCCCGACTGATTGCGAGTGCGACGAAGGCGATACGATCACGTTTACGGCTACCGGCCAATCGTGCGTGGTTTCGATCAAGGGTTGCTCGCTGGGAATCGTTTTGGAAACATCTAACACGGCGGGCATCACGGTTTCCGCGGACGCTGTAGATGATGTCCACTGGGGAGTCGGTGCGTGGACCCCAGGAGCGGCTAAGGGTCCGCTAGGAGGCGGATCGACTCCGTATAGGATTCAGATCACTTCGACCGACGGCGGAAATACCTAGAAACCTTTATGCATAGTGGGATGGGCGCGCCGAGTGGGATATTCTCCACGCGCGGCGCGCTCGACCTGCTTGGCGTTGCCATGTCTGTCGCAATTCCAAAATTAGACAAGGGAGCGCATTTTTTTGAGATTTCGGCTGGTCTGGTCCGAAAACCTTACGCGGATTTAGTAGGCGAAGAAAAGGCGAATATGGTAAGATGCGTTGGTGGACGAAGGACGCAAACGAGTCTTGGCAATACTGACCGCGATTTTGGCAGCACCGCGGCTGGCGGACTGGAATTGGGACGGACGAGCCGGCGCGCCAGCGTGCGAAAGCGTTGTGATCACTGCTTTGGGTGCAGCGGAGCGGATTATGCAAATGATCGATCGCAGGTACGGAAATAAGACGGCTACTCCGCCAAACGCGAAAGGCGCTGGGGCACCTTAGGATTGCTGAGGCGTGCCCGCCTGCGACTCCGCGGAGCGCTCTAAAGCTGGCTTAGGAACTGTTGGGCATGCGGCAGCGGATTTCTTCAGCGACGCGACTCCGTAGAAACCACGAAGTGAAAAAAATTAGGGTTGCTTAACGTTTACGCGTGCGGCGATTTCTTTTGTAGGCGTGTGAATGGCGTAGTGTTCGTTATTTGATTGCGCGGCGAACTCCTGGAGCTTACGGCGAGCTTGTTCCAGGCCGTGCACGTAGTCCTTCCAGAGATCCGTGCCATCCGGAAGACGCTCAAAAATGTCGTATTCGCGATTCAATGTACCCACCTTATGGCGCAACGTGCCCTACGTTGCGACCGTCAAGCCAGGATGTGGGCTTGTTTTAATATCACGGCCTTATTCTTTTCGCTGTTCAATGTAGGACATTGGGCCTACGCGGTGATGGACGTTTGAATCGGAAGCTGGGTTTCACGGAGAAACGGCAGGTAGGAGCCGCCTCGTTCATCCGTGCTAGAATTGAATTCGTCCATGAATAAAACTTTCGACGTCGGGATTGAATCGCTAGCGGGTGGAGCAGCGGCGGCTACCGGCAGGCATGGGCACTTAGGATCGTTTGCGGCGACCGCTCCCGGAGGACTCCTGCAATCGGGTAACGGCGCGTTCGAATCCGATGCTGGTTCTCGCTTAGTTGCAATTCCCTCAGAAAACAAGAAGTCCTTCTACATAGAGACATTCGGCTGCCAGATGAATACGCACGACTCGGAAAAAGTTTCGGGAGTGCTTCTGGGACGCGGGTACCGCGCGGTTGAAAATCCGATGCATGCGGATTTGGTTCTTTATAACACCTGCAGCATACGCGAGAGGGCGGCTCAAAAGGTGTTCGCCCGGCTGGGAGATTGGAAGACGGTCGCCAACGGAAAAATAATCGGGGTGCTGGGATGTGTTGCGCAGCAGGAGGGCGAAGAAATTTTCGAACGCGCGCCTTGGGTCAGTCTGGTGTGCGGCTCGGCGAGTTATCGAAAGCTTCCGGAGTTGCTGGCGCAGCTTGAAGCAGGCGGGCGGCGCGTTACTGGGCTAGATTTGCATACGGATGAAACTTTTGAAACGGAAATCACGCGGCGGGACAATCCGATTCGTGCGTACATCACGATCATCGAAGGCTGCGACTATTCCTGTTCGTATTGCGTTGTTCCTCATACACGCGGGCCTGAGCGCAGCCGATCGAGCGAGGCGGTAATCGCCGAGGCTCGGCGCCTCGCAGACGCTGGTTACACGGAGATTCAGTTACTGGGACAGACAGTGAATTCCTATCGCGATCCGTCGGCGCGCAAATGGAGTTTTGTAGATTTGCTGCGCGGAGTGGCGGCAGTACCGGGAATTCGGCGCGTTCGCTTCACCACTTCGCACCCCAATGATTTTCACCGCGGCATCGTTGAAGCAATTAGTGAAACGCCGAAGCTATGTAACCACGTGCATCTCCCGGTGCAATCGGGCTCGAACGCGGTTTTGCGCGGAATGCGCCGCACGTATTCGCGTGAAGAATATCTAGGGAAGATTGAATGGATGCGTGCGGCGAGCCGGCCGATCAGCGTCACGAGCGATATCATCGTGGGATTCCCGGGCGAGACGGACACAGATTTTGAAGAGTCGCTGACGCTGCTGGATGCTGCGCAGTATGATGCAATCTTTTCGTTCACCTATTCGCCGCGGCCGAATACTTCAGCGAAAGACATGCCCGACGCTATTCCCGAGCCCGAGAAGAACCGGCGTCTTGCGGTTCTGAACGAACGCCAGCGCCAGATTCAGATTGCGCGCAACGAAAAACTTGTCGGCGAGACTTTTGAGGTGCTGGTTGACGCCAGGCACGCAGCTCGCGGACAGTGGGGCGGACGATCAAGCTGCAACCGGTTGATAAATTTCACTACAACGCGCGAGAATCTTCTGGGAGAATATATTTCAGTGCAGGTGACGCGCGGCGGACCGAATAGTTTAGTTGGCGAGCATCTGCTCTGAGTAGCGGGAGGCCACCATGGAACTCGAAGTAAAGATACGAGGTCTGATGATGGATCCCGTGACCAACATGCCGGTCGTGGTGTTGAAGGAAACCGCGGGTAACGGCGTGCTTCCGATCTGGGTGGGTATCTACGAAGCAAACGCGATTGCGCTGGAAATCGAAAAAGTGCAAACCCCGCGTCCGATGACTCACGACCTGCTGAAAAATGTTCTCACCGGATTAAATGTGCACGTCCAGCGTGTAGTGGTCTGCGATCTGAAGGACGACACGTTCTATGCGCTGATATGGATGGAGCGGGATGGGCAAACGATGTCCATGGACTCGCGGCCCAGCGACGCACTTGCACTCGCTCTTCGGCTTGACTGCCCGATCTTTGTTGACGATGAAGTTTTGAAGCACTCCAAGATAGCCAGCGCTATTTCAGAAAAAAGCTCGAGCGAAGACTTGCGCAAGTGGCTTGAGAACCTCAACGACGAAGACCTAGGCCGCTACAAAATGTAGCAACAATCGCGGAACTGCTTCCGCGACCTCAGGCGATTCGATTTCAGAAAAATAACGAAAGTTGGTCGGGACGATACTTCGCCAGCAAGCTCATGGCGATGCCGGCGGACGCATCCTGCATGGCGTGTTGAATCATTCCCGGACGCAGGCTTTTGCGCATAACTGCGAGGATGCCGAAGAGCGCGCCATACATCGTAATCGTGAGCATACCCTTCACGCCCTGATAGCCATGAGCCGCTCCAAACACAATTGCTTGCGCTCCGATGGCGACGGCAGTGCTGCCGAAGAACGCGAAGAACTGCTTCTGTAAATATCCGCGAAAAACGAATTCCTCACAGAATCCCGCGGCGACAGAGAGAATCACCCACATCACCATTTCCAGAGCACTGCGGGGCATCAGTAGCTGAAGAGCTTTTTGCGCGTGCGTGTTTACGCCCATTACGCGGGACGCGAAAAGCAAGAAAACGATTACGACGAGCCAAAAAAGACATGCCACGCCAACATCCCGCCAGAAATCCGCCGCACGTGTCCACTTCCCGCCGACAATGTCGCCGAACTTGACGCCACTTTGGCGGACGCCAAGGAACCACACGTAACCCAAGAGAATGAACTCAAAGCACATCGAGAACAAATAAAGGCCGACGCGATTTCCGCTCGGAGAATTTTCGATACGCGAGGAAAAGTGGGTTTGAAGGTAGGCAGTGGCAAAAATGAAGAGGACCAGAACAACCGTATGCCAGACGGGGGCGAGAAGTTTTCGATCGTCGGCGGGCGGCGTGACGTCAGCGGCAGTTGCCATTGCGCTCCTTCTCGTTTCCAAGCTAAAGCGAGGCAGAGTATAACAGTTTCGCGCTGATCTGAGTCCACGTGCGGCGACGCAGAGCGTGTTTGCAAGATCGTATCCAGCACGGTTCCAAGTCGGATCGAAGCTACGGCAACTGTCTTCAGGATAAAAGGGGGGGAGTGATAGCGCGATTAAGACGAGAAGCTGGGGTTATCCACAGGATCGGCTAATTTTTTGCTTGCGCAGGGGACATCCGAATGGGTAGAGTGAGGCTACTTGTGGTGTAACCGGAGCGGCGAGGGGCCATATATGGGCCCACGGTTGCAGCAGGCTAGCGGGGGCAAAATTTGACCTACGTCATCGCGGTCGCCAATCAAAAAGGCGGCGTCGGCAAGACCACGACGTCAATTAATCTAGCCGCCGCCATCGCGCTGAAGAAGAAAAAAACGCTTCTGATCGATCTTGACCCGCAATCTAATGCGACGATCGCTTTTTTCGAATCGTCGGAAATTCAAACTTCGATGTATGACCTTTTCGCCGAGCATCCGGCAGAGATGGCCAAGATAGTCAAAGCCACGAAGGATCCATATCTTTTTGTGGCGCCGGGGAAGTTGTCTCTGGCAAGGCTGGAGACGCAACTGGCGGGACAATTCGATGCGCCGTACAAATTGAAGGACGCGCTCTCAAGCGTCCTGAAAGAGTACGAGTTCATCATTCTGGACACTCCGCCTGCGCTGGGCATATTGACGGTGAATGCACTGGTGGCGTCTACGCACTTGCTGGTGCCGATTCAAGCCGCATATTTCGCGATTGAAGGCACGGACGACCTGCTGGAGACTTACGCGCGAATCCGCTCGCGGCCGAATCCGGATTTGAAGGTGCTAGGCGTGGTGATTACGCTGTTTGACAAGCGAACCAATATTTCGCGCGACACACATGAACAGATTCGCGCGGTGTTTGGCGAGGCGCTTTTCAAGACGCGGATCAGCAAGAACGTCCGGCTGGAAGAAAGCCCGGCTTACAAGGAAACTGTTTTTTCGTTTGCGCCCAAGTCGTCGGGTGCGGAAGAATACAAGAAGCTCGCTCAGGAGGTATTGCAACGTGTCCAAGAGGATCGGGTTGCCCGTCACTCTCAAGATGCGGCATGACGCGCACTACGTAGAAACGCTTACCAGTTTCAGTGGCGCGTCTGTCGGGCGGATGATCCCGCTCAATAAAGTTCGGCCGAATCCGGATCAGCCGCGAAAAGCGCTGGGAGACCTGCGCGAACTTACGGATTCCATACGCGAAAAGGGTGTGCTTGAGCCGCTGCTTGTGCGCTTTATTCCACGCGAAGACACCTACTACATTATTTCCGGCGAACGCCGCTATCATGCTTCGAAAGCGGCGGGCTTGCACGAGCTTCCCTGCATCGAAAAAATTGCGGATGATGCCGAAACTCTGGAAATTGGATTAATCGAAAATCTTCAGCGCAAGGACCTGACGCCGTTTGAAGAGGCGGATGGCTTGCAGCGTCTCGCAACTCACTTCGATTACACACATGACGACATTGCGAAGAAAATTGGCCGCGCGCGTTCGTCCGTGACCGAGACGATGTCACTTACAGTGATTCCAGAGGCGGTTCGCAACGATTGCATCGAACGCGGGATATTTTCGAAGTCACTTTTGCTGCAGGTGTCGCGCCAACCGAACGAGAAAAAGATGCATGAGATGGTCAACCGCATCGCGCAAGGCGGCTTGACTCGCGACGAAGCCCGCAAAGCACGGAAGCAAGAGTCTGGTTCAGATACGAGACCGCAGCCTTTCCTCTTCGACTATCGTGCACCGGACGAGTCGTTTCATGTCCGCGTGCAGTTCCGCAAAAGCCATGTGAGCCGCGAAGAATTGGCAGCCGCGATTCGCTCCGTTCTTCGAGAAATCGAGTCCGGCTCAATTTCCTCCTCGGCCGCGTAGAGATTCCCTTCAAGATCGGCCGCTCAAGAGTGAGCGGCCACGCAGCTATCGGCTCGCAATCAGCGTGCCTTTGGATTTCCCGAGGGAAGGTCATCTGCGCTGCGGAATTACACAATAGTTTCGTTCTGACTTGTCTTTGTGGCGCGCCGCTCTTATTCTCTCCGCTGCCCTGTTATGAGTCCAGAATCCAATAAGTTGCTGCTCTCGGTTGATTTGGCCGGCACGTTTCTGTTCGCGGTGGAAGGCGCGCTGATAGCGGTGCCGGCGAATCTTGACCTTTTGGGTGTTATGGTCCTGGCATTCACTACCGCGCTGGTGGGAGGAATCATTCGGGACGTGCTGATCGGCGCCAGTCCGCCTGCGTCCCTTCGCGACTGGCGTTACGCGAGTACGGCATTTGCAGGGGGCGCTATCGTTTTCTTCTTACATCCCTACGTTCGAGCGATTCCCGGCGCGGTCATTCTCACGCTGGACGCCGCGGCATTAGCTTTGTTTGCCGTCGCAGGAACGGAGAAGGCGCTCCTCTACAAGATGCATCCGTTTATTGCTGTGTTGTTAGGCGCTGTCACGGCGGTTGGCGGCGGAACGGTACGCGACGTTTTGTTGGCGCAGATCCCCAACGTTCTTCGCTCCGACATTTACGCTACCGCGGCTCTGGCTGGCGCGCTTGTGATGGTCGTAGCGACAAGGCTGAAAGTGCGTCCCGCGTTCGCCGCCATCTCGGGCGGTTTGGTTTGCTTTTTGCTTCGACTCGTCAGCGTATGGCAACACTGGAGCCTGCCCAAGGCATTCAGCGGCTGAGTTGGCGGAAACGCAACGACGCAGTAAGGGTCTATGTGTTGGATGTGGACTGCCGTGTATTAGCTGCTATGCTTTGTCGATGGAATTCACAGCGCAACAAATCTCAGTCCTGGAGCGTCTTCACGCCAGCGATTTTCAGATTGTGGCATTCCCGATGTATGCGAACTATGTCGGCGTCCGCAAAGGGAACTGCGCTGCCCTACTGGCGCCGGCCGGCGCGGATCACTTCAAGATACATGGCCAGCCAACTTACCTGACGGGCGGAAATTTCAGTGTTCGCGTGACGCGAGAAGGGCGAGATTGGTTCGTCTGGAAAAAGGAGAAGCTCGAGGTCACCGCCGAGCGCTTAACTGAGCTTGACAGGTTTTCCGTGCAATTATCGCAAATACTTCTGCCGGTCGTGTAGAAATGCGGGGTGCCAGTTGAAAGTTCAGCCTCGCTCAGCGCACACTATGACAATGACCGATTCTTACGACGTGATATGCATTGGTGCGGGGCCTACCGGACTGGCTTGCGCAATCGAGGCCAAACGCGCGGGAATGCGCCCGCTCGTGATTGACAAAGGATGTCTTTGCAACTCACTTTTCCACTACCCCACCAACATGTTGTTCTTCACCACGCCGGAGCGCATGGAAATTGGCGGCTTGCCAATGACTGTTTCTGGCGGCAAGCCTACCCGAGGCGAGGCGCTAAAATATTATCGGCGAGCTGTTGAGCACTATGGGATCGAGGTCCGCCAATATGAGCGCGTGGAGGAAATCACCGGGCGCGACGGCGGGTTCGTCGTGCACACTCGGCGTGAGGATGGCGGTGCGGTCGAATATCACGCCCGCAAAATCATCTTAGCCACCGGATACTACGATTTGCCGAATTTCCTCGGAGTTCCCGGAGAAGATCTGCCCCACGTGAGCCACTACTTTGGCGAGGCGCATCCCTATTGGAACGAAAATGTCGTTGTTATTGGAGGGAAGAACTCCGCCGCAGAGGCTGCGCTCGATTTATTTCGTTCGGGCGCCCGAGTCACTCTGATTCATCGGGGAGCGGAAATGGGAAAGGGCTTGAAGTACTGGGTCAAACCTGACATCGAAAACCGTATAAGCGCCGGCGAAATCAGCGCTATATTCAAGGGCAACGTTAAACGCATCGAACCAGATAAGGTGTGGGTGGACAACGGGAATGGTGAGCAGGCGGTACTCGCTGATCAGGTTTTTGCTTTGACCGGCTATCATCCTGATTTCGATTTTCTACGTAAGCAGGGAATTCGGCTTGATCATGAATCGCTCCGACCGGAGATCAATCCCGAAACGCTGGAAAGCAACGTTGCCGGAATCTATCTAGCAGGCGTGATAGTTGGCGGAAAACGCACCGCCGAAATTTTCATCGAGAACGGTCGCTTCCACGGACGGCAGATTATTGCAGCGGTGACTGGCAAGGGGAAGCTCGCCGAAAATGCGCCGGTCTCTCCTCCCGGAGAATGAACTCGCAGAATTGCCTGCCTTCGGCAAGTCTGTTAAAGTCGAATGCGATGCCATCAATCGTCAAAGAAGTTGGCGAAACCTTCTATACCCTCTACAAAGGCTTTAGCGTTACCTTGCGGACGATGTTTCGCAAAACCACCACAGAATCCTACCCCGATGTTCCCGCGAGCGTTCAGCCGCGCTATCGCGGAATTCATGTTCTGCAACGCGATGAGAATGGGCTCGAAAAATGCGTTGGATGTTTTCTCTGCTCGGCTGCTTGTCCCGCGAATTGTATCTATATTGAAGCTGCGGAAAACACGGAAGCAAATCGCATGTCTGCTGGCGAACGCTACGCCAAGGTTTACAACATTGATTATTCGCGATGTATCTTCTGCGGGTATTGCGTGGAGGCGTGCCCTACCGATGCGATCACGCATGGTCACAATATCGAGCTCGCTCCTTACGATATTAATGCTTTGATTTATCGTAAAGAGCAGCTTCTTGAACCCTGGCCGACGCCGAAAGCCTGATCGTCAGTCAATGGCTTCGTGTTTTAAAACAAATCACCTCGTCAATCTCAACTGAAACTAGTTTTTGAGCCGAAGAAACCCGCGAAGGAATTCCTATCACCGAAGAACCAAAATCCCTGCCGGTAATCTGCGCAAAAACAGGCGAAACGGGCATACTTGCTAACCGCCGAAAAATTGCGCTTCTGCCAATTCTGTAGAACTTTAGCGCTTAGCTCTCTGCCTCGGCATACTCCTCTCCAGTTTTCTCGAATAGATTCAGCACTGCGCGCACGACAGGAGCGCGTCCTGTCGAGTTTTATTTACAACTGGCCCGGCGTCCGTACTCAACGCATATGTCCAATCAGTTGCATCGTGTACCGCGCGACGCTTCGAATTTTACTGGCGATCCCCGCCGCATGGATTCCCGGGCCACCCCGATCTCTCGAGGCTCCGGCCCTTGCCCGCACTCTTGACGCCTACGTTTCCCACTCCGTCAAAAATCATTTTATGTCCACGCGGTATCCCAGCTTCCGCGATCTCCAGTGCTCAGACCTGTTCGAGAATGGATAAATTGCTTAAGGATTGGGGCGGCTACAGATGGTAGAGGCGGGGTGAGTATTTGCGGCGAAGGTGTTGTGATTGGTCAGGCGAATTGAGCGAGCGGGCTTGGTATAAACGACAAACGGATGTGGGGCGCGCCGCTCGCATAACAAATGGACGCGCCAATAATAGGGATTTGTGGAGCGAACTGATGCTTGGGAACGCGGATGTTTTTTATTGGTCGACAAAACAAAGCGCGAGGAATACCGCGTTTGATTTTGGACCAAGTGGGTTTTCACTGGACATGGCGCGCCGAGGTTGAACGAACCGGCTTGATTTATCCAGGATTGAAATGGTGGCGCAGTTCCTGGTGCGGCGAAGACTGAAACCCGGTTGTAGACGGTGGTGGGAGGGGACATGGTGGCTTCATGGCAGGCGTTTATGTCGGTAGCAGTGCGGAGCGTTGGCGCGGCGAGGATCGAGACTTTGTCGGGACACGCGGCGAGCGTGGTGGTGGGCGTGGTGGTGGGCGTGGTGGCTTCACGCCTCTCTCTCAGGATTGTTAGGTCATGCGCTTCTTCGAGGAACGAGGTTGCCGCTTCCATCTACCCTGACAGGGGAGCTTAGCGTAGGAGCGTCAGTGCCTGGGATTATGAATTTGGAGGTAAGCATCTCGGACATGTTTTTGGCATGTGATGTTTGAGTGGAGGAGAGAATTCGTTGGACTTGCTCAAGACAAGGCGAACGTGCCTGTGTAGTGACTGGACTATCGCGGGGCGCGCGGGTGGTTCTTCTGTCAGAACGTTTCACACGCGCTGGATGTCGCCGAACGAGGATGTGCTCGGAATATTGACCGGGGAATCGGTGAGGCGCGAAGCATTTGGTCATGACAATCACAGTGTTGAGTGGTTTCTGGCGGATAGGAGAACGGATCTGAGTTTTGAGTGTGTACTCCAACACAGACCGCTCTCACAGTTCCGCTTTTTGACGAGGAAAACGATTTTCGCTTTCGGGAGCGTTCTCTTGAGCAGCTCCGAGTTCGCGATGCCAGCGCATGTCAAACTGCCTTTCGTTCAAGCAGAGAGTAGTGGGAAGACGCGCGGAGTGGAGGAGCGGGCGACGGTTTCTCCACGCGCTGCAGAGGTACGACGCGTGCCAAATCAGTCGAGCTCAGAGAACCGGTTGAATGGCGGCGGGGCGGCGAAGAATCTTTTGTCGCGCTGCAGGGCCCGAAACGCTTTCTTGGCAAGCGCGCGGATTCGATATTTTGAGACGACTCGGAAGGAGCAGGGAAGAGAGACGCCATCTGGGGGTTCTTGCGCGGACGCTGTCGCTGCTGGGGGTGTTCAACAGAACCTGTCAGGTCGTGAAGTGAATCGGTCCCTGTTTCAGGATCTTGGACCGTCTTGCCGATGGCATCGGTCTCTAACCGGCCGCGTTGTTCTAAAAAAGTCAGAGCGTCCGCCGCTCTTTCCGAGAGCTTTGGGCGGAGGAGCGGAAACGCGCCACGCGAAGCAGTCAAGTCTCGAAAAGGATGCGACGGGGAACTGGAAAATGGAGTTGTTGTGGCAAGCGATTCGCAATTATTTGGTGTCAGCGCCGCATCGGACAATGGAAGAAATGTCGGGGTGTTCTCTTCGGCCGGAAGGATCCGCGAGAGTTCGGAGTTGTCCTGGGCTGAAGATGCCTCCTGAGTCCGGCGGCAATCGAGAATCCAGCGCGCAAGGCGAGATTGGGTTTCCGCTTCGATCCACTCCTCGACAAGTTCTCCAAGTTCCTTGCGCAGATTTGCAATCGCATTCATGCGACCGAGGTCGAAATTCTCCAAGCCAGTTTGAGACGAGGTGATCAAGTATTCGAGCGGCGGCGCGACGGTCATGGAAGAGCTCCCTAGTCGTTAAATTCTGGAGAATAGAATGCGAACGCACCGATAGTAACATGTGAAGTACTTGTATCAAGAGTATAAAGTTGGCGATGCCGACGAGCTTGTGTGTCCGTGCCGTATTTTTCCACAGGATTCACACAATCGCAAGTAGCGGCTATAGCGGACATAAAGGATGGACGCGCCAGCAATGCGGCGGAGAGACGGACCGTAAAAAACAGCATAGAACCTCAGGCGGATGCGTGGAGTGCGTAACGGACGATTGTTGCGAGGAGGATCCATGGGAGGGAAAAGGCAAGCGGTTTCAGCGGAAGTCGCGGCGCAAGGGGAGAGAGCGATTCGCGCCGAACGGATCAAGAGGAGGCGCACGCGCAGCCGCGAATATATGCAGGAATGGCGGGCGAATCCGAAACACCGCGCGGTCGAGCGCAAGAGACGCGAGCGCGACTACCTGGTGAGAGAGCAGCGTGGGGCGCATCGCTTGATGCTTCATCCCTACACGGGAGTTCATGGCGAGCCGCAATGCGGATTCTGCGGACAGGGGAAGCCGGTAGAAGTTGTTGAAAGACTTCGTATTTCGGAAACGGCGG
>JGI12677J13195_1000052_pt1 | contig 24986 bp, 20 predicted proteins | sample JacPinW_OM2H0_O3_FD_13195 | JGI IMG/M metagenome (IMG submission 13195) | reverse complement strand
CGACGGCCACCGCCTGCTCGGCGTCCGCCCACGCCATTGGCGACGCTTTCAAAATTATTCAGCGTTCTGACGCGGACGTGATGATTGCGGGTGGCACGGAAGCTGCGATTACTCCCATGAGCGTCGGCGGGTTCGCCGCCATGCGTGCTCTTTCCACGCGTAATGATGAACCGGAACGCGCGAGCCGTCCCTTTGACGCGGAACGCGACGGATTCGTCGTCGGCGAAGGCGCCGGCGTGCTAATCCTCGAATCGCTCGAATACGCGCAGCGCCGTGGCGCAAAAATTATCGCCGAAATTGTTGGTTACGGAATGTCCGGCGACGCATATCACATCACGCAGCCGGCCGAAGGCGGCGATGGTGGATATCGCGTAGCCCTCGCAGCGATGCGGGACGCGAAAATCACTCCCAACGACGTGAGTTACGTCAATGCGCACGGCACCTCTACTCCCATCGGCGACGCCATAGAAACCGCTGCGCTCAAACGGGTTTTCGGCGAGCGCGCAAAGAAAGTTCCCGTTAGCTCGACGAAATCGATGACCGGGCATTTGCTGGGCGGCGCAGGCGGCCTGGAAGCCGGCATCAGCGTACTTGCTCTGCGCGATCAGATTCTTCCGCCCACCGTGAATTACGAAAATCCCGATCCTGCGTGCGATCTGGATTACGTTCCAAATCATGCGCGAAAAGCCGCAGTCCATTACGCGCTGTCGAATTCTTTCGGCTTCGGTGGTACAAACGCGTCCCTAATCTTCAAGCTCTGGGATGACCGTTAATGCTGGCTACTTTGGAGTGTGGCGGCTTGCCGCCGCTTTCGCCGCGCGAGAGTCATCTGCGCGCCTGACCGCGCCGCCGCGACCCGTTCTTGATTTGCATTTGTAGCGGCCGCCCTTAGGCGGGCATGTTTTTTTTTGACGTGATGTATCGCGTACTGATCGTAGGAGGCTTTCTTGAAAATCGGAGTCTGCGTCAAACAAGTTCCCGCAAAAGATGCGCCGCTGGCCATCGCCGAAGGTGGCGCGTGGATTCGCGAATCCGACATCGGGTTCGAAACGAATGAGCCGGATGGTTTCGCGCTCGAAGAATCGCTTCGTCTGAAAGAAAAACAAGGCGGCGAAGTCGTCGCTATCTCGATGGGTCCCGAGCGGGCAAAACAAACCATCAAAGAAGCCCTCGCGAAAGGCGCCGACCGCGGAATCCACATCGCCGATGATCAATTCTACAAACTCGATCCGCTTTCTTCCTCGCGTTCTCTCGCCGCCGCGATCAAAGACGAAAAATTCGACCTGATCCTCACCGGCTTGCAGAGCGACGATCAAGGCTTCGGCCAGACCGGCGTACTCCTCGCCGAATTGCTCGGCCTCCCTCACGCCACAATCATCATGCAAATCGACATCGTGGAAGGCCATATGAAACTCAAGCGCGAGCTGGAAGCAGGCTGGTTTCAATGGGTCGAATTGCCGCTGCCCGCTGTTCTTTCGATTCAGTCCGGCATCAACAAGCCACGCTACGCGACCCTGAAAGGAATCATGGCCGCGAAGAAGAAAGAAATCGCCACGGTGAATCGCGCTTCGCTCGGCATCGCTGACGCGCCGACGCAACGCATCGAGCGCATTTACATTCCGCAAAAAACCAAGAAGACCGAGTTCATCACCGGCCAGCCGAAAGAAATCGCCGCAAAGCTGATCGAAAAACTGCGGCACGAAGCGCGGGTGCTATAAGCCATGAAAATTCTTCTCGTCACCGAACAGCGCGAAGGCAAGTGGAACAAGGTAAGTTTCGAGACGCTAGCTGCCGCGCAGCAAATGGTGCAGCAGACTAAAGGTTCCCTCACCGCCGTGGTCGTCGGCAAAGGCGTCGCGCCGCTGGCCGACGAAATCGCGGCGTTCCAACTCGACGAAGTCTTCCTCGTCGAACACGATCTCCTCGAAAAATATACGCCGGACGGATTCTCTCTCGCCATGCGCCAGGTAATCGAATCAGCGAAGCCTGACCTCGTCCTCATGCCCCATACCTATCAGGTCCGCGATTTCGCTCCCAAGCTCGCCGCTTCGATGGGAAAAGGAATGATCGGCGACTGCATCCACTACCGTTACGAAAACGGAAAATTAATCTTCGTCCGCCAGATGTTTCAAGGCCGCACCAACGCTGACGTCGTATTCACCGGCGACGCTCCCTGGATCGCAACTTTTCAAGCCAGCGCATTCCGCGCCGACCTTGCCACAAAGCACGCCAGCGGCAAAGCTCCGGTAAAACCCGTCTCCGTTGATTTGAAGCCGGAACAAATCCGAACAAAGCCGCTGGAGCTTTTCCGCGAAGCGAAACAAGCCGTCGACCTCACACAAGCTCCCATTCTGATTTCGATCGGCCGCGGCATCAAAGCTCCGGAAAATATCCCCATGGTCGAAAAACTCGCCAAACTCATCGGCGGAGAAATTTGCGCCTCGCGCCCCATTTGCGACGAAGGCTGGCTCCCCATGGACCGCCAAATCGGCAGCTCGGGACAAACCGTCGCACCCAAACTTTATTTCGCGCTCGGAATCAGCGGAGCAATCCAGCACGTGGTCGGCATGAAAGGCTCGCGCACCATCGCCGCAGTCAACAAGGACCAGAACGCTCCCATCTTTGAAGTGGCTGACTACGGCATCGTCGGCGACCTCTTCGAAATCGTCCCCGCCCTCATCGAGGAACTGGAGAAGACGACACACAGTTGAAATGTGTCCGCTTTCGCCACCGGCTCTCTCGCTAGCGGCCAGTCCGTCGCCTCGAACCTCCAGCATCATCCTATAAGCTATTGAAGCTATGCCATTTGCCATTCATCCAGCCTGGCACGTCACCTGCTTAATCTCCCAAGAGCTGACGGTGTCCAAGTGCCCCTGAGTTTCCTTTGATCGGGAGGAAGATATGGGAACGTTACTGCAAGACATCCGTTACGGTCTGCGCGCGCTAAGAAAAGCGCCGGGCTTTACTCTAGTCGCAGTGCTCACGCTGGCCCTCGGGATCGGCGCCAACACCGCGCTATTCTCTGTGGTGGATGCAGTGCTCCTTCGTCCTTTGCAGTTCAAAAATCCCTCTCGACTAGTGTGGGGCTGGGGCAATTGTCCCCTCTGTGAGCAGGCCGCTGTTTCGCCGTCCGACTTTGTGGAATATCGCGCGCAGAACCGATCATTTGAACACTACGGCGCCAGAGCAGTTGGAGATTCGCTTTTCAACCTCACTGGAACCGACAAGGCCATTCAGATTAAAGGCTCCATGATAACGGCGGGCTTCTTCGACGCTCTTGGCGTTGAACCTCGTTATGGACGCGTCTTTACCCTATCCGACGAAAAAACAACCGATCCCGAAGTCGTGATCCTCAGCCACCATTTGTGGTCGGAACGCTTCGGCGGCGACCCAAACGTCATCGGAAAATCGATCGCTCTCGACGGCAAGACCCGCACAATCGTCGGCGTTCTCGCAAATGATATGCCTGTCCTCACCGAAGCCGATCTCTGGTTTCCTGCGCCTTTCGAAAATCCGGGAATGCAGACCCGCCGCTCCCATTTTCTACGCCCCATCGGTCTTTTGAAGCCCGGCGTTACGATCTCCCAGGCACAAGCCGAACTGGACACCATCGCCTCTCGCCTCGCCGCACAATTTCCCGAGACGAACAAAGGATGGAGTCAAAAAATCGAGCCTCTCCAGAGTGTGCTGGTCGGCAATGTGGGCCCTGCATTTCTGGTGCTGATCGGAGCAGTTTCTCTCGTTCTCTTGATTGCCTGTGCCAACATCGCGAGCCTTATTCTCGCGCGAAATACCATTCGGCAGCGTGAGATTGCCATCCGAACCGCGCTGGGTGCCGGACGATTCCGCCTGATCCGGCAATTATTGACAGAAAGTTTGGTGCTCGCCTTGATGGGGGGTGTCGCCGGAATCTTTGTGGCCACCGCAGGTGTAGAACTCTTAAAACAGCTCGGCCCGCAAAGTCTTCCGCGCCTCGACGAGGTAAACGTGAACGGCGTAGTCCTCACATTCACCTTCGCGATCGCGATTCTCACCGGGCTTTTGTTTGGCCTCGGCCCCGCCCTGAAAGCGAGCCGCCGCGATTTGACACTAAGCTTGAAGGAGGGCGGCAGCTCCGGCGATTCGCGCTCGAAGCATCGCGCGCACAATACCCTGGTTGTCGCGGAAGTAGCCCTTTCGCTCGTGGTTCTGATCGCCTCCGGCCTCTTGCTCAACAGTTTCTGGCGTTTGATGCGCGCTCCACTGGGATTCGATCCGGCTAATGTCATTACCACTGAAGTGTCTCTCCTGTCGCCGAGGTATGACGACCAGCAAATCCGCGAATCCTTTTTCCGCGAACTCCAGGAACGCATCCAGTCTGCTCCCGGCGCCACGAATGCCGGTTTCATCTCGGAATTGCCGCTGAGCGGGGAAGGCAACGACACGTTTTTCACCATCACCGAGCACCCTCCGGCAAATCCAAACGACAATGAGGACGCGGATTTCCGCGTCGTCACCGGCGATTATTTTGGAGCTATGCGGATTCCGCTGCTGGCAGGACGGACGCTTGAGCGCGAGGATACATCCGAAGATCGGCAAGTTATAGTCGTCAACGAGCCGTTCGCAAAGAAATTTTTTCCGCACGAGAGCGCCATCGGCAAGCACCTGAAATTGTTTGAAGGTAAGCCCCAATTCGTCACACGCGAGATCGTAGGGATCGTGCGAGGCAACAAGCACTTCGCATTGCAGGAATCTCTTCGTCCGGAAATGTTTATCCCCGGATCCCACGCGAGGATGAGCGTGGTCGTGCGTGGCCCGGGCGGCTCGGCCATGCTCTCCGCGGCGGTGCGCCAAGCCCTCCACCAGATCGATCCGGACGAAGCCACTTCCACCTTTCGCACCATGGCGGACGTCGTATCGAGTTCAGCGGCAAATGATCGTTTCAACACGCTCTTGCTTGGCGCCTTCGCCGCCATCGCGTTACTCCTTACGGCTGCGGGAATTTTTGGCGTTCTGTCTTATCTGGTCACGCAACGTACGCGCGAAATAGGGCTGCGCATGGCTCTTGGCGCGCAGCGAACCGACGTTCTTCGCGTAATTGTAGGGCATGGACTGCGAGTCTTTCTGCTTGGCCTGTGCATTGGCGTCGCAGGAGCGCTCGTAGTGACGCGCTGGATGTCGAGTGTTCTGTTCGGCGTGAAACCGACCGACCCGCTGACGTTCGTTGTCGTAGCTGTCGTGCTCGGGAGCGTCGCTTTTCTTGCCTCGTATGTTCCGGCGCGGCGCGCGATGCGCGTCGATCCCCTCGTTGCCCTGCGCTACGAATGATATGTTAGATTTTTCGAGTCACAACTTTTGTTCGCTCCGGAGGCAGGAATGGGAACATGGCTTCAAGACCTTCGATACAGCCTCAGAATCCTATCCAAGAACCCGGGCTTCACGGCTATCGCCGTCCTCACACTTGCGCTCGGCATCGGCGCGAACACGGCCATCTTTTCCGTAGTCAACGCCGTACTACTCCGCCCGCTGCCCTATCCCGAGCCGCAAAAGCTTGTCACACTCGGTATCGACCACAGCAACGGCGATTTCAGCGATCAAGTCGAATCGAAACAATATGTTTACTGGCGCGATCATTCCCAGTCGCTGGATGCTCCCGCCGCCATCTTTGGTACCCTGAGCGGTTTCAATCTGGTGGCCAATGGAACGCCGGTCCACGTGCGCGGCTCGAAATTCACGCGCCAGTTTTTTTCTGCGATCGGCGTTCAACCCATGCTTGGACGCGGCTTCAGCGAGGAAGAAGACCGGCCCGGCGGCCCATCGGTGGTTGTCCTGAGCTACGGCCTGTGGCGCAGCGCGTTTGGCGGAGATCCCCAGGTCATTGGCCGCTCTGCGATCCTCAATGGAGTCCCATGCTCCATCGTCGGTGTTCTCCCGCCTGAATTTCGTTTCGATTCCGGTGACTCCTTCGATTCGAGCCCCGACGTGCTGATTCCGCTGCAGCTTTCCGGCGAACCTCGCGACAGCGGAACAAACTATGAATTCATCGCGCGTCTCAAGCCCGGCGTCACGCTCGCCGCTGCACAGGCTGACGCGGACTGCGTCTCCACCGATTTCGCTCGCGCTTATCCGGATTATTATCAGCCGCGGGACACCTTTCGCTTGCGCCTTCGCCCGCTTCAGCAGGCCCTCGTTGGCGACGTGAAACCGATTCTGCTCGTTCTTTTCGGAGCCGTTGGTTTCGTACTCCTGATCGCCTGCGTCAACGTCGCAAATCTCTTCCTTTCGCGCGCCACTGCTCGCCGCAGAGAGATGGCTATTCGCGCCACGCTCGGCGCCACAGCAGGCCGCCTCTTCCGCCAGCTTTTGTGCGAGAGCCTTCTTTTCGCGATTCTTGCGGGCGGGGCGGGACTGGCTCTCGCTGCTTGGGGCGTCGGCGTGCTTGCAGCCACCAGCCCTGCCGAGCTTCCGCGCATGGGCGAACTGTCTTTCGATTGGCGCGTCCTTCTGTTCACGCTGGGAATTTCGGTGCTTGTCGCTGTCGTGTGCGGTTCGCTGGGAGCGTTCCATGCTCTTCGCGTCGACGTCAACGAATCGCTGAAGGAAGGCGGTGAGCGTGCCGGAGGCGTACCGGGACGCCGGTTGTCCCGACTGCTGGTAGCGAGCGAAGTGGCTCTTTCACTCGTCCTGCTCGTCGGAGCCGGACTGCTTGTCTCGACCGTGGTTCATCTCTACCGCGTGCCGCTGGGCTTCGATTCGAAAAATCTTCTCAGCGCGCACCTATCCTTAACCTCGGAAAAGTACAATCACAACGCACAAGTCTGGAATTTCCAGCGCCAAGTCATTGACCGCGTGCGCCAGCTTCCCGGCGTTTCCTCAGTGGCCACCGCTTCCGCTACGCCTCTCGAGCGCGGCCTCAATACTAGCGTTTTTCGCCACGGAGTTTACACCGACGACACGCACGACATGCTGCTCGTCGAATTTCGCTCCATCAGCCCCGAATATTTCCGTACGCTCGCGATTCCGTTACTCAACGGCCGCGGATTTACGGATGCCGATTCCGCGGACTCTGCGCGCGTTGTCGTCGTCAACCAATCCCTCGCCAATTCAATGTGGCCGGGCCAGAATCCCATCGGCAAGACTTTGCTCGCCGGTGAAGGTCCTTCCGAGCAGAACAAGCCGCGCCAAGTTGTCGGCATCGTAGCCGATATAAAAGAGATGGGCATGGGCCGGCCGCCCCGAGCCACCGTGTACGTGCCGCAACCTCAAGTTCTCGATTCGCTGAACGCAATGACGAATTTCTGGTTCGCTTCTTCCTTGCTCGTCCGCACCGCCGGGCCCGTGGACGTCAGCGCCGAAGTCAGCAAAATCGTCGCCGCCGTTGACCCCCAAGAGCCGGTGACCAGTATTGAGGCTATGAGCAATGTTCGGTCCCGCTCCATCGCCGAGCAGCGTTTCCTGATGGTCCTCATGGGAATTTTTGCCGGCCTCGCGCTCGTGCTCGCAGCCGTCGGAATGTATGGAGTCCTCAGTTACCAGACTTCGCGGCGCACGCGCGAAATCGGAATCCGCTTGGCTCTCGGCGCAACGCCACGCCGCGTCATGACTCTGGTGCTGCGCGAAGTCCTGCTTGTTGTTTTCGCCGGCGTGGGGGTCGGAATTGCCGCCGCGTTCGGACTTGGCCGTTTTCTCGAGAGCCAACTCTTCGGTGTTCACCCCGCCGACCCCCTTACTTTCTTCGCGGTCGCCGTGGTACTCACTTGCGTAGCTCTGTTCGCGTGTTACATTCCCGCGCGGCGCGCGATGCGCGTCGATCCCATGATCGCGCTGCGGTACGAATAACGCATCAACGCAAAAAGCCCGCCACGCTGACGCGTGAGCGGGCTTCGCCAAACCAAATCCTAGACTGCGCGCTACCGGGCAGCAATGCCCGATAGCGATAGAGTACTAGCTCGCAGTACTGCCCCGCAGGAAATGCGCGATGACCATGATGATCCCGATCACCAAAAGTATGTGGATGAAGCCCACCGTCACATGAAACGCCAAAAATCCCAACAGCCAAAGAATGATCAGTATCGCGCCGATTGCAGCCAACATGAGATCCTCCTGTTGTGAAAGCGTAGCGAGACTACGCTGGTTCCGTCTACGAAGCTATACAAGACTCCTGTTATAAGCTGGCCCAATTCAATGTATGCAGCGGGGGCGATCGGTCTTAGCAGCCTACTTGGGCTTGATTTCACCTTCGACGTCGAAACCAAACTCGGGATTCTTGTACGTCCCCGTCATTTTCACCGCCACCGCTGCCCCCGCTTTCTTCCTCTTAAACAACGGATCGAACGGTTTCAGCAGCGTCGATTTCATTCCCGTGGTTTCCTTCGACAGCTCCGCCTCGGTCTTTAGCATTCCGTGGAAATCAATTTGCTCGCTCGACAAATTGTAAGTGCCGTCCATGCGCGCCGACGCTCCCGGCACGCTGAAAGACAACTCCGAAAACTTCGCTACTCCATCTCGCAACTCCACGTGCCCCTTCAAATTCAACACAACGTTTTCCGGATCATCCGCGGCCGCTTGTGCTTGCGGCTTGCTGTTGTCTTGCTTCTCGCCGCGCGCCCGCTCGCTCATCGCGTCCACTCGCGTCTGCATGGCGGGCTTTGTAAACGCTCCTTCTGCGATTCCGAAATCCCCGCGCAGGATAAGCTCTCGCAGAAACGGCCGTTTTTGAGGCGGTATCTCGATATGCGCTTTCAGGCTCGTCACCCCGTTCATAGGCGGATGATTTGCCGTCACAAACAGCCGCAGCAAATCCTGAATGCGCCCGTTGTTAACTTCTAAATCCAGCGACGTCGTTTTCCCCTTTTGCCCCGGCTTGCCCGCCACGCTGCCGGAAGCCGTCACCGACGTTTGCAGGAATGACGTCGCCACTTGCTTCAAGAAAACATCGCCGTTCGTCCCGTTCACATTCGCCATGAATTTCGAGGTCAAATGCACCTCATGCTCACCCGTCGCCACTTTGAAGTCCGGAATATCGATCGTCCCGTGAACTCCGATGTCGCCAAGCCGCCCGGCGAAGTCGCCCGTCGAAGATAGCGCCCCGGCAATCCCCGCGAATACTGCCAGATTTGCCTTTTGAAACTTGTACGAGCCAGAAACTTGAGTCGCGCCCAGATCGTCCAGATTCAAAGGACCGAATTTACCCTCTGAAATGATTTCTCCCGGAGGTTCCGCGTTCTGCATCGCCACGCGGTACGACCATGCTTTGCTGCGCTCGTACGACCGCACCCTCAGCGTGTGAATGTCAAACTTCAGCGGCGCTTTGCCGTCCGAGCGCGCAACTTCCAGCTCCGTCCCGTCCGCCACAATTTCGCCCACGCGTACCTCAGGTTTTTGGCTGGATTGCGAAGCAGAACTATTGGCGTTGATGCCTCGCAGCGGCGCATGTACGCGCAGTCCATCCAATACCACCCGCGCGAGGTAACCGGGCCTTAGGATTAGGTCGGCATACCGCGCTTCAATTTCGATCTTCTGAACCGTTATCAGCGGTGCAGCGTCTCCCGCACCGGAAGACCCCGCAAATGTCACGTTCTCAGCCACGCATCCCGGATTCGGAAAATAGACCATGTGAAATTTCCCAAACGATGCTTTTCCCCGAACCGCATCCTCCAGGCCCAGCTCTACGCGCTCCTGCGTAAACGGCGACTTGATCGCCACCACAATCACCACGATGCAGGCAATCGCCGCAATCGCCGCGCCAGCCCATACAACCCAGCGACCACGCAGTCCGCGCTTTGTTCTGTTTTTATGAAGTTTTGATTTTGTGCGCACCAGGGTTGATTGATTTTCAAGGTCTCGCGTTACTAGGTTCGGCCCAGACCCAAGATTTTTCCATTCCGATTATGAAGCACAGTCTTCGCGCGTACTGTACAATTTTGCACAGAATAGGGTTGCCTCGTTTCGGTCTTCTCTTATAGTAGGTTGATTTCAGGTGGCGAACGTTAACAGGAGATCCTCATGCGCTGGACCCCAGGCGGAGTGAGCAACGATGTAGAAGACGACCGTTCCAGCAGTGGCGGCGGAGGATTTCCCGGCGGCATTCACATCGGCATCGGCGGCATACTGATCCTGCTGGTCCTGAGTTTTATTTTCAAACGCGACCTGCTCACTCCATTTCTCGGCGGATCCTCCACCACCGAATCCACGCAGAGTGCGCCCGCCGCCACTCCGCAGCAGAGCCCTTCCGAACAGCGCGAAGTTCAATTCGTATCTTTCGTTCTCGACGACGTGCAAAACACCTGGACAAAGATCATTCCGAATTATCGCCATGCAAAACTTGTTCTTTATCGCGGAGGAATCGACTCTGCCTGCGGCCTCGCGCAGACCGCCACCGGCCCCTTTTACTGTCCCGGCGACGAAAAGGTTTATCTCGACCTCAGCTTTTTCAACGAGCTCAAAAATCAGCTCGGCGCTTCCGGCGAATTCGCCCAGGCTTACGTGATCGCTCACGAAATCGGCCACCACGTGCAGAAAATCACAGGCATCGAGCGAAAAGTGCGCCAGGAAGTGGAAAACAATCCGCGAATGGCTAACGCCATCTCCGTCCGCGTCGAGCTCCAAGCCGACTGCTACGCGGGCGTCTGGGCCAATTCCACCGAACGGCGCGATATCTTGGAGCAGGGCGACGTCGAATCCGCCATGAACGCCGCAGCCGCCGTCGGCGACGATCATCTGCAAAAAATGCAAACCGGCCGCGTCATGCCCGACAAATTCACCCACGGCACTTCAGCCCAGCGCACCTACTGGTTCAAGCAGGGTTTTACATCCGGCAGCCCCGCCTCCTGCGACACTTTTTCTTCCTCTCAATAGAGCTATGTCGCTCAGCGTTCGAAGGTCGCAGCTACAGTCGCTTATATTTATCTCGTCCTCTAAATTTGTCACCGTTTCCCAACAACGTCGTATGCGCGCAGGTCTTGGCTAACCTCCACTACCTGCTGCCAATTCTCGCGAACGCCTCGGCGCAAAACCGTAGGGGCGCAGCATGCTGCGCCCGCTGCGACACATCTGACCCATATCCGAAGGGCCCTCCCGTGACCTTTATCGGGTTACAAGGCTGAATTCAATTTCCAACATTCGCCGATTCTGAGGTTGACGCATTCCCAAATCACTTCAGCATCGACTACTCAGTGGTATCATCCGAGATATCCGGGCGGAACGAATGGGTCTACATGTCGCCGGTACCTGCCAAACGGATGGCTATGCGCCGCACACGTCGGTTGTTTCTTGTTATAGCTGAGGCAGTCTTTCTTCTTACTGCGGCGTGGATTGCGGTAGCGCTCGTTGTGGACGAATCGCTTGTGACACCGGCCTCTTCAGCTCCAGGCAGGGCGCTCGTCATAGGCTCGGGCTTAGTGCTTCTAATTGCTGCCGCGTCATGGTGGACGTTTCGAAGGCTCTTGCGGTACTACTCGCGACCCGAAGCGCGGGCAACTGCTATTGCATTTGGGTTCTTCATGCCCGTGCCGTTGGCAGTGGGCCTCGTGCTTGGACAAGTAGTGGGCGGCTACACTGCCAAGCTTTTTGGCGATCATTTTGCATTTGCTGGGGCAGTGGCGGGTCTCGTGATGATCGTCACCCTAATGAGTTTTATCGCGAGCGCCTTCGTCATATGGCTCGTACGCCGATCGCCGCCGGTGGGGTATCCTGCGACACCGGGAAACGGTGAATCGGATCGAACCGTGTCGTGACTTTAGATATGTCCAAAGCGTCCGAGTCCTTGAAATTCGCCAAGCAACGTGCTAGCGTTTTTCGTGATTAGTTTTGGCAAATTTGGCGAAGGCCAGTCGGAAGGCAGTTGCCGCGTACTTGTCTGTCCCGCGGACGCCCACACGACCCCTTTTCTCGACTGCTCGACGCGCCTTAAATTCCCTCAAGTATCCTCACTTCATGAGATCAAGGTCTTCGCCTGGGCACTCCGGATAGCGTCAACGGATCACATGAGGAGCGTTCTTCTCTCTCGGAATCTGCCGGCAACTGAACCATTTTCTGCCCTCAAATTCGCAAGATTAAATCGCCAAACTCAGGAATTTAAACGAGTTGTAACTAATAGAAAACAAAGGGTGGCGAACCGCTCAAATCGCCAAAATATTCAAAAATGCCAACTTCGGTATTCCGACCGTTTTTCCAGCAACTAAAATGAAGCCATGACTATCGAGCGCGAACAACTCGAAGCGGACGTTCTGATCATCGGAGCGGGCCCGGCAGGCCTGGCTTGCGCGCTCCATCTAGCGAATCTGATCGAGCAGCACACCCAGGCAAATAAATCTCCGGCTCTCTCTGCCGAAAATATATACGTTCTTGAAAAAGCGCGCGAAATCGGAGCGCACCAGCTCTCCGGCGCGATCATGGACGCGCGCGGCCTACGCGAACTGGTCCCCGACTTCGAAAAAACCGCGCCACTCGACACGCCTGTCACCGGCGATGCCGCCTACTACTTCACAAAAAATGATTCCTGGAAACTTCCCATCACTCCGCCGCCCTTGCAAAATCACGGAAACTACGTTGTCTCGCTCAACAAACTGGTGAAATGGCTCGGCGGCCTGGTGGAAAAGAAAGGCGTGAATCTTTTCACTCAATTTGCCGGCAGAAATCTTTTGTACGACAAAGTCTCCGGCAGAAACGGCATCGCCGGCGTCCTCACTGAAGACAAAGGTGTGGACAAAAACGGCAAGCCCAAAGACAACTTCACTCCCGGCTACGAGCTGCGCGCGAAAGTCACCGTGCTGGCTGAAGGCCCGCGCGGCTCTCTCACTAAGGAGCTGGTCAACAATCTGAAGCTGGATGGTTTGAATCCGCAGGTTTACGGCATCGGCATAAAAGAATTGTGGGATGTGCAGCCCGGCCGCATCGACACTGGATACGTCGCGCACACGCTCGGCTGGCCGCTCAGCTCTGACTTATACGGCGGCGGCTGGGTGTACGGTTTGCGCGACAATCGCGTTTCGCTCGGCATGGTCGTCGCTTTGGAATATCACGACCCGCTCTTTGATCCCCATGCAGCATTTCAAATTTTCAAGACGCATCCGTTCGTCAAAAAAATCCTGGAAGGCGGCAAACTCGTTCGCTACGGCGCGAAGACCGTTCCGTACGGCGGCTGGTATTCCATGCCGCGGTCTTACATGGACGGCGGGCTCATCATCGGCGATTCTGCCAGCCTGCTGAATTCGCAGCGCCTGAAAGGCATTCACACAGCGATTAAGAGCGGCATGCTCGCAGCCGAAACAATTTACGAAGCGCTGTGCTCTGGCGACACTTCCGAAAAAACTCTATCTGCCTATAAGACCAAACTCGACAATAGCTGGATTAAAAAAGAGCTGTGGGAAGTCCGCAATTTCCATCAGGCTTTTCATGGCGGGTTGTGGACGGGCCTCGCAAAATCCGGAATTCAATTCATCACCGGCGGCCGCGGCCTGGTCGATCCCATGCATTGCGAAGCGGGCTACAAAGAGTACACGAAGCTGAATCGCGACCGCACCCTGGTGGATCAGTCCACACGTTTTCGCGGCGACGGCAAGCTCACCTTCGACCGGCTAACCGACGTCTATCATTCCGGAACGCGGCACGACGAAGACCAGCCCTGCCATCTCATCGTTCTCGAGCCGAATATTTGCGGCGACCGTTGCGTCCGCGAATACGGAAACCCCTGCCAATATTTTTGTCCCGCTGCGGTGTACGAAATGGTGACGGACAAAGACGGGCCGAAGTTGAAGATCAGCGCCGCCAACTGCGTCCACTGCAAAACCTGCGACATCGCCGACCCCTACCAAATCATCAATTGGGTCCCGCCAGAAGGTGGCGGCGGCCCCAACTACGAAGGAATGTAAGACTCACCACGCCGAAAGATCTGCGATGACTCTAAATTCACTTGCCTGTCATCCCGAGGCGATTTTGCCGAGGGATATGTTTTCTTGAGCGAGGCCGCTCGGTCGGGTCGCCCAGGTCCAAGATCGGTCTCTTAGGTTGACGGAAAGTCGAGCCCGGGAGACCAAACAGTCGAGCCTGGGGCAGAGGCCACGAAGTGGCCGGAATAAGTCGGGGCCGCCCAGGTCGACGGCTAGTCGAGCCTGGGGCAGAGGCCACGAAGTGGCCGGAATAAAATCATTGGCGGGTTTCGTCGCTGCCAACGAAAATACTCTTCAGCGAGCCCCAGAATCCGCGCTTCTTCTTCGGTGGCTGGCTCGCATGTATCGGTTGCGGCTGTGGCGTCGAAGCTTTCTGGCCCAGCGCACGCTGCATATCCACTGCAAACTCCGGCGCATCGACGTGTCCGCTGAACTCCCACTCCGGCGCGACGCGCGCGACGCGCACCAGCAGCGCAATATCCGCTGCAGGCTCCGCAGGCCGCAGCGGAGACGGTGTCACCGACATCACGAGCGGCTGCAGCATTACGGTGTACTGGGGCAATGCGATATCCGGGGCTGGCGGCTCGACATTGTTCGCCGGCGGCGGCACGGGATGCATCTCGTTGGCATGCGCCAGCACGCCGATTTGCACGCGATTCCGCGGCGCCGCCGGCTCTGCGATCACGCTATTCGCTGGTGCGACGTTCGGCTGCGCTGATATGACTGGAGGAATCATATCTGCGAGTGGCACGTTCTGTGCGGGCACTGGCTGGGACGGCGCCGGAAGTGGCGGGGGAGCAGCAGTACGCGCAACAAATGCCGTGCATTCGCAACTTCCCGGCGCGCCCGCGACAGGTATCAAGTTCCCGGCTGCGAGAAAGAATTCGCCCGATTGCGGCACGATCAAGCCTTCTCCGCTGAATTGCTGTTCGAGCCGGATTGCGCCGCTCGTGGACAGCACGCACATCGAATTATTCAAGTCGAGTCCTACGGTGATGTCGCGAACCGCTCCGCCGATGTCGAGGGGCGTGGCCACGATGGCGGGAGTGTAGATGCGCAGCGCCGTTGTCGCGGGAATCTGCACGCGCATGCGCCCGAAGTTCAGCGCTAAGGTAATCGCGCCGCCGGATTCGAGCACGGTGAATTTGGCGGGGCCGCAAATATCAATTTGGCCGCCCGCGGCGAGCGCCATTCGCGCCTCCCCCACATGCACAGTGACCACGCTGCCGTTCGACACCGAAAAGCTAGGGAGCTGCCCATTACCGGCGCTGTTCGGCGCGCCATTTCCGAGGCCGGACGCGCCCGCGCCACCCTCTACTGAAATGTCGTTGCCTTCCACGCGGCCGATTGCGTTCCCGGCCGTCTGTTGAGCGCACAACGCCGGCGCGGATAGACTAGAAAGCAAGAGAGCAAAAAGCGCGTTCGCAAGCAGGAAGTGAGGTCTCGACCAAAGGGCGTGGCGCCGGGTGAGGCCGAAAAAAGTGTTATGGGTGAGCGCGAATTGTGTTCTGGAGCACATCCGGATTTGCTTGAAGTTCTATACTATACCGCAGTGCCAAACGATGCGAAATCGGCCGTACCGCGCAACGCGCAAACTAGCCATCATCAATTCGACACGCGTCCGCCCGACCTTTCGCGCTGGCGGCGCATGCAAATTCCCATCATTGCCGCAGCAGTGTATTGGGTAATGCGGCTGATTGGACCCACGCTCCGCGTGGAAATGGTCGGTGTGCAAAACGCGGTGCAAATTCGCGACGCGGACGAAGTGGCCATCGGCACGTTCTGGCACCAATGCATTTTTTCCGCGATCTGGGTCTGGCGGAACCGCGGAATCGTGGTGCTTAATACCGTGAATTTCGACGGTCAATGGACGCGACGCGTAATCGAGCGCCTCGGGTTCGCCACGGCTCAGGGAAGTTCCACTCGCGGAGCCATCGAAGGGCTGACCATCATGGCGGGCCGCCTGGAGGAAGGAAAGCACGTAGCGCTCACAATCGACGGCCCGCATGGGCCGCGATACGTTGCGAAACCCGGAGCCGTGATTCTCGCGCGACGCACGGGAAAACCCGTCTCCATTTTTCACCTCGCGGCGCAAAGAGCGCACACGTTCAAGAAATCCTGGGACTTGTTCCAGCTTCCATATCCGTTTTCGCGAGTGGTGATGTTTGTAGCGCCGCCGATTCGCGTGCCTACGGACGCGGACAGCGAAGTCGTTCATCAAAAGCAGAAAGAGATCCAAGCCGAGTTGGAGCGCGTTCGGGATGTCGCCCAATCATGGTTTGGACTGAGTGAAGACGAGCGCGAAAAGTTGCGGGAAGAATGGAGCGGCGGTGCAACGGAAACGGCACCTGGATCGCGCGAGGACAGCCGCCCGGATAGTTGACGCTTTGCTACCCAGCTATAAGCTAGATTTTGCGGCCGAAAGCAATCCGAACGGGCGGGAAAATCCAAAAGACAGGCCCCGAAGCCCGAGCATCGGCGATACCGTTTTTCTTCAAGTCTTCCGCGTACTGCCCTACGTGTTTGAAATCCATCAGCGCAACCTGCCCGCCGGGTTTCAGCACACGGACAATCTCGGCAATGGCTTCGCGGCGCCCTTCTCTGTCTGAGATATTATGGATCGCAAGATTGGCGATTACTGCATCCATCGAGGTGTCCGGGAAAGGCAGCTTTCGCATGTCGCCGTCGCGCACTTCCACGCGATCGACTACACCTTCCAGCTTAGCGTTTTCGAGTGTAGCCTCGCGTGAATTATTCCCCTGGTCCACCTGAGACCACAGATCGATCCCGACACTGCGACCGCGTGGTAGCCGTTTGGCTACGGCGATAAGCAAAAGCCCGTGGCCGCATCCCACATCAAGAACCGTTTCATCTCCGCGAAGTTGCAAACTATCGAGCAGCTTGTCACGGGCGCGAAACTTTCCGTAGTAACTGCTGCCCATGAGCAGGAAAGATTCGACGAATAAGACGATGCCGGTATAAAACGCCGCATAGCTAAGCCCGATCAACGGCGCGAAGTGAGCCTTGGCCCAGGGGATCAGAAAATACCCGGCCGCGCACAGCGCAGGCCCGCCAAAAAGAAATCCGCGGACGAGGCCGGGAGCATCCAGACCGTAATCAGGTTTTTTCATGGAACGGAAATGCGCCGAAAAATAAATCGGCGAAAGGTTCAGTCGCCGCCCAGCTTTACGGGCAAATTTATCTTTTTGCCGTCGCGCACGATTGTGACGGTGACGGTGTCTCCGGGTTGAGAGCGGTTCAATAAAAGACTGAGGTCGGATTGACTGGTGATCTGTTTTGCGTCGATGGCAATCAATATGTCGCCGCCGATCTTCAATTCCTGCCTTCCATCAGTCAAAGACTTAGTTCCGCCGTGAATCCCAGCTTGCGCTGCAGGGCCTCCCGGCTCGACGCGCTCGACCAAGATTCCTTGTTGCGTGGAGAGATTCAGCGCTTCGGCGAGTCGAGGCCAGAGTGCACGACCCTCGGCGCCAAGTGTGGCGTGACGCACGCGGCCTCGCGTAACCAGATCGTTGGCGACTCGCTTAGCCGTATTGATCGGAATGGCAAAGCCGATGCCGGCGGTCGTGCCGGTTGGCGTCGTATAGATAGCGCTGTTGATTCCAATCACTTCGCCGTGGGAATTCAGCAATGGCCCGCCAGAATTTCCCTGGTTGATCGAAGCGTCGGTTTGGATAGCTTCGTCGATAAAAGTATTTTCACGCGTCTGCACCGTACGGCCGAGCGAGCTAACGATGCCTGTCGTCAGCGTGCTTTGGAACCCAAACGGATTCCCGATGGCAAGCACGCGCTGGCCGACTTGCAAATTGCGGGAATCACCGAGGGGCAGCGGGGCGATTTTGCGTCCCTGAAGGTCAATTTGAATCAACGCAATGTCGTTGTTCGGGTCAGACCCGACTAATTTTCCTTTGTACCGCGATTGGTCTCCGAGAGTGACTTCGATGGTTTGCGCGCCTTGAACTACATGGAAATTCGTCAGAATGTGGCCGTCGTTGTCCATTAGAAAACCTGAACCAGCGCCTTCGACCGGCACGGGATTAAAGAAGAAATCATATTCGACTGTACGTGTGACGATATTGGCGACGGCGGGCGCGGCTTTTTTGTAGATGCGGACGTTCTCTGCTTCGGTGGGATCCAGTCCGGCGTCGCTGAAGGTTGCGGGCGAAGGCAAAGCGTTTACTACCGAGGGAACCTGCTGGCCCCATCGCGAACCAGCCCAATAAGCGCCCAGGCCTATGATTAATCCAATGACCAGCAGACGGATTGCGCGTCCCTTGTTCCTGGATCGTTGCATCGCGAACATCCTTTTCTTATTCTAGGCGATTTCCAAAACTCACAGGGATACGCAGTGGTGCGCGCTCCTGCATATGAATACGCCGCCGACTCAAGGAATGTTTCTCCCAGATGCCTCTGATTTGAGTTTTTCAACAACCCGATCCACCTGCAGCTCGGTCTCTTCGATGGAACTCGAACAATCAATCATTTCATCAGCCAGCTTGCGTTTTTGATCCAACGGCATTTGCGCACTGATGCGTTGATTCGCTTCATCCACCGACAGTCCGCGAAGCGCTAAACGCTCGAACTGTTGTTCCGGCCGACACCAACAAACGATGATCTTGTCGAGATTTCGGTTGTACCTTGCTTCGAAAATGAGGGCGGCTTCAACGACCGCGAATGGCGGGCTGTCCGGCCCATCCAGCGCCGCAAACCACTTTTGTGCGACCTCGAGGATCCGCGGATGGAGAATCTGATTGAGCCGCTCGCGTTTTTGAGGATCAGCAAACACGACTCTGCCGAGCTTTGCGCGGTTCACTTTACCGTTCGCGTCCAGAATGTCCTCGTCGAAAACGGCGACGACTTCGTCGTACGCGGCCTGTCCGGGTTCGAGAAGCTCGTGGCCCAGCGGGTCAGCGTCCAGCACGGGAACGTCGCGGTCGCGCAGCATGGATGCTACTGTCGTTTTACCCGTTGCAATTCCGCCTGTGAGGCCGACTTTAATCATAAAAGGGCATTAGTGCCGGACAGCAGCGGCAGTCGGTGCGCGAGTGCCGCGCCGCAAGCGCGCGGCTTTTACCGTGTTGCTCATGAGCATTGCGATGGTGAGCGGACCGACTCCGCCTGGCACCGGAGTAAGCGCGCCCGCAACGATTGCGACATCGGGATGAACATCCCCTACCAGAGCGGCGCCTTTGGCGCGAAATTCTGCAAGCCGCTCGGGAAAATGCGCGAAGAGTTTTTCCGCTTGCGAGGGATCCGTGATGCGATTGATGCCGACATCTATTACCGTGGCGCCGGGGCGAATGTAATCGGGCGTGATCATCGCCGCGCGTCCCATCGCTGCAACGACGATGTCTGCACGGCGAACGGTCTCGGGCAAGTCGCGCGTCTTCGAATGGCAAACGGTAACCGTGGCATTTGCGTGTATCAAGAGTAGCGCCATCGGCTTACCTACGATATCGCTGCGGCCGAGCACGGCTGCGTTTGCGCCCTCGAGTGGAATGCTGGCGCGGCGCAAAAGTTCCATCACACCAGCGGGCGTGCAGGGAACGAGCGTCGGACGACCGGCGACTAGACGGCCCATATTCAGCGGATGAAATCCGTCCACGTCTTTTGACGGGTCCACCGCTTCCAGGATTTTTTTTGCGTCCACTTGAGCAGGCAACGGAAGCTGAACCAGGATGCCATCAACGTCATCCCGGCGATTCAAGTCCTCAACGATCGCAAGGAGCTCGGAAGTTGTGACGGTAGCCGGCGGCGTTACCTGAATGCTTGCAAGCCCGAGCTTTTCGCATGCCGCAATCTTGCTCTTTACATAGATTTTCGAGGCAGGATTATCTCCGACCAGAATGGCGGCGAGGCCAGGTTGGATTCCGGCCGCAGCTAGCGCGGAAATTTCACCAGCAAGCTCCGCATAAATCGCATCGCGAACTACGTTTCCGTGGAGGATGCCTGCCGGCAAAATCATGCTCCTTTATTGCAATCGTGCAAGTTGACGGCCCATGATATCACACGGGAATTGCGGCTGTTTCAGCCGAACCGCCGCGCCGGACTGAATTGTGCGATTGCGAACAAGCTGTTAGGCTGCGTCCGCGCCCTTCGGGCTTGCGCTGCGCAGGAGGAAGCATGCGAAAGATCAAGAGGTTTGAACCGATGTCGGTGATGCGAATTGCGGCAATCACCTATGCCGCGGTGGGGCTTCTGGAAGGAGCGATGTTCAGTTTGATTTTTTCCATCGTTCCATTCTCTGCTCAGAATGAACAACACTTTCCCCGGTTCTTTACCTTCTTTTTTGGGGCTTTTTCCATCATCGTTTTCCCCATCTTGTTCGCCATCATCGGCGCGCTCGGGGGCGGCTTGGGCGCCGTCATATACAACGTGTCGGCGCGTTATGTGGGCGGGATTGAAGTGGAAGTGGAGTAAGCGCGCCTGGCGCGTCTGAGTCTCAGAACTCCACCTGCGGCCGGCGTTTAGTTGTCTACCGCTGCATCCGCTTCCGCTTTCGTCAACTCGCGGATAAATTTCATCGGGTTTCCGAGGTGCAGCTTGCGGCACAGTCTGCGCAGCGTTTCCTGCTCGCGGCCGCTAAGCACGCTCATCTGTGCGCGCACCACCTTCGCATGGTGCGGATACACTCTCTCGATCAGCGCTCTCCCTTTCGGCGTCAAATGAATCATCACCTTTCGCCCGTCAGTTCGATGCGCTCGCCGGGCGATCCATCCATGCCGTTCGAGGTTGGTCACCACAACATTAATGCTGCTGTCTCCGCGCTCAATTTTCTTTCCGAGCGTCGCTTGGCTTAACGGGCTGGCCTGCATCAACGATTCCAACACGTGAAACTGGCTCATGGTCAGCCCGAACGATTCCAGTTGGTGCTTCAAGAGCCCCTGCACCGACTCGCTCGCGGAAACCAGCATGGAATAAGCAACCGGAACCTGCTTCGTTTTTTGGTTGACCATTGAATTCCTCTTCGGCTACAAATTAAAGTAACACTTGAGGCACGTCCACCTGCGCGTATTTATTTTACTTCTAATTCGAACCATCTCGCTCCTTCAAGCTCGATCGAATCTGTGCGGCGACCCTAAACTCAATCGAATCTTCGAGGTCAAAGTCCTCGCAGAACATGCCGGGGTGACCTCTGAACTCAATAGCGCCAAGATGCGTGTTGTGTCCTCGGCTCAAGCTCAATGAAATTAAAAAGATAGGACTGAGAACTCCGTTCCAGCCGGCATTTCGATCTCTCAGGAGTAGTCTAATACTGCGGTGCACTATGGTGCAGAGTGGTGTAACGTACAAGGAGGGCTAAAGTGGAAAAACCTGTCCGCCTCAGCGTCACAATACCCGGATCCATCGCTAAGCGGGTACGCGCAATGGCCAAGACGCGTAAGGCTAGCGCCAGCCGTGTCCTCGTCGATTTGATCGAAGCCGGCCTTCAGTCCGAAGACGCCGAGAAGGAACGTTTCTTCGCATTGGCGAATCAGCTTTCAGAGTCCTCAGATCCCGCTGAACGCCAGCGCCTCAAAAAAGAACTCGCGCGAATTAGTTTCGGTGAGTGATCACAGCGATGCACCTACCGCGCGGGGGCCCACACCATCACTGTTGTCATCTCTCCGAGCTCGACTGTCAAGCAATCGAGATCGGCTCCGCCTTAGGTTTGAATGTAGCGCCGGGGCCTTCAGCCCGGCATCTTGATTCTGCCTTGGAATCTGCCACCGTTCTCCATGTCGTCATCTCTGAAACCGCGACCGTCATCCCGAACCCAGCCGCGTCTTTTGCGGATGGGGTTGGAGGTCGCCCTGATGCATCCAGCAGAAAAAAAACGCCGCGAACTGGGTTCGCGGCGCTTTTTGAATTTCAACCTTCAGAATTTCAGAAACTCGAACGTCTAGTAGATGTCGTACTGCTCCCAATGCAGCGTTGGATCGGCCTGGATGATGATGCTCTTTTTGGTCCAGCGCTCGAGTTCTTCCATCAGTTCGGACTCGCGAGTCTTTAACGCTTTGGAGATTTCGGGATGGACGCGCAATGTCAGGCTGCCGGAGCTGACTTCCGGAGCCATTTTGCGGGCCTCGGTTTGAATTTCATAGCAAAGAGTGGGAACCGACTTCACCATGCCTGAGCCGGTGCAATACGGACAGGGCTGGCAGAGCGTGCGTTCGAGAGCCTGCTTCGTGCGCTTTCGAGTGATGGCGACCAGTCCGAATTCGTTGAAGCGCAAAACCTTTGAAGGAGCGCGGTCGGCGCGGAGTGAGTCTTCCAGCGCGGCCATCACTTTTTCGCGGTTGCGGCGCTCTTCCATGTCGATGAAGTCGATAATGATAATGCCGCCGAGATCGCGCAAACGCATCTGACGGACAATTTCTTTCACCGCTTCGAGGTTCGTGCGGACGATAGTGTCTTCCAGGCGGTTGGAGCCTTTGCCGACGAATTTCCCGGTGTTGACGTCGATAGCGACGAGCGCTTCGGTGTGGTTGATGACGATGTAGCCGCCGGATTTCAGCCACACTTTCGGACGCAGGCCTTTGTCGATTTCCTGCTGGATACCGAACTCTTCGAAGACCGGCGTTTCTTTGGTGTACAACTTCACGCGGCCGACGAGTTGCGGCTGGAAGCGGCTCATGAAGTCGACTACTTTTGTGTACTCCTCTTCGGTATCGACCCAGATGGCGCCGAAGTCAGGGGTGATGTAGTCGCGAAGGATGCGCTCCACAAGGTTCAAATCGCGGTGCAAGATTGAAGGAGCTTTGCGCTGCTCGGAGCGAGCCTTGATTTCAGACCACGTTCGCGTGAGGAATTCCACGTCGGCGCGGACTTCTTCCGGAGCGGCGCTGGAAGCTGCGGTGCGTACGATGAAGCCGCCTCCCGCGGTGCCCTTGGCGTCGTTCACCAAATGGCGCAAGCGCGAACGCTCTTCGGCGGAAGCAATTTTGCGTGAAACGCCGGTGTGGTCTAGTGTGGGCATATAAACCAAAAAGCGGCCCGGAAGAGCGATGTGACTGGTGATACGCGCGCCCTTTTTGCCCAACGGCTCTTTGGCGATTTGGACGATGATTTCCTGGCCCTGCTTCAGCATGTCCGCAATGAGTTGCGTTCGGCGAGGTTGTTGCGGGCGATGATGGCCCTGGCTGTGCTGCGGACGGCGATTGCGGTCGTCGCGACGTCCCCGGTCGCGCTGTCCGCGGCGAGCGGGATTCTGCATGCGCGAACGGAAATCGTTGCGCACGCGAGCCTGCGTAGGTGGCTGGCTGATCGCCCGAGGATTTTCCGCCGACATGGAAAGATCGTTTACTGGCGGCTGCGCTTCGGAGTCCAGATGCTCGGCGTGTTCGGAGTGCTCGGAGTCAAGATGGTCAACATGATCTGGATGTTCATCGCGGCCATGCTCTTCTTCCGTATGTTCGTGCTCGCTTGAAGCGAGGTGCGAGCCTTCGTGCTCAACTTCTTCCTCTGCTTCCTCTTCGGCCGCGTCGATTTCTTCGGCTTCCGCTTCCGCGTCGGCTTCGGTGCCGTGCCCCTCCGCTGCGGCATCTGCGGCGGCGAAAACACGCTCCTGCGCTACGCGTGCGGCTGCATCATCCTGAGCTTCCGCAATATGCTCGGCTAGGGCGGTGACTTCGTCTTCACTGAGGTCTGATGGGAGATGATCGGTGTGTGTGTGAACGGTTTCGATAGATTCACGGCCGAAATGAGTTTCGCGATCAGCGCTGGGTTCCTGTTCTGCACGGGAATCATGCGGTTCGTGAGAATCGTGAGTAGGCGGAGCTTCCGATTCCGTTTGCTCCAGTGGCGAGAGCGGCGCGAGTGGCGCGAAACGAACAGCATCGGGAACCGGGAGAGCATCGATGTCCTCTTTCGGTTCGATCGGAAGATGCTGATGCGCTTTCCACTTGGAGAGTTTTTCGCCGGGGAGCGGCTCCAAACCGGACGATGATGATGGCGAACGGCGCGCTGGAAAAACCGGCGCGGCGAGCCGAGCGCTGGGGTCGGGAGATTCCGTATATGTTGCCCGGGAAGTCTGTGCCGGCGGCTCGTAGTTATTCGGTTGAGTCTCGAACGGTTCGGGCGCGAGTTGAGCTGAAGGTGCCTCTGATGTTGTACTCGCGAGATTTTCCACCGGCTCGACGGAAGACGAGGCTGGCGCAGCAGGCTTTTCGCGATATTTCGCGAGCGATTCACCCGGCAGAATTATGGATACGTGGCCCTCGGCTGTAGCGGGCTCGGTAGAATTTTCCTCATACGGACGTGGCGAAGCATACTTCGAAGACGGAAGCTCCCGTCCAGGCCGGCGCTCGCCTCCACGGCCGCCGCTATCGCGACGGAAGTTACGGCCGCCACCGCGGCCACCACGTCCACGGAAATTCCGTCCACCGCGGTCGCCGCCGTGCCCGCCCGGCGAACGATTTTCGAAGCGAGGACGGCTCGGTGGAGGAGCATGGCTCGGCACATGCTGGGTTACGGTCGGAGCGAGTGGTAGAGGTTCGGACCCGGCAAACTCAGAATGTGATGCATCTTCGGCGAGGAACGGAACAGCTTCGACATCGATGGGTTCAAGAGACGGAGCTGTGGCACCCGGCGCGGCGAAAACCTGGCCGCCCTGCGCCTCCATTTTCTGAGCTTTCTCCTCGACCGTAGTGACGATGTGGTCGAAGTCCTCGATGTCTTCCAGGAAATCGCTGACGTAGAGGAAGGCGTCGCTATCGAGGCCAATCTCCACAAAGGCGGATTGCATGCCGGGCAGCACGCGCGTGACTTTGCCTTTGTAGATGCTACCGACTAAAGCAAATTCTTTTTCACGTTCAACATAGTACTCACAAAGCTGTCCTTCTTCCAAAATGGCTACCCGCGTCTCGTGCGGGTTCGCCGAAATAACCATTTCCTTCGACATGTAAACTCCTCATGGCGCATCGGAGGGCGGCGGCGCACACACATGCGCGCGCTCGGCCGGCGTGGGGCAAGGCGAAACCTTGTACTCGCCACGACGTGCCGCTCAGGAAAGGCTTGTCAGAATGTGCGATTGCTTTCCTCACCGATGCTTACCTGATCTTAAAATTGAATTCCCGGCCTGTGGCTCGGGGGTACTGAAGTGCTGGGACATCTAAA
>JGI12677J13195_1000044_pt1 | contig 28444 bp, 26 predicted proteins | sample JacPinW_OM2H0_O3_FD_13195 | JGI IMG/M metagenome (IMG submission 13195) | reverse complement strand
GATAGATGAGGTGCTCAGTTTCAAAATCGTTGGCATCGGACGCCGCCCAATGCTGATCCAGTGCCGCACGAATCTCTTGATCCCGCACGCCAGGATCCTCCTTCTTCTGTTGTTGACCGTTCATCTTCAGCCTCCAATTTGACAGAAGCTAAATGCTTTAGCGGAACCGAAACGGGCGCTATTCCGTTTTCGCCAACGCTTGACGACTTCATGTCCGGGCCGGGCGTTAACCGTACTTGAGGGAGGTGCTTTGTCCGACCTCGATGATGTAACCGTCAGGATCGCGGATGTAGCAGCGAATCTCGCCATACTTGGCAATCGGCTCCGTAAGGAACTCGGCTCCTCGACTTTTCCATAATTCGTAGCACGCGTGAATATCCGCAACACGGAAATTCATAAAGCTATTGATGTGATTCGGGTCGGGGACGCTGAGCGTTACCGTCGGCTTATCCGGAGTCGGGCCGCCTCCAACGTTCAGAATCATCCAGATATTCGCAAGCTGAAGGTACGGAGGTGCATTGCCGTCACCCATAGTCAGAATGCGAGCGCCGAAGACCTTCTCGTAGAAGCGCGCCGAACGCTCTTTGTCGGCGACGGTGAGAAAATACGCGATGCTGATCCCTTCGCGCGGGGGCATCTCATAGCTCTTCTGTTCCACTTGTACGGCGGTCATTGGTGGCTCCTTTCGATATGGTGCGCAGAATATTCGCCAAACATCACTACAGATATTCGAAACGTGTCCGCCAAGCTTGGCTTCGAACGCGTCTTAAGCCTACAAAAAGCTGTTCAGGCTCTTCCTACGAGTTGTTATTCCGCGGATCGTCTTTCGGGTTGAGGTATTCCAGTCCTAGCGGGCTGATCGCGGTGATTTGCGTGACGTACTCGCCGGATTTCGCCCAATGGAAATGGTGCGTGTTGCCGGGGAGAATGATCACGGCGCCGGGCGGATAGGCTTCGAGCTTACTCGCGTCGAATTCATCGCCCCGTCCGATATAAAAGACCCCAGAAATTACGGTATAGACGCGATCCTCCGGGTGCTTGTGAGGCATCAGCTTCGCACCGTGTGGCGCTTTGACCCTGATGGTGTAAGGGCCGGGCTGCGAGGGCTGACCCACGACCACGGCCAGCAGGACGCCAGGTGGAAACTCCGGGAATGCTTTCCAATCGACATCGTCGGGCAAGATGGTCTTGAAAACGTCCTGCCCGAGTTGGTGAGGCCGAACTTCATTTTGCGGTGCGCGTTGTGCGCCGCTGGTTTCCTGAGACATACAATCCTCCTTCGTGCGGAAAATTTAAAACATCACACAGACTTTGTCCGATTCTTATGTCGCTGAAGCCGACTTCTTCTTTCCCTCGAGTGCCGGCAGAAGAAGTTTCAGGAGCGCTTGATCCGAGAACGGGTTCTGACCTGAGATCAACTCGCGATCTTGAAGGACGTAGCTCTGCCATGGAGCGACCACGCTCACGTCGCCGCCCGCTGTACGCAAGGCAAAGTCCGGGTAGAAGAGAACCTTGCCGCCAATCTCAAGCGGCTCGCGCTGCTGCTCTTCCGCTGTCGAAAAGATCGTCATCTTATATCCAGCATAGATCCAGCCTTGGGCCTTGGCGTGCGCTCCGGCGGCATCGCCCGCCGAGAGCGCGGCGACGAACTCCTTCGAATTCGGAAGCGCCGAGAGAAGTGAAATCGGGCCATGGCAGAGCACAGCCGTAGGCTTGGATGTTTCGTGAAAGTGTCTCATCACTATGCCGGCATTGGGATCATCGAGAAGATCGATCATCGGACCATGGCCGCCGGGGACGAAAACGGCGTCATATTGATCCAGGCCCGATGCGACGACATCCGCGATGCGTCTTGGATCTCTGAGCCCAGCCAGGCCGTCGCGGAATAGCATATAGTCCTGAAGCTTGGCCGCGTCCCCGCCGAAGAAATCGGCGACCTCTGAATGCACATCCACTTGGGGCGCATTGCCTTTGGGGTTGGCGAAAGTGATTTCGTAGCCCTCCTTCATCAGGGCGCGAACCGGAACCGTCAGTTCGTTGAGGTAGTAGCCGGCGCCGGTATATACCTTGCCATCCTTCAACGGCAAACCGCGACCGCTCGAAACTAGCACTAAGACTTTTCCTTTACTTGTCATCGTTATTCTCCTTTTTGAAATCGATTTCTGTTCTCCTGAAAATGAGCCGGCTCTTTAAACCTTCTGTTCCCCACGACCGCAAGCTAGCGCGGCGCGATTTGGCCCAGATAATATCCGAGGCGATTTTCGACGTCGCCCGGCTTTTGGAATCCGAGCGCCGTCAGCGCTTTGATCCCATTCTGGGCGGCGGGTCGTCCGAGCGACTTGATGCACGCGTCCCAGCCGGAGTCGATCTCGACGTCCGGCGGCAGGCTGGCGTTGACCAGGCGCTTGGTGTTGGCGATGACCCATTTGTCGAACTTGGCGATACGCGTCGCGAGCGCCTCTACGTACGCATCCAGTTCGGCGTCGGGCAGCGCGCGATTGATGTAGCCGTAGGCCTCGGCTTGTTCCGCTCTGATGTCGTCGGAGCTCAAGAGCACCTCGAGGGCGCGGTTTCGGCCGATGAGTCGGGGCAGCCGAGCCATGGGTCCTCCGCCGGCGACCATCCCTACGCCCACCTCCCATTGCGAGATGATAGTTTTCTCGCGGCTGGCGAAACTCATGTCGCATGCCAGCGTGATCTCGCTGCCGTTCCCCGTCGCACGGCCGCGGATCAGGGCGATAGAAGCGACTGGCAAGCGAGTCAAACGCACAAGAAAGTCCGGCCACGCCTAGAGTCCAGTGGGGCCTTGAGGGATGCTGGTCAAGTCCTCGATCTTGGTGGTGAAGTCGGAGTGATTCAGAAAGTAGTCGGGGACTGCGCTGTCGAAGACCACGACTCTGACCTGCTCGTCGGCCTCCAGAGCCTTCATGACTTCCTGAAACTCCTTGACCATTTGCGGGCCCATCACGTTGAGTGGCGGGTTGTCGATCGTTACGCGCCAATAGGAGGGCGATCGCTTGGTCACGCGAAGTTGTGAGGGCTTCGTAGCTGCGCTTGCAGTTGTCATGTCATTCTCCTGTATGTATGTTTGACTCGGAACCGGTTGAACGTCCTGAACGCTTTATTAGTTTTGGATTATTTGTTTGTTGCCGGCGGTTGGTTGATTAGTGCTGCGCCTGCGTTGCTGACGATCTCATCCTGGGAATCGGCGCCTCCCGAACAACCGATGGCGCCGATAATCGCGCCCTGTTCGATCAATGGGATGCCGCCTCGAGAGGCAATGACTCCATCGAACGCGAGCAGATAGTTGAGATGCATAATGTTGATACCGACCTCGAACTCCTTCGTTGGGCGGCGAAAGGTCGCGGCCGCTTTCGCCTTGTGCTCGGCAATCTGAATCGAGGCAAGCATCGCGCCGTCCATTCGTTGAAATGCGACGAGGTTGCCGCCGGAATCGACCACCGCTACGTTCATCTTCCAATCCCGCTTCTTCGCCTCTGCTACCGCCGCGTGAATAAGCACCTGGGCGCGGTCTAGCGATATCGGCGGGCCGTACGGAGTGTCGAAAGGCATTTTGCCCGGCACAAAATCGAGCGGGTTTGTTTCCGTGGCCTCCGGCGCTCGACTCGCACCGGCGGCGTTTGCTGTTTTCTCATTTGACATACGTCCTCCTGCAATTGATCGCAAACTTCTGCGGCTGGCCAGCTCCGCGGCGTGGTAGGTCTTCGCGGCAAAGCTGACGGAATCACCTCGGCCGCCGTCATCGCTGACAACGACGAACCGATGTGAGCGGCAACTCAAGCAGAAGCGTGAGCGGCTTTCTCTCCGAGGAGCTTCACAAGCGCTTGAGCCGTGACTGTCGATGACGCGGGGTTCTGGCCGGTGATGAGACGGCCATCAACGACATGGAAAGGCTGCCAGTTAGCAAGCTTCTCAAACGTGGCTCCCAGTCGCAGCAGCTCGTCCTCAACCAGAAACGGCACCACATGCGTCAATCCCACTTCCGCTTCTTCTCCGTCGGTGAAGCCGGTCACATGTTTCCCCTTCACCAGTGGCGCGCCATTGTAAGTAACGTGACGCAACACTCCAGGCGCATGGCAGACGAAAGCTATCGGCTTGCCGGAGTTGTAAAAGGACTCGATTAAATCGACGGAATCAGTGCTTTCCGCCAAGTCCCACATGGGGCCGTGCCCGCCCGGGTAAAATACTGTATCGAAGCCGTCAGCTTTCATATCGGCAAGCTTGGCCGTCGAGGAAAACGCCTTTTGTGCGGCGCTATTCTGCTTGTACCGCGCCATGGCCGGCGTCTGGTTGTCCGGCATGTCGCTCTTCGGATCGATGGGTGGTTGTCCACCCTTCGGTGATGCGAGGGTCAGCTCGATTCCAGCGTCCGTGAAAACAAAGTAGGGGGCTGCGAATTCTTCAAGCCAGATACCGGTCTTGCGGCGGGTGTTTCCGAGTTGATCGTGCGATGTTAGTACCATAAGTATTTTCATGCTCTTCTCTCCTTTGCTCTCTTGGGGGCCATGTCCGGCGCGCCGAGGTAAGTCGACTAGGGCTGGTACCCGTCCGACATCCACTTTGCGAATAGATCAATGTTAGATTGAGGCCACGGACCTTCCCCTATCGGCGGTCGCGGCGGCATCAACGGGCCACCGATGCCCCGAATGCGGTCGTAGATGGCGGCCGCATGCGCTTTGACCTCATCATAACTTGCCAGGTTGAACCCTTTTTTCATGCCTTCGATGTCGCGCTCGGTAAAAAGCGGACGAATGTTCGCTTGAAAGCTCGTCAGTTCGCCATCGTTTATGCTCCTCTCGAGATAAAACCCGGAACACCGGTTGCCACCACTTTATTCAGCCTCTGTCTAGTCTGAATACGATTGATTTCGTCGAGCGCGTCCTGTGGAAGAGTGGAGATGTCAAAATTCTCTTTCGCGCGGGCCGCACTTTTAGGCGTGGTAAGCAAAGCCGTGCCGCGCTGCACCGCCCAAGCAAGCAGCACCTGTGCCGGCGTCTTTCCAACTCGAGCGGCGATAGCCAAAATGATTGGATCTTCGAGAAGTCCCGGCTTCATCCCGTGCCCCAATGGTGCAAAAGCCAAAAGCACAATGCCGTTCCGTTTGCAGTAGTCCAATAGCTCCGTTTCCGGCAGATACGGATGCGATTCTACCTGAACCACGGCCGGCTTGATTCTCGCTGATTCATAGATGGGCTTCAGTCGATCTAGATCGACGTCCGAAAGTCCGATGGCCCGGCACTTGCCGTGGTCCACGAGAGTTTCCAGCGCTTTCCAGGTGTCGAGCAAAGTCACGCCCTGGTCGTAAATCACATTGCCGTTTTGATCCCGAGGATCCTGGTTGTCCCCGGGCTGGAATGCAAATGGGGTGTGAATGAGATAGAGATCCAGATACTTGAGTCCGAGTCTCTCCAGACTCGCCTCGAAAGCCGGTTCGACGCGCTCGGGCCGGTGGTTGGAGTTCCACAGCTTTGTGGTGACAAAAATTTCTTCGCGCGCGACCCCTCCAGCCGTAAGTCCTGCTTGCAACGTCTGACCTACCTCGCGCTCGTTCCCGTATCGTTCCGCGCAATCGAAGTGCCGGAATCCGGCTTCCAGTGCGTCTCTGGTGGCAGTTATCGTCACGGCTGGGTCAGGAATTAAGGTGCCAAAGCCGAGTGCGGGAATACGGCCGGCTCCGTGGTTGAGTGGAATTCTCGTCAATCGCAGATCAGAAGATTCGACCATGGTTACGCCTCCAAATCCGCGAGACTAAACATCGGCGGAGAGCCGGTGAGATAGCCAGGTAGGTCGCCATTCTACAACGAAATCAGAGGGCCAGTCGTCAGCAGTCGAATTAAGGGGAACTGATTCGGATTTCCGGAAAACTGAGTCACCGCCAACTGGGTTGTAATTGCAGGGACGTTCCGTCTGTCCGAACCTTATTGTTGAAGCATCTGGGAGAATTGACGCAGCTCAGCGACATTCAAATCCGAAGCGGCGCAGAAATCCATTCCATCGTGTGACCAGGAAACGAGATTGTAGCCCTGGATGCTCTGAACTCCAGGCCGCATCGACGTTTTCGGATCCTGAGGCCAGACGAACACATTGATGAAATGCTTTTGCCGCTGATAGACAAGCGCGGCGACATTTCGATGATCGACGTAATCGAGACGGCCTCCCACGAGTGGGAAGCCCTGATCCTTCAGATCGACGACCGGGGGCGCAAAATCCAATTTGCCGTCGAACCACGGTTTCACGGTGTGCCGGTCCGTGGATTCAACATCGTACAAGTGACCCGGCTGCAACGAGCGGATGTGGCTCGCGACGATTTCCTCGGCAACCAAATTCTCTGTCTGTCCGCCAATATTCGGGAGCACCCTCGCGCCTAAAAAAACTGCGATGAGGATGGCAGCGGCAACCGCCAGCCACTCGAGCACCGGGCGGCGCGGCATCGGAATGGGTTGCGGACGGGCCTCCGCAGGAAGCGCCGCACGGATGCGGGATCTGAGGCTTTCCGGTGCCCGCTCGTAGAGATTCGCAGCCCGCAATGAGTCGCGCAGGGCGTTCTTGCCACGCAACTCTCCGGCACAATCCGGGCAGGTCTTCAAATGCTCCTCGAATTCAACGCTGCGAACGAGATCAAGTTCGCCGTCAAAATATCCTTCCAGCAATAACTGGTTATTTTCGCAGGCCACGTTGCTCCTCCTTCGCGCGCGCAAGCAAAAGGCGCTCACGCAATTGGGCGCGCGCGCGAGCCAAGCCTGACATCACTGTGCCCATGGGCACTCCCGTCACCTCGGCGATTTCCTTGTAGGACATGCCTTCAAGTTCGCGCAGCACTATGACCTCACGAAAATTCACAGGCAATTTATCCAGGGCCTCGCCAAGCATGCGGCTATCGGCTGATTTCAAAAGCGCCGCTTCCGCATCTGCGTTTTCGGTGTCGGCTGTATGAATCTTTTCGTCGAACTCCTCCGCCAATTCAGCGGGCCGATTCTTTTCAAAAAATGAATAACAGGTATTGCGCACGATCTTCAACACCCAGGCGCGGGCGTCTCCTCCCTGATAGCTGCCGAAGAACTTGAACGCGCGGAGATATGCCTCCTGAACGATGTCTTCCGCATCGTGAGGATTGCGTACGAGCCAGCGCGCAAGGTTGTAGGCTGCATCTAAGTGCGGCAGCACAACCTGCTCGAAGCTTCCCGCCGACCCTGCCCCGCGTTGTTGTTCTCCCATACTGGCATTAGATTCTCAGTCTTCCAGACCGGATATCAACCTAATTTATTCCCACAAAATGCTCTTAGAGAATAGCTTTTGGACCTCTGAGCTTAGTCGCAAATGACGGGAATATTTGACGGCATTGGGGTGTCTAGATAGGGGAACGCAGCACAAAAGGGCCTTCCGGCTGACGTTGCTGCGCAACTTGAGGAGAGTATATGTCGGACTACATTGAAAAGAATCTCGATAACGATGGAGTGGATCGTCGCGGCTTTTTGAAGTGCATGGCTTGGGCCGGTACGGGCACGCTATGCCTCGTGCAGGGCGGCGTTTTGAAATCATTTGCGCTGACCGATGTATTACAAAAAAATGTCGGTAACCTGAAAGGAGATCTCAGCTTCGTCCAAATAAGCGATAGCCACATCGGCTTCAACAAGCCGGCGAATCCGGACGTGACAGGGACGCTCCGCGAAGCCATCGCCAAGATTAACGCTCTGCCCACTCCTCCTTCTTTCGTTCTCCACACGGGCGATCTCACTCACCTCTCAAAGCCCGAGGAATTCGACACGCTGTCTGAATCGTTGAAAAGTCTGAAGACCGAGCGCATCTTTTACGTTCCCGGCGAGCATGACGTGCTCAATGACAACGGCGCGATGTTCCATGAGCGTTTCGGCCAGGGGACGCAAGGCGACGGCTGGTACAGTTTCGATCAGAAGGGTGCGCATTTTATCGGCTTGGTCAACGTGCTCAACCTGAAGGCGGGCGGCCTTGGCACTCTCGGCCATGAGCAGCTCGAATGGCTGGAAAAAGACGTTGCCAAATTGAAGAGCAGCACTCCCATTGTTGTCTTCGCGCACATCCCGCTCTGGTCGGTTTATCCGCAATGGGGTTGGGGCACAGATGATAGCGAACAAGCGCTTTCCTACATGAAGCGATTCGGCTCCGTGACAGTTCTGAACGGACATATTCACCAAACCATGCAGAAGATCGAAGGAAACATTACATTTCACACCGCGTGTTCGACGGCGTTTCCGCAACCGCAACCAGGCCAGGCGGATGCTCCGGGTCCCATGAAAGTACCGGCAGAAAAACTGCGCGGCTTGCTTGGTATCACCGATGTGAACTTTGTCCGCGGCAAACACACACTGGCAATAGTGGATTCAACACTTCAAGGATAAAAGGAGATTCAAATGCGACGCTCGATAGCACAACAAAGCAGAACTGCACGGGTTCTCGGAACTGCAATTCTTGGAGCGGCGGCTGCGCTTTCGCTCTCGCTCGCAAGCAGCGTTTTACGGCCGAGTTCCGTTATCGCGGCTCAGGAAAAGCCCGGCGCGACAGTGGTCACCATCGATAACTTCAGCTTCGCACCCATGCAGCTTGAGATACCCGCGGGTACGGAAGTCACGTGGATCAACAAGGACGACGTGCCGCATACGGTCGTGAGCGACGATCACAAATTGTTCAAATCGCGGGCGCTTGATACTGACGAAAAGTTTTCGTTCACCTTCAAGGATCCCGGCACATATGAATACTTCTGCTCCGTCCATCCGAAGATGGTCGGCAAGATCGTTGTAAAGTGAGGCCCAGCCGTGAATCCATTCAACATTCGTGAAGCACTGCTGGCCAAACACGCGCAACATGTCGTGTTAATCCACTTTCCGATCGCTCTCTGCATGGTTGGCGTGGCGTTTGACTTCGCCGCATATTGGACAAAACGCAGCGCTCTCGCCACGGCGGCGTATTACAATTTTACCGTGGCTGCCATTTTCACGGTGCCGGTTGTAGCTACCGGCCTGCTGGCCTGGCAGTTCCAGCTTGAAGGGGAAAAGCTAAAAGGAATATTGTTGCAACATCTGGTACTTGGAGTCATTTCGAGTGTGATGATCTGCATCGTGTGGTACGTGCATTTCCGATCGCGTCGTGCACTGGAACAGAGGTTGCCCCGCTATTGTCTGGCGATGGAGCTAGTTGTCATGGCGCTCGTCGCCGTGACCGCCCACTTAGGCGGATATCTGACCGGTGTCAACGTTTCGGCTTAGGCCCGCATAGGCAACGCGTAGGTAGGCTTCCAAAACGAGTTTCGCGGAGGCGTCGAGTCATGGCGCAGTTGTCCTACCGGCTGGAAGTTCCCGGCCCGTAGCTTGCGCCACGCTCGCCGTGTCTCTACCATTAGAGTTGTGAAAGAGTTCGTCCCGCACAAGACCCTTCGGAATCCTCACTTCATGACCATCGCGGCAAATTTCTGGCCTCGCAAATTTCCGCGCCTAAATGCAAGCGTCTCGCGGTTGTTCGAAGTCGAGCCCGGAACGCAAATCCGTGGAGAATGTCATTGGCAGGATAAACCTCAAAATCGCCCGACGCTGGTTCTGCTTCACGGTTTGGAGGGATCGAGTGAATCCGGGTACATGCTCGGTACAGCCGAAAAGGCTTTCGTCTCTGGATTCAATGTAGTTCGGCTCAACCAGCGAAATTGCGGCGGCACCGAAAAACTAACGCAGACTCTTTACCATTCGGGTTTAAGCAACGATATTAAAACCGTTCTCCTCGAACTAGTCGACCGCGACGGTTTGCCTGAAATCTTCGCCACGGGCTTTTCCATGGGCGGCAACCTTGTTCTAAAAATGGCCGGAGAATTCGGCGACGCCGCGCCTCCGCCAGTGCGCGCATTTACAGCAATTGCTCCTTCCCTTGATTTGGCCGCTTGTGCGGACGCCCTTGCCGAGTCGCGAAATTTTCTCTACAACCGTCATTTTGTAAAGAGGCTCAAAAGGCGAATGCGTTATAAGGCCGGGTTATTCCCCGGGCTTTTTCCGCTCGACCTTGTCGCTTTCCGGCGCATTGGGACCGTGCGGGATTTTGATGATGTGGTGACAGCTCGCTTCTGCGGGTTTCGGGACGCGTCCGACTATTATGAACGTTCGAGCGCAGCAAATGTTATTGGAGCCATCCGGCGGCCGACTTTGATTTTGACCGCTCAAGATGACCCGTTCGTGCCATTCCGGCCATTCCAGAATTCAGCGATTCAGTTGAATCCGAATATAACCTTGATCGCACCGCCGCACGGAGGCCATTGCGCGTTTATCTCTCAAGAGACAGGTTCGGACCGATTCTGGGCTGAAGCGCGCATCGTGGAATTCTGCTTGAGCAAATCCTCAATCGATCGCGAAAAGCACAAGACCGTTCACGCCGAGGTGTGATTAGCGATCACGGAACGGGCGTTTCAAGCGAAGGTTGAAATCCGCGGGTGAGCAGCAGCGCCGAGCCGGACGCGGCGATCACCATGTCGTCTTCACAACGCATCCCGTAATCTCCAACAACGTAAATTCCGGGCTCATTCGAAAATGTCATTCCCTCTTTCAGAATTGTGTGGTTGCCGCGAACGAGGTAAGGAGCTTCGTGCCCGTCCATGCCGATTCCATGTCCGAGCCGGTGAGAGAAATATTTATAGTCCGGACCGAATCCCGCATCGGCGATCACCTTGCGCGCCGCGTCATCCACAGATCCACATTCGTGGCCTGCGGTCGCTGCGGCCAGCGCCGCGTCTTGTGCGTGTCGAACGATTTCAAATGCGCGATGTAGCTTTTCTGGCGGCTTGCCGAGGACTCCCATTCGCGTGATATCTGACTGGTAGCCTTCAACGGTGGTTCCGTCGTCGATCATCACGCCGACCCCTTCGCGAAGAATTTGCTCCTCGCGCGAACCGTGGGGAAGCGCAGAAGAGGGTCCAAAGGTGACGGACGCCTCTCCTCGAAGCCCCATCTTGGTGTAACCGCGCATAACCAGAGCAGCGACTTCACCCTGCACCATGCCTTCACGCAGCGAAGCAAACGTCGCTTTGTATACGTCGAGTGTCGCCCCGCAAGCCAATCGCATCAAATCAAGCTCATGCTGGCTCTTTTGAGCGCGGCATCCCACCGTAATCGGATCGCCACTGGTGTATTCGAGCCAAGACGCCGCATGTCTTAACCCATCGTAAAAAACGTAACGCGTCGTTTCTTCAACTCCGACCTTTCCCGTGCGAACGCTACGCTCGCCGAACCATTTCGCTACGATTCCGTACGGACTCTCGTCCTCCTGCCACACGCGTATTTCAATGGGCAAACGAAGCTGCTCGCGCAGCCTTCCTTCTTCAAACGCCGGGCAAATGATGAGCGGTTCGCCCTGGCGCGGGATCATGAGCGCGAGGATGCGCTCGCTCGGCCACCAGTGAATTCCCGAGTAATACAAGAGCGTTGTTCCGGGGGTAACATACAGGGCCTCAAATCGCGGCTTCGCATCGCTCATCAACTGCTGAGCATGTGCGATGCGTCCCTGCAATTCCGTGGTGCTGATCGGTTTCACCCGATCACCCAGCGGCTGCAACTTGTCAAAAGCGTGTGGAAGCGGCTCGGATAGGCGTTCGGCTACGGCATTTTGGGCTTCAGCTAAGCCACCAAAAATTGAACTGGCCAAAACGGCTCCGGAAGCCACTGAGGCCGCTTTGAATAAATCGCGCCGCGAAAGTTTCATTTATTGCTCCGCTCGAATTAATGGAAGTGCGAAATGAGAACAGCATCGGTGAGTATGCGGCCGTGCGCATAAATGATTTGCTTCCCATCGGGAGATAAAGAATAGGCTCCCCACTCGAAATCCGAACCGGTAGTCATTACTTGCTTTGCAGGAGCTGGCGCCGCGCCAGGCGACGTGACTGGTTGGGCCCAGATGCTAACGAGCCCGCTTTTATTGACAGGGTAAAGGACCGCATGCCCATCTTTTGTCCAGGTGAGTTTCTGTCCGCCGTCGCCAGTGAAGGCTACTTCCTGCGGCAAGTCATACGTGCTGCGGATTTCGCCCCCGGAGAGTCCGACAACGGCAAGCTTCGGGGGCTTGCTCAGATCGGGCGTATAGGCCACGGCAACAGAATTGCCGTCCGGTGAGATTACGGGACTTTGCACTTCAAGCTTGGTGATCTCGGCTGGCGTGCCTCCCTCAATGCCGACTTTCATCAGGCGATATACATTATTGGAGACGTCAACGTAAACGACGAATTTGCCGTCCGGAGAGCAGGAAGGCTGAACATCTCGCTTACCGTTTGAGAGCAGCGCCACGTTCGTCCCGTCGATATCTGCGCGCCAGACGGAGCTGTTTCCCCCCGAACCTCTTGTACCAAAGACAAAATGGCGCCCATCTCCGCAAACCGAGAGCCATCCTGGAGATTCGGTGCCGGGCAAAATGTCGTGGATGTTTGTGCCGTCGAGCGCTGCGCTGGCAAGTCGAAGCGCACCCGAAGTGTAGTAGCCATAGATAATCTTGTCCCCGGGAGTCCAAATGATCCCGGTAATACCGTCGGCGCGGCTAATGCCACTGGTAACCTGTCGGGGTGCGGAGAGCGAGGCGCTGCTGCCGAAGTTTGTGATCCAGAGGTTTCCCGCGAATCCCACCTGGACGGTGGCGAGAGTCGAACCATCCGACGTAAGGCTAGCTCCAACGTAGAAGTTTAAATCGTTTGTGATTCTCCGCGGTTCGGCTCCCGGATAACTCAGTTCGAATAGCTGAGAGTTCAAAGAATCTTTGCTCACGCGTGCACCGAAAAGAATGGCAGACCCGTCGGGTAACCAAGCCATCTGATCCGGAAAAATCCAGTCGGAGAAGCCTAGTCGCGTTCTGGCCTTGGTGTCCAGGTCCACAGTCTCAATCGCAAACTTGCTGGATTCTCCGTCTGGATTGTCCGCAACCGCGATTCGTTTTCCATCGGGAGACCACGCGGGACCTTGGCCGGAAAAAAAGCTTGGGCGGTTTAGAGCAAGGAGATTCTGTTCTCCGGTCCCATCTGCATTCGCGACGAGCAGATTGGACGTCTTTAACTTAGTGGCCTGCCTAACAAAAACAAACTTCTTGCCATCAGGCGAAAAGCTAATAGGGCTGTCCACATCTACGATCACTTGGTGCGGAGAGCCTCCCAAGGACGGCACTTGAAAGAGCGTTCCGACACCGACAGATTCGTCGCGTTTCACAAAATAGAGATAGTTCCCATCTATAGAAAATGTAAGTCCTTCGATCTCACCGGGCGACCCCAGTTCAACTTGGGCCGTGCTTCCCGTGGCCAACTGGCGAATCCAAATCCCGTGGGATCCCTTTTCGTCGGAAACGTAGCAGAGCCATTTGCCGTCGCTTGATATCGCAGCTGAATGGACGTTTCCAGTGGAAGTTACCGGCGTAATGGTCATCTGCGAAAACGAAGGCGGGTTTTCGTGGCGCGTAGTTCGATAATGTAAAAATAGTGCGACCATCGCAGCCAGTCCGAACATGACAGGAACTATTCTTGCGGCAGTGCGCCAGCCTGATTTTGCAGGCACCTCTGTAACGGCAATACTCTGCGCCGACGCGGGAGTAACACCGGAGCCCGAGGGCTGCGCAGCGTAGCTACCCGATTTGGGGTTCGTACTGCCACCGGACCAGGCGCTGGCAGTGCCGCTGCCGGCCCGGCCGGAATCCGAGTCACGCTTCAGACGTTTCAAATCCCCGCGAAGCTCGGCGGCCGTTTGATATCGCAAGTCGCGATCTTTCTCCAGGGACTTGCCTATGATTTCTTCCAGTTTCGGCGGAACGTTGGGATTCAGAGAAGATGGCGAAGGAGGAGTTCGATTTAAGATCGCGTCGAAAATTACCGCCGAAGTGTTTCCGTTGAAAGCACGTTGGCCCGTAGCCATCTCATACAGCACGACGCCGAGGCTGAAGAGATCGGTGCGAGCGTCCAGTTCTTCGCCTCGAGCTTGTTCGGGTGACATATACGCGACAGTTCCTATCGCGGAGCCCGGGCTCGTGAGCATAAGATTGTCTGAGGTGAGATCGCTCGCCGTTGGTCCGCCCCCAACCGATTCTGCAATACGCCGCGAGACCCCTTGTTTAGCAAGGCCGAAATCCAAAATCTTTGCTTGCGAGCGCGTCGTGATGAAAATATTGGCAGGTTTGATATCGCGATGGACGATGCCGCGAGCATGCGCTGCGTCCAACGCATCGGAGATTTGGGAACCAAAATCCAGCAATGCGTCCGTCGCAACGGGCCGGCCCGCGATTCGTTCGCGCAGCGTCTGGCCCTCGAGCAACTCCATCACTAGAAACGGCCGGCCGTTGTGTGAGCCCACATCGTAAATTGTGCAGATACCTGGATGGTTTAAAGAAGATGCGGATCGAGCCTCGCGCTGGAATCGCTCCAGGGAAGCGGAATCGCGCGCCAAATCCTCAGAGAGAAACTTCAGCGCTACTTGACGGCCCAGCCGCGTGTCTTCCGCGCGGTAGACCTGGCCCATACCCCCGCTTCCCAGGGGTTCGATGATTCGGTAGTGGGATATTGTTTCGCCTAACATTTGCGCAATCATCGTAAACAACTCGCGACGAGCGCGCAAGCGCCGTCCCGCGATTCAGTGCGTGAATGTGTGACTCGGATTCCTGCGAAACATCTGTCGAATTCTCCATAAATGGCATGTGCCAAAAAATGTCTGCACATGAAAAAGGCCTCGACGCGCAACAACTTTTTTTGGTTGCCTGGGTTTCATCTCCAGCAGCCGAACAGGGCATCAGCCCTCGGCAATCATCGAATTCCTAGGAGAAAATTAATGTTGAATCGCAAAGGTATGGGTGTGTTCGCTTCGTTGTTTGCAGCGATTTTTCTTTCCAGCTGCAGCGGGAGTATGAGTACCTCTTCGCCGGCCCCGAGTGACCAAGCATCAGTGTTTACCGTCGGCACAGACGCTCCGCTTCCAAGCGTGGTGTCTTGTCAAATTATGGTGACGGGCATTACGATTTTCAACGGCACGACAAATGTCAGCGTACTATCTACGCCGCAAGTTGTGGACTTCGCTCAATTCAACGGGCTGCACCAGCTTCTCGATCTCAGCTCAGTGCCAAATGGTACGTACACCTCGGCCACTGTGACGCTTTCGTCTCCAGTGATTGGATACATCAATGTCAATCCGCCGAATCCGCCGACGGCTTCCACAATTAACGGAAGTCTTTCGGTGTCTTCGGTGACCGTAAATTTCCCCCAGCCCTTTGTGTTACAGGCTAGCGACCTCGTCGGCCTTCGTATGGAATTTGATCTGCGCCAATCTCTCCAGACGGATGGGAATGGCCAGGTGACAGGCGTCGTGAATCCAGTATTTGAAATGAATCTGCTCAATTCCACCGATGCAGCGGTGTCGATTGATGACTTCCACGCGGGCGTTGTCGGCGTCACTGGCACCAATACCTTCACAGTTCAAGGTCCGCACGGACGGCAATGGCAAGTGAGTACTGGCGATAACACTATCTTCGACGATCCCAACTTGCCGATCAGTTCCTTCACCACAAATACCATCGTTTCGCTCACCGGGACGCTCGATCCGGTCTCGCATGCGATCGATGCTTCGGAAGTGCAAGTAATCTCAAACGACAAGTTCTATCTGGGCGGTTTGTTCACGAGCATTCGACCCGCATCTCCTCAACCGGCCACCCAAGCTGACATTTACATTCGCGAAGAGCTGCCTGCAATTCCGGGAATTTCAGATGGCCAAATTGAGACTTTGAATTTGAATGGCACGGAGCGTTACAGAATCGGGAACATCGATCTTCCTCTGACCACGCTTCTGTTCAATAACAGCCTTCTCACTCCGGGCCAGCGCGTTGATATCGGTGGCGCACTTAACACCTCGAACGGTTCCGATACCCTAACAGTTCATCGCGTGATTCTGCGCCGTCAAGGTCAGTCGGGTTCTTGGGTTCCCGGAAGCACAGTCGTGCAGTCTGGCAACGCCGGAAGCTTCCAGCTAACCGATGACTGGACTGCCGGAGTCCTGTTGCCGACTCCGCTCACCATAATGACAACTAACGACACGAACTTCATAAATCTGAACGGCTTGGGCTCGCTGAGTGGCACCGGAGCGATTCCGATTCGTGTGGTTGGGTTCATACTCATCAATCAGGCGACGACTCAGCCCGTAATGGTCGCTCGCTCGGTCGAACAACTCACTTCATAACTGGCGCAGAAATCTGCGACAGCGCCAATGTCCCGCGTCCCGTTCGCAGGCGTGGGACATTGGCATTTTCATTTTTGCGCTTGATGCGCTTTCGGTTGGAACTGCCGAAGACTTGCGGTCATCCATTGTGGTCATGACATGCCGATCAAGAAATGGAAGGGTCAGTGCTGAGTGAGAGTGTAAATAGGGAAGTGCAGAAAATTGACGCATCCGAGGTTCCGACAGCTTTACGTAAACGTGTTTCGGTGCTGAAAAGCCCGCGATAAATTATTCCATCCGGCCGGCTATTACCTGCTTGCCACTCGTGCCAATCTCAATGGCGATTGGCGGGCGAACCGCCGACCCTTGCGCCACTTGGCCTCGCACCAATCCTCCAGCAGAGTTCGTTCCGAACCGTGAAAGGTCAAATACGGTGCGACTGCATGGGTCGCCTATCATGGGGTGATCTGCTCGGTAGTGATACTGCGTCTTGAGCTTGTCCAAGTCTGTCACATATTCCAAATCGCAAGTTCCAAAGGGCTCGCGTAGCAACAGCCCCCAAAGAGTTCCGCCCGGCATTTTCACTACGATTGCTTTAGTCTGGTCGCCCGTCGATGGATCTCGGTAGATGAACCGCTTTGAGGACCATGCTTTTGCAAGCTCGTCAGTAGTCGCGATTTGACCCGGGCCTGTGGGGAGTTCTTCGGCAGGTGCAGCAGCTTCCACGGCGCGCGGCGCATTCGAACGAACCGGCGCGGGTTCCTCTTGCACGGGCTGCTCGCGGCTTAGCCATGCGACTCCGACTCCAACCACGATTGCCGCGACTATGGTGAGGGTGAGCCACTTCGGCGGCATCTGCATTTCTGACAGACTGAATTTCGAGGATGACGTCTTCCCGCCGTCCGCGATTCGCGTCGGGACGCCTGGTATTGTCGGTTGCTCGGGATTGAACGGATTGTGCGGCTTGTTTTCGTCAGACATATTGGGGTGGAACGGACATTCAGATTGAATCGTTCGCGGTCCAAATGCAACAAGCCAGCACGTACGAAGGGTAACCTTTTCGCCTGCGTTCTGGGGCAGGGAACCGCGGCCGGGTTCGTCAAGAAATAGCGCCGCGTTAAGCGGGAAGTTTAACTCGAACCGAATGGTGCGCGATGTATTCGTGCACGTTCGCGAGAACTAAAAGCAATTCGAGCATGCGGTCTCGCTGTTCGGGTTTTGGGTCGTCGGCTCCCTCTTCGAAGTTCTTGACGACCGCCAAGGCATCCGAGAGCAGCCACTGAAGTCCGTCCGAATCAATCGTGCGGCCTTCGCGGCAACGGCTCAGAGCTTCATCCGACCGGACGAATGCTTCATCCACGAAATGGTCGAAACATAATTGCATGCTCGCTAGCGCCGTCGGAATCGGATTCGCACACCCGGCCCTGGGACAATTTCCGGGTACTGTAGCATTCATCACACACACCCCAAATTCTCGAGTGGTTATTACCTCAAGGTACCGGCGAGACTATCACATTTTTTTGCAGGCAAGCAGGCGTGCGCCGAAAAGTACAATAGCGATTCGTAACACGGCCGCGCTGGGGAAAGCTGAAGAAATAAGACAGAATTCGGGAGGCGCGGAAGTTCACGCGCCTCCCGACCTGAAGCATTTAACGGATTTGAATGCTTCCGGAACTCGTACTGAGTTCCACTACCGGCCCGCCTGCCCCGACTTTGCCTTGCAGTTCGCGAGGGCTGATTTTTCCTTGCACAGTTATGTCATGCGTTGTCTCGATGTTTCCCGAGCTGGTTCGCGCCACAACATTGAATGCAGCCTGCGGCGGAAAGTTTACGCTGACGTTTCCCGATCCGCTTCGAAGCCGCCAGTCGCCGGTGGGATCACCCTGGGCGGTGATGCTGCCGCTGCCGGTGCTTACCTTCGCCGCACCTTTCACGCCCTTCATCTCGACGTCGCCAGAGCCAGTGCTGATGTCTACGTCCCCTGCTGCTGTCTGCTCGAGTTTCACATCACCGCTTCCGCTCGACGCCGTCAGGCCGCCCCCAATGCCGATCGCGCGTATCGTTCCGCTGCCGGCAGAGGCGTGAGCATTCCCATGGATGCTGTCCAGTTCTATATCGCCTGACCCTGTTCGCACGCGTGTTTCACCGCCGATATTTTTGACGTGCAAACCACCCGAGCCGCTATTCATGTCCACCGGCCCGCCGATTCCGTCGACGATCTGATCCCCTGAACCTGATTCAGAGCGCAGTTTGGTTTGAGCCGGCACTATCAGCTCGTAGCTGATTGAAATATTTCGTTTCCAATCGCGATTTTCGATATGCCCAACGCGAATCGTGTTTCCGCTTTGCTCGATCGGGGGATTATTCTCGATTTCTTTGATGCGCTGCTCAACGTCGCCCCACCCGCTCGCGTGAATCTTGGCATGAATGTCTACCTTCGCGGAATCACCGGTTCTCACCGTAATATCCCCGGACCCTGTTTGCACATCCAAATCCACCGGTCCGGTCACACTCAACGTGCGATCGAAGCGTCCTTGGCTGTCTCCAGCCCAGGCAGGAAATGCTGTCAAACTCGCGGCCAGCGCAAGCGATAAGAACAATCCCGGAACTGCGCGCAGACGAACTCTCATCTTCACCCCTCCTATGCAAATTGGTGCCACTCAAGCAGTAGGTACGCAATACGTCGTCGAAAAGTTCAAACGAAAGTTTGTGTATCCAGCGAGCACGATTTCGATTGTCAGTCGGGCCGTAAAGTTAACGCGAAATCAGCGCAGGAAAATAGGAAGAACGACGAGGCGAGCTAAGCGGTTACGCCGTGACATTTCTTGTATTTCTTCCCCGAGCCGCAGGGGCAGGGGTCGTTGCGCCCAACTTTGGCGCCAGCGCGAACCGGCTTGGGAGCTGTTTCCGCCTGTGCTGGCCCCGTTTGAAACTGCAAATCCCGCTGTTGGCGCTGCTGGCGCTGTTCGATCTTTTTTGCTTCATCCTCGGGTCTGGCAGGCTGCATCAGGAACAAGAAGCGCACAGCTTCGGTGTCGATCCGGTCCATCAATTCATCAAAAAGGACGAACGCTTCTTTCTTGAACTCTACCAGCGGATCCTTCTGGCCGTACCCGCGTAACCCGATTCCTTCTTTCAGGTGATCGAGGGTAAGAAGGTGGTCTTTCCACTGTCCGTCCACCACATCGAGCAGTATGTGACGCTCCAGCCATCGCAGCGTCTGCGCGCTGAAAAGAACCTCCTTTTCTTCGTATCGCGCTTTCACCTTTTGGATCATCGCTTCCGCAAGGGTGTCGTGATTGAGCGTCGCGAAATCCAGGCCGGCCGCTTTAGGGTCGAATCCGAACTGATTTAGTACTTCATTGCTGAACTGCGTGACATTCCATTGGTCCGGATGCTGTTCGCGCGGACAATACGTTTCTACCAGTTCATTGGCAATCGCTTCTGCGCGCTCGAGAATAAAATCCTTTTGATCGCGACCTTCCAGGAACGAGCGGCGCAGCCCGTAGATCGTCTCGCGCTGCTTGTTCATCACATCGTCGTATTCCAACAAATGTTTGCGCGCTTCGAAGTTTTGTGCTTCAACCGTCTTTTGGGCGTTCTCAATTCGACGGCTGATCAACTTGGACTCAATCGGCACGCCTTCAGTCATCCCGAGACGGAACATCAAAGCTTTCATGCGATCGCCGCCGAAAATGCGAAGCAGATCGTCTTCCAGTGACAGAAAAAAACGCGAAGCTCCCGGATCCCCCTGGCGTCCTGCGCGTCCTCGCAACTGATTGTCGATGCGCCGCGCTTCGTGCCGCTCGGTTCCCAGGATATGTAGACCGCCCATCGCCACTACTTCATCGTGTTCTGCTTTGCACTGTTCCGCAAACTGATCGAATATTGGCTTCCATTGGTCGAGCGGGACTTGATATATCTTGCCTTCCTGCTGAAACAGCACCATGGCGCTGGAAGTTGCGCTCGACCCATTCGCACTGCTCGCGGCCGTCGAAGTGCTCGTGCTTGTCGCGGTCGCTGTCGCCGTGGCGCTCGCGCTTCCGACGCCGCCTGCTGCCGAAGCATCCGCTTGGCCAGGAGTCTCGGTTCCTGGAGCCGCCCCGATCACCGAACTGGCCGGCGCATATGGCATGGCCAGCTTGTTTTTCAAAGCGTACTCGCGAGTCATCGCCTCGGGATTTCCGCCCAGGAGAATATCTGTCCCGCGGCCCGCCATGTTTGTCGAAACCGTCACCGCGCCTTTGCGTCCCGCCTGCGCGATAATTTTCGCTTCGCGCTCGTGCTGCTTCGCGTTCAGCACCTGGTACGGGATGCCCGTCTTCTTCAAAATTTCCGCGATTTTCTCCGACTTCTCGATCGATATGCTGCCCACCAGGACGGGCTGGCCGCTTTCGTAGTACTGCCGGATGCCCCCCGCGCGTGTGCCGTCTTCCTGAATGATGCCATTCACTGCCGCTTCGAATTTTTCAGCTTCCGTGCGGTAAACCACGTCCGGATTTTCGATCCGAATCAGCGGCACGTTCGTCGGAATGGCTACTACTTCCAGTTTGTAAATTTTATCGAACTCAGCCGCTTCCGTATCTGCGGTGCCGGTCATGCCGGAAAGCTTCTTGTACATGCGAAAATAATTTTGGAACGTGATGGTCGCAAGCGTCTGATTTTCGCGCTCGATTTTCACACCTTCCTTCGCTTCCACCGCCTGGTGCAGCCCGTCGGACCATCTCCTTCCCGGCATTTGCCGTCCGGTAAATTCATCAACGATAACGATTTCGCCGTCTTTGATTACGTAGTCCACGTCTTTTTTGAAAAGTGCATGTGCGCGCAACGACTGGTAGACGTGGTGAATAATGTCCATGTTCGCGGGATCGTACAGGTTTCCCAGATTCAGCAGCCGTTCGCACTTCGAGACGCCTTCTTCCGTCAGCGTGGAAGTGCGGTGCTTTTCATCCAGCGTGTAATCGATGTCGAGGATCAGCTTCGGAATGATTTTGTCGATGCGATAATATTTGTCCGTCGATTCTTCCGCCGGCCCGGAAATAATCAGCGGTGTGCGCGCTTCGTCAATCAGAATCGAGTCCACTTCGTCCACGACCGCGAAGTGATGGCCGCGCTGCACGCAGTCCTTCAAATCGTACTTCATGTTGTCGCGCAGATAATCGAAGCCGAATTCGTTGTTGGTTCCAAACGTGATGTCCGCGCCGTACGCTGCTCGCCGCTGCGCGTCGTCCAGATCGTGAACGATCACGCCCACGGTCAGCCCCAGCATTTTGTAAATCGGCCCCATCCATTCCGCGTCCCGCCGTGCCAGGTAATCGTTCACTGTCACGATGTGAACGCCTTGTCCCGTCAGCGCATTCAGGTACGCGGGCAGAGTTGCAACGAGCGTCTTTCCTTCGCCCGTTTTCATCTCCGCGATTTTGCCTTGATGCAGGACGAGGCCGCCGATCAGCTGAACGTCGAAATGCCGCATTCCAAGTGTTCGTCGGCCCGCTTCGCGCACTAGCGCGAACGCTGGAATTATCGCGGGCTCAACGGCCTCTTGCAGCTTTTGCTTGTAGTCAGGGTCATCGCCGTCGAGCCCTTCCAAACGCCCCTGCACCTCGGCTTTCAGCACCTCGGTACGCGCGGTAATGTCCGCGTCCGAAAGTTTCTTCATCTCCGGCTCGAGCTCGTTGATCGCAGCCACCATCGGCTGGATCGCCTTCACATCGCGCTCGTGCTTGGTGCCGATAAACCGAGCGACTACAGTATTTATGAGTTTCTCGACGTCCATAACTTCGATTTTGTTCCCTTAGCGTAGCGTTTTGAAGTACGGCAGGCTCGCCCTTACCTGAATCTTACAAAACCCAACCATCCATTGTAGCCGCTCGCGCGCTTTCGTGCAAAGCAACCGCCTGAGCGTCCAGTTGTCATATTCACGATTGGAACCAGTGCATTGCGCCTTTTTTTCCGGCGTTTTTTCAAACCGCAATAAGGCCATCGGAAGCGGGCGTTTGCCGAGCACCTGTCCTTCCTTTTTTCGCCTGATTTTCCCTGTCTTTTCGTACATGTCCCGAAAGTACCGGTGCACTTGAACTTTGGTCCAGCATCTTTTCGCGCGTGCTTCCGCTAGCCTTTTAACAAGGAAATGAGCGTTTCTGGCCCATTTCCCGCGGGAGTTTTGCGTGCGGCAGTTTACGCGCCTCGGTGTTCTGGTCTTTGCCATCCTTCTGATGGCTCCTGGAGCCTTGTTTGCCCGCCCGCCGCAAAATAGCAGCTCTGAGGGCCAGCTTTTCGCCTCCCTCAACCGTGAACGCGCAGCTCTGGGCCTCCCCGTCCTTCAATGGGACGACGCTCTCGCGTCTGCCGCCCGCTTGCACGCCGCCCGCATGGCGCAACTCAATCAAATGTCTCACCAACTTCCCGGCGAGCAAGACCTCCTCGCACGTCTTAGCGACGCAGGAGCACACTTCAGCGTCATCGCTGAGAACGTCGCGGTCGGCCCAGATCCCGCTGTCATACACACGATGTGGATGCACTCTCCCGGGCATCGCGCCAACATTCTCAGCCCCGGGCTCAGCGCCGTGGGGATTGCCGTCGCGCAGGGCAGCTCCGGCCTCTTCGCGGTACAAGACTTTTCGCATAGCGTCGCAAACGCGAACCTCGATCAGCAGGAGCAGCAAGTGGTTTCGCAACTCACCGCGCGCGGCTTGCAAGCAAATGCGGCGGATGATGCGCGTGCGTCCTGCGACGTAAACCGCAAATTTGCGCCCAACACAGCAGCCACCTTGGTCCGGTACGAAACCCCTAACCTGGACAAGCTCCCCGATGTCCTCGATCAACAGCTCCAAACCCACCGCTTTCGCGCCGCAACCGTAGCCGCATGCTCAGCCACCGGCGCACCCGGCTTCTCCCGCTTCCGCGTCGCCGTCCTTCTTTTTTGAGATTTTTCTCCGTTTAGCGGAAGCTAGTAGCAGGTTTTCTGATATGTCTGAAGGAACCGTATCCTTGCCCGACAGCCGATTAATATGTTTCTTTGTTGAAAGGCTCCGCGACGATTTGGTATTCGTCCTCGTAAACCACGTAACCAACTCGGTCCGTTTTCAACATGCGGACTGAAATCCCGTGATGCTTGAGAATGGTGACCAACTCCCGGACACGACCGATATGGTCGCGAGCATTGTCCTTAAACCAGGAAATAGCCTTAGGCTGCTTGCGATAGAAAGGGGGTTTCGATGCGGTAAATCTTGACGGCTTTTCCAAATTCTCGTTGAACCACTGCCGAATTAGGTCGTGTTGTTCCTCCTCATGTTGGTCAAGCTTCCCCGCCTCACGTAGGTTACGAACAGCGTGGAACACACCAAGTTCTTTGCCTGAGTCTTCGTCCAAGTCCGCAACGACGAATCTTAGATACATGGTTGTTAACGGTACCTACATCTTCGGTGAGCAACGTCCGCCAAGCCGCGTATCTTACCTCAATGCAAAAGCTCTGTTCTCTCGAAAGGCATTCGACATTTCCTGCCGAATGATGCTTCCTTGCTGCCGCTGCTCCACGGGTCTATTATTGAGGCTTAAGCAAAATGCTTCGCGCTCGCACGTAAACAGCATTCATTCGAAAGGAAACCATGGCAAGCGGACCAACTGGACCAGCCGCAGGAAAGCGTTTGCAGGACAAAGCGCCGATCGCCGGCGTGAAAAATCTCGTAGCAGTCGCCAGCGGCAAAGGCGGAGTAGGGAAGACCACCGTCGCCGTCAATCTCGCTATCGCGCTAAAAAATATGGGCCATTCGGTCGGCCTGCTTGACGCGGACGTTTACGGCCCCAACGTTCCCGTGATGCTCGGCACCAACGAACAGCCGCGCGCGGTTGACGAACGCACCATCATCCCCGTCGAAGCTTACGGTTTGAAAATGATTTCCATGGGCTTGCTCAATCCGGGCGACAAACCGCTCGTTTGGCGCGGCCCCATGCTACACAGCGTGATCCAACAGTTTCTGCGCAGCACGCAATGGGGCGAACTCGACTACTTGATCGTGGATTTGCCGCCCGGCACGGGGGACGTTCAGCTCACGCTGATTCAAAGCGTCTCGGTCAGCGGCGCCGTCGTGGTCACCACGCCTTCCATCGTGGCTCTCGCCGACGTGCGCAAAGCCATCGAAATGTTTCGCCAGGTAAACGTCGAAATTCTCGGCGTGGTCGAGAACATGAGCTATTTCAATTGCCCGCATTGCAATGGCCGCATCGACGTCTTCGGCCACGGCGAAGGCCAGCACATGGCGAAATCTTTCGGTGTGCCGTTTCTCGGTGAGATTGAAATCGATCCGCAGATTCGGATCGGCGGCGACACAGGGAAGCCCGTCGCTTCACTCGGCGAGGACGCTCCCGGCAGCAAGAGCATTTACGCCGTGGCTCGCAACCTCGTCGCGCGCCTCAAAGTCGTCAACCAATCCGCCGGCGCTCCGGTGGTTCAGATTCTGTAGACGAAGCGGCTCTTGCGGACTCGCTAAGTCGCTTTGCTTGCGGTCGCGTTGCCGTTTGCCAGCATCACTACCAACCGGGCCACTTCCTCCGGCTCCATCGCTGTGCTATCCACCACCACGGCGTCGGCGGCGCGTACCAGCGGGGAAGTGGAACGCTCAAGATCACGCCGGTCGCGTTCGCGTATTTCCTGTAGAGTAGTATTCAGGTCGATCGCGTCACCCTTTTGTTCGTGTTCGAGCCATCTGCGCTCCGCCCGTACTTCCGGCGAAGCCGTAAGAAAGATTTTCAATCCCGCTTCGGGGAAAACCACGCTTCCGATGTCGCGCCCTTCCATCACCACTCCGCCTTGCTGTCCCGCGCGGCGCTGCTCGGCTACCAACACCTTCCGTACACCGGCATTCACCGCAATCTTCGACGCCGCCTGCGAAACTTCCGGTGTGCGAATTTCCATGGTCACGTCCTCGCCATCCAAAAACACTCGCTGGCCGCTTTCTTCCGCGCGCAAATCAATGCGAGTATCGTGCGCGAGCGCGACGAGTGCGTCCGCGGCGTCGAGCGAAATCTTGTTGCGCACCGCTTTTAACGCGAGTGCGCGATACATTGCTCCTGTATCTACGTACACATATCCCAGCAATTCCGCCACGCGGCGCGCGAGCGTGCTCTTGCCCGAGCCCACTGGCCCATCAATCGCGATAATCAATTTTTTCAGTGGCACAGTCATTTCAAATGGAACGACTCAGGTTCTCTTGAAAGCTCTTTCGATTTCGCGCACCGAATAGCGCAGAACGATCGGCCGCCCGTGCGGGCAGCTCATGGGGTATTCGGTTTTCGCCAGTTCGCCAAGGAGCCATTCCATTTTCGTGTGGTCCAGCGGGGTGTTCACCTTGATCGCCGCATGGCACGAAGTGGAAGCAGCAATCTTCGATTGCAGCGAATCGATTGAAATCGCCTGATTCTCCCGCGCAATCCCATCGAGAATTTCGTACAACAGCTTCTCTGCATCGCCGCTGGAGATACCCGCGGGCGCGGCCTGAATCGCTACGCTTCTGGCACCCATCAACTCAGCTTCGAACCCGTTCGCGCGCAACTCGTCTCCAATTTGCTCGAGAATGACCAGTTGACGTGGGTTCAGCTCCACGATCAGCGGAACCAACATGCGCTGGCCGCCAAGTTCTCCTTCGCGTCGCGCGCGCAAATGCTGCTCGAAAAGCACCCGCTCGTGCGCCACGTGCTGATCGATGATCCACAGCCCTTCGCTGTTTACCGCGACGATGAAGCTGCTGCTCACCTGCCCGAGCGGCTTCAGGTCCACAATCTGGTCGGGCCTTGGCAATGTGCCGGGAGCGTTCGACGGCGCCACAGGGGCACCTTCTGCGCCGATCGTCTCTCGCGTCGGATCTGAAAAATTGCTGTCGTTGCCCGCTCCGAACTGCAGGCGTTGTGGCGCTGGCCTGTCAGGCGCCCCAGAAAGCTCAAACCCTTCGCCAATCCCGTTTGCTGTGTCGAGCGCGGTTGGAATTTCGGCGCGCGGCGGCCCTGGAAATGTATTCACGTCCTGAATCGGCGCGTAACCTCGCAGGTTTCCGACTGACGACGATGAGGATAAACCGCCGACACTCTGTTCACCTGCCGCAACCGCTGCTCGCGCCGCTGGAAATCCCGGAATCGGCCGCGCATGCGAGAGCGCGAGTCTCAAAGCGTCGCGCGTGAAATCGTGAACGAATTGCGGATGGCGAAAACGTACCTCAATTTTCGCGGGATGCACGTTCACATCCACTTCCTCGTACGGCGAATCGAGGAAAAGCAAAACAAATGGGAAAACTCCCGGCGGCGTGATATTGCGGTACGCCTCACCGATCGCATGCAGCAGCAAACGGTCGCGCACCAGTCGGCGATTCACAAAAATGTAAATCCCGTTGCGATTCGTCCGCTGCACTTCCGGCCGCGAGGTGAATCCGCTCACGCGAAGCGTCGCAGCTCGCTCTTCCGCTTCCATCGGCGGCTCGGTGATAGCGCTGCGCACCGGCCCTTCGGTTGGCGTGATTTCCGTGAGCTCGTCGAGCGCTTGGCGTCCGAAAATCTGGTAAACGCGCTCGGAAAGCTTTTCCACCGGCGTGCAATTCAGAATCTCCTGCGTTGGCGTCTTCAGCAGAAACTGGCAGTCGGGATGCGCAAGCGCGTAGTGTGTAACGAGCGACGCGATGTGTCCCAACTCGGTGGTTTCGGATTTCAGAAATTTGCGCCGCGCAGGGACGCAATAAAAAATATCCGCCACGCTGATCGATGTGCCGGCAGGCAAACCCGCGGGCTTCACGCCGATGAGTTTTCCACCCGCAAACTCCACGCGCGTTCCTTGCTCGTCTTCTGCAGAGCGCGTTTCAAGCAGGAGCCTGGAAATCGAAGCAATCGAGGGCAGCGCTTCTCCCCGAAATCCCAGCGTGGAAATGGAAAGCAAATCGTCCGCGGTGCGCAATTTGGAAGTAGCGTGGCGCTCGAATGCGAGCAGGGCATCGTCGTGGTTCATTCCCGTGCCATCGTCAATCACGCGGATCATGCGCTTGCCGCCCGATTCGGTTTCGATGCGAATCGAGCGCGCGCCAGCGTCGAGCGCGTTTTCGAGCAGCTCCTTCACCACCGACGCAGGCCTCTCCACCACCTCGCCCGCCGCGATCTTGTTCGCCACATTTTCCGCAAGTATGCGTATCCGGCTCATAATCGCTTTTCAGGGGGTCGGAGTTTTAGCTTCGCCATCCTTGGGCACTACCTTTATCTGGATTCCTAGGTCGTCGAGCTGGTCGGTGCCAACTTCCGACGGCGAGTCGGCCATCAAATCCACCGCAGCGGTCGTCTTGGGGAAGGCGATGACTTCGCGAATTGATTTTTCGCCGGCCAGCAGCATGACGACACGATCGATGCCCAGCGCGATGCCGCCATGCGGCGGAGTCCCGTACGTGAGCGCGTCGAGAAAAAAACCGAAACGTTGACGCGCTTGCTCGTCGGTCAGGCCGAGTGCTTTGAACATGCGCGCCTGGACATCCTGGCGGTGAATTCGAATGCTTCCGGAGCCGAGCTCGTTGCCGTTCAAAACGAGATCGTAGCCCTTCGAGCGGCACTCCCACGGCGCGGTTTCGAGCTTGTCGAGATCCTCTTCGAAGATTCCAGTGAACGGATGCTGTGCGCTGACCCAGTGTTTATCCGTTGCGCTCCATTCGAAGAGCGCGAAGCCGGTGATCCATGCGAATTCCCATTTGCTGCGGTCGATCAGGTTGAGCTTATCTCCGAGATACAGGCGAATTTGACCCGCGACGTTCAGCGACGTATCGTTGTGCTCGATTTGTTCCTTGGCTGCAGCGGCTACGATCAAATCGCCTGTCTTTGCGCCCACGGCTTCCGCGAACTTCTTCAGTGTTTCCGGCCCGAGAGTTTTCTCCAGCGGCGAAGTGATTCCTTCGGCGGCAACCTTTACGGTGTAAACGCCCCGCGCGCCAGACGACTTCGCAAACTCGCCCAGTTCGTCGAGTTGCTTTCGCGACCACGACGCCGCGCTCGGCGCAACGACGGCCTGCACGTTGCCTTCAATCTGCAATTTTTCCCGTCCGGCCTCGAAGAATTGCGTCACGTTGTGCAATTCCATCCCAAAACGAAGATCCGGCTTGTCCGAGCCGTAACGGCGCAGCGCGTCCTTGTAGTCAAGATGGCGGAACGGCCCTTTCGCATGCACTCCGACAACGGCGCAAGTGCGTTCCATTACGTGCTCGATCACTTCAAAAATATCCTGCTGGTGCGGG
>JGI12677J13195_1000043_pt1 | contig 28678 bp, 27 predicted proteins | sample JacPinW_OM2H0_O3_FD_13195 | JGI IMG/M metagenome (IMG submission 13195) | reverse complement strand
CGTTGAATTGAACGAGGCGTTTGCGGTGGCGGCGATTGCGGTGACGCGCGTGCTGAAACTGAATCCCGAAAAAGTGAACGTGAATGGCGGCGCGGTTGCGCTGGGGCATCCGATAGGCGCGTCGGGGGCGCGAGTGCTCGTTACGCTGCTGTATGAAATGCAGCGGCGCAATTTGAAACGTGGAATCGCTGCGCTTTGCCTGGGCGGCGGCAACGCGGTGGCATTGGCAGTCGAGCGCCCCTAACGCTGCGCACATGTTCTGTCCTAAATGCAGAGCGGAATACCGCGCGGATGTTACGCGTTGCCCGGATTGCGATGAAGCGCTTGTCGCGGAGTTGGAGCCTTCAAAAGCACCCGGACCGGTCGGCCCGGCGCTGGCCTGGCGCGGGAATGATCCCGTCTCCTTCAGCCGCGCACTCGCCGCTCTGCGAGAGCACAAAATCCAGAGCTACGAGATTGCCGAGCACGATAATCTTCCATATCTCGCGGCTTTTCAGCCCCGCTATGGAATCTTCGTGAGACGAGAGGATGTTTCACGCGCGGAGAAAATCATTCGCGAAACATTCGCGGGGCTGGTTCCCGACTAATCAAGCGCAGCGTTTTTTGCATGCAGATGCTATGCGTCTTTGTCGCTGGTTTCCGAGAGCTTTATGCCAAAGCAGCCGGCTACCTCCAAATCTCCAAAAAAGAAATCAGGTAAGCAAGATCGTATCGTTGCGAACACGCCGGCGGCGTTCGAGAATGTTCGGCGGATTGCGCTTGCGCTGGGCAACGTGGAGGAAGGGACATCTTATGGCACGCCGGCGTTCAAGGTGGGCGGGGAGCTGTTCGTGCGGATGCATCAGGATGGCGAATCGCTTGTGGTTCGGACGGATTTTGAGCAGCGCGAGGAGTTGATGGCCTCCGATCCGGAGACTTACTACATCACCGATCACTATCTCAATTACGAATGGATATTAATTCGGCTGTCGCGGGTGCATCCCGATGCTTTGAGAGATCTGATCCGGATGGCATGGCGGTTGGCGAGTACGAGCAAGCGGCGTTCGTCGCGGAGCTAATTCGGATTCGGTCGATGCAGTTTAGCAAGGCTTGACGTTGGTCTTCCTCCTGTGTTTCCTTAGCGACGTGAAAACTGCTGCACTTGGGTTTCGGGCACACTCCGGCTGGACCGCGTTGGTGGCGCTCTCCGCGTCGAAGGGGGTGCCTTGTGTGCTCGCGCGGCAGAAAGTTCACCTGGTCGAGACCTTTATTTACAAATTTCGGCAGCCTTACCACACGGCGAAGGGAATGGCGCCGGACGAAGGGCGCGCTTTCGTTGCGCAAGTTCAGGCAACGGCGCGACGGCTGGCCTATCGTGCAATCCGAAATTTGCAGGACAGTCTGCAGGCGCAAGGCTACCGGCTGACGCGATGTGGACTGGTGCTCGCTTCCGGAAGGCCGCTGCCTCAACTGGCTCAGATCTTGGCGTCGCATGCGCTGATTCATACCGCCGATGGCGAACTATTTCGCGGAGCGATTCTACATGCGAGCGGGCGATGCGGTTTTGGGAGCGCGACTGTGAAAGAAAAAGAACTGTTGAGCGAGGCGTCGCGCTCTCTGCGTCTCAACCCTGATGGCCTCACGCGGCGTATCGCGGACCTCGGCCGTGAGATTGGGCCTCCGTGGTCGCAGGACGAGAAGTTTGCTTCGTTGGTTGCGTGGATGGCTTTGGCCTCTCGGTCATCAGATCTGACTCGCGCAGATAAAGACACCGAGTGACCCTTTCCATGTCTCCCCTGGTTCCGCTATCATCGACGGCGCTATGACTGCTGATTCAATCAAAACTGTTGGAGTGCTGGGCGCGGGGACGATGGGGAACGGGATCGCGCACGTGTTCGCGCGGGCAGGCTTTAACGTGATCCTGCGGGACGTTGAAGATCGCTTCCTGGTTCGCGGGCTGGAGACGATCGGCAAGAATCTTGACCGCGAAGTGAAGAAAGAAAAACTTGCGGCAGCTGACAAGCCTGCGATTTTGGCGCGAATCAAACCTGTGACGGACATAGCTGGGTTAGCTGCAGCTGATTTCGCCGTGGAAGCGGTGCCGGAGCAGCTCGATTTGAAATTGCGCGTGTTGAAGGATGTGGACGCGGTGTTGAAGCCCGCGGTGATACTGGCCAGCAACACTTCTTCGATTTCGATTACGCAGCTTGCGGCGCAGACCTCCCGTCCGGAGAGATTTATCGGAATGCACTTCATGAATCCGGTGCCGATGATGGTGCTGGTGGAAGTGATTCGCGGGCTGGCGACGAGCGACGAAACTTTTCACACCACGATGTCGTTGTGCGAAAAGCTGGGGAAGAAGCCGGTAGCGGTGAACGACGCTCCCGGCTTCGTTTCAAATCGCGTGCTGATGCCGTTGATTAATGAGGCTGCGTTTTGCGTGATGGAAGGCGTGGCGACGCCCGAAGCTGTGGACGCAGTGATGAAAACGGGGATGAATCACCCGATGGGGCCGCTCGAACTGGCTGATTTTATCGGGCTCGATGTTTGCATCGATATTCTCGAAGTTCTATCGAAAGGGTTTGGCGATCCGAAGTATCGCGCGTGTCCGCTGCTGAAGAAATATGTGGCCGCGGGGTGGTTGGGACGAAAATCCGGACGCGGATTCTACAAATATTAGTAGGTGCGTGCGCATCAACTCAATTCCTCACGCTTACCACTCAACTCCTTAGGCGTCTAAGCCGAAAGAATTGTGTCCGACTGATGGATCGTCCCAATGAGGACCTTATGAAAACCATTCTCCGTTTGGCAGTTGTTCTTGCACTGCTCTTCGTTTGCCGACCGTTGTTGGCTTTTCAGATAGGCGAAGCGGATTTTACGAAGGCGGAAACGAAAGTTATTCCGGTGCGTGGGAACATTACGCTGATCCAGATTCACGTACCGCAGGATGTGTTTCATATTGCGGTGCTGTCGGGCCCAGAAGGATATCTGCTGGTGGATCATCCTGAGGTGGCGGGGAACCCTCTGGTTCAGAAAGCGCTGGATGACATGGGCAAACGTCCGGTGAAATTTTTGCTGGATACGCACTGGCACTACGATCATGTTGGAGGCAATGAAATTTACGGGCCGGATGCGATTATTGTGGCGCAAGAGAATGTGCGCAAGCGTTTGATGACGAAGCAGACGCCGGCGTGGTCTCCCATGCCGATCGGGCCGTATCCAGAACGCGCGTGGCCGTGCATCACTTTTCGCGATTCGCTGACGATTCATTTTGACGGCGAAGATATCGAGATGGATCATTACGCGAACGGGCACACCGACGGAGATTCCGTGGTTTATTTCGCCCAGGCCAATGTCGTGGATATCGGAGACATTTACGATAGCAAGGGAGGTCTTGCGGGCGGCGTTGACATGGAGGGAATCGCGCGGTCTCTCTCAGCCGTTCTGGAACGGATCAACGACGACACCATCATCATTACTGGACACAGCCGGTTCTCGAATCGCGCTGAGTTGGTGATGTATATCCCGCTGTTGGAGCAGACGATTGCGCACGTGCGGCAGGAAGTATCTGCCGGGAAAAGTGAAAAGGAAATTCTGGATGGAGGCTTGCCTGAGATATGGAAGCCTTGGTTCGCTCCCGCGGATGTTCCTGTGGAGCGCGGTTATCTGCACCAGATTTATGCAACGGTGACGCACACGAGCAGCCTCAACCAGTAGTCGGGGGCGCGAGTGCGTAATTGGGCAAGAAATAATCTTTGCTTTTTCTTCGCCTCATGTTACGATAAGCAAGTTTGGGGGTGAGGATACTTGGTAGTACACTCAGCGCGCCTTTCCCAGGAAGCTAAACGAAATCCCTCTCGAGGTATGACCATGAATGACGAAAAAACGAAGAATCTGGATTTGGCTATATCGCAGATTGAAAAACAGTACGGCAAGGGCTCGATCATGCGCCTGGGAAACAAAGATGTGCTGGTTCCGGTCAATGTGATTCCGACTGGTTCGATCTCGATTGATGCAGCGCTCGGTGTGGGTGGTTTCCCGCGCGGCCGCGTGATCGAAGTGTACGGACCTGAATCGGGAGGTAAGACCACTCTCACGCTGCATGTGATCGCTGAAGCGCAACGGCTGGGCGGGCAGGCAGCGTTTATCGACGCAGAACACGCGCTGGATCCGTCTTACGCGCGAAAACTTGGCGTTGATGTTGACAATCTTCTGGTGTCGCAGCCCGACAACGGCGAACAGGCGCTGGAAATAGCGGAGGCACTGATCCGCTCGAATGCTGTCGACATCATCGTAGTCGATTCGGTTGCGGCTCTTGTTCCGCGCGCCGAATTGGAAGGCGATATGGGCGACGCGCAGATGGGCTTGCAGGCGCGGCTGATGTCCCAAGCGCTGCGGAAACTGACGGCGATCGTCTCGAAGTCCAAGACCTGCCTAATTTTCATCAACCAGATTCGCGAAAAGATTGGCGTGATGTTCGGCAACCCGGAAACGACCACTGGCGGGCGCGCGCTGAAGTTTTATTCCTCAATTCGCGTGGATATCCGGCGCATACAGTCGATTAAGGAAGGCGACCGCGTGGTGGGCTCGCGCACTCGCGCAAAGATCGTGAAAAACAAAGTGGCTGCGCCATTCCGCGAAGCCGAGTTCGACATTATTTATGGCGAGGGCGTTTCGCGCGAAGGCGATTTGATAGATCTAGGCGTGGCAAAGGGCCTGCTCGAAAAATCGGGGACGTGGATTTCCTACAAGACGGAGCGCCTGGGTCAGGGACGCGACAACGCGCGGGTGTTCCTCAAAGAGAATAAGGACATCTGCGCCAAGATCGATCACGACCTGCGGAAGCTATTAGGCATGCCGACGAATCTCGCTGCGGTGGAAGAGAGTCACGCCAAGCCTGCGGCCGCGGCTGAAACGCCGAAACAAGCGCCAAAAGCTGCCGCCGCTGTCCAAGGCCGTTCGGCGCGTTAACTCTACTAGGGTTCGGGTCACTTTGGCAGGCGATAGGTTTTGGCCGAGTCCTTTTGAGAAATATTCGGCCAGGCTGGCCGGGCTCCGAGATCTGCAGTACCCAGAACCTTCTACTTCGTGGATAGCTGGCAGTACTTCAGGCCAGTTACTCTTGCATGGCGTTTAGGAACCACGGTCCATTTTCGGTTGCGCGAGCCTGTGACATTTCCTTAAACTAGGTCTTACAACCTGAAATTAGGTTAGATCACGGGCCAATACAAATTTTAATGCGTCGCCATCCAGCCCTTTATCAAGCGGTTTCGATATTCTGCCTGTTTCTCGCAGGCGCGCTCGGAGTTGCGTCCGGGGCTGCGCCGACTACCCGCACTCATCACAAGCGCACTACTTCCAGTTACGCTGATCCAGGAAAAGGCGACATGGTGGACTATGACGACCCACTAGTTCGCCAGATTGCGCTAGACGCTCTGGGACATGCGAACGGATCTGTACTGGCGATGGATCCGAGCACGGGGCGGATACTGACAATCGTTAATCAAAAAATGGCGTTCTCTTCAGGCTTTGAGCCGTGCTCGACGATCAAGCCAGTGATCGCTCTCGCTGGCCTGGAAGAAGGCGTAATCACGCGCGACACGATGCTGAAAGTCGGCCGCCGCCGCTATATGGACCTCACCGAGGCCATGGCGCATTCCAACAACGTGTATTTCGAGGAAGTTGGCAGGCAATTGGGATTCGAGCGCGTATCCAAATACGCGACGCTGATGGGATTGGGATCGCGCGCGGGCTACAACATTCACGAAGAGCAGCCCGGCCTGCTGCCCGTCCGCACTCCGGTGTATGGCGGAGTGGCTCGCATGTCGAGTTTCGGTGAAGGGATTCGCATCACGCCGTTGCAGCTTGCGTCGCTGGTTTCCACGCTGGCTAATGGCGGTACTCAGTATTATCTGCAGTACCCTCGCACGGACGAGGAGCGTCGGAATTTTCAGCCTCGCGTGCGGCAGCAGCTGGACATCGCGCCGCTTCTCCCGGATCTGCGCGAAGGCATGCTGGCGGCGGTAATGTATGGCACGGCAAAACAGAGTTACGATCCCGACGAACAGGCGCTGGGAAAAACCGGCACTTGTAACGACGAATCACTGGGTGGGCGGCTTGGCTGGTTTGTTTCTTACGCAGACCAGGCGCACCCGAAGATAGTTCTGGTGGTTCTAATTCGCGGAGGAAGCCGGGCAATTAGCGGACCGCATGCATCCGAGATCGCCGGCCGAATCTACCATGGCTTGCGCGAACGAAATTACTTCGTCGAAGCCGGACGCCAGTCGGAGTATGCGGCTTCCGCGCGCCCTGCGCGCTAATAGCGCAAACCTTCCCATCGCAACTTTACAAATTCCCCGGGGTTACTTGCATGCAGCAGGATTAGCCATTTTTCTGTTGCGCGAAGCTCAGCGTGCGCTATCCTTCGTTACCTCTGGGGCAAAGATTGGGGAATATGGGGAAGTTCGGCAAAATATTATTTTGGTGCGTTCTCGCGGCGGTAGGCGGCGCGTGTGTAGGCGCGTCGTATTACGTTCGCAATTCCGCGGAAGCTGAAATTAGTTCGCAGGCGACGCTTGCGCGAGGAGAAGCGCGGCGAATCCAGGAGCAGGTTGTCCTGTACAGCGAACGCATCGTACCCGCCCGTTTTCCTTTCCACGTGATATTGCAGGGTATGGGAATTGATGCGGGAACTGCCGCGCGCATGATCTCTTCCGCGCAGTCCGTTTTCGATCTTCGGCATTTGCGCGCAGGGAATCGGTTTTCTGTGGGGCGTTCCGTTCTTGGCGATTTGCGCCTGGTGCGCTACCGAATTGACACGGACAGAGTGCTTACCATCGCGCCACAGGGCAGAGACTTTCATTCCGAGATTCAAACGATTCCGTCGGAAACGCAAACGGTGGGAGTGATGGGAGAAGTCCGTGGTTCGCTTTTTGAAGCGGTGATTAACGCCGGTGAGAAGCCGGAACTAGCCATGCGGCTGGCGCAGATTTTCGGGTGGGACTTGGATTTTTACACAGACCCGCGTCCGGGGGATACATTTCGCGTGGTGGTAGAAAAGAAGCTCCTTTCGAATGGCGAACTGCTCTCGTATGGCCGGATTCTGGCTGCCGAGTACAAAAATGCAGGACGCCCGTACGGCGCGGTGCTCTTTCATGACGTTTCGGGAACTCCCGCATATTTCACTCCGGAAGGGAAGTCGATGAAGAAGGCGTTCCTGCATTCTCCGCTGAAGTTTGCAGCGCCGATTACATCGCACTTCAGCGCGCATCGTTTCCATCCCATCTTGAAGGAATACCGGCCGCATCTCGGGATCGATTACGCCGCGCCTAGCGGAACTCCGGTGCAGACGATTGGCGAAGGACGCGTGGTTTTCGCCGGAATGAAGGGCGGAGCTGGGAATCTAGTGGAGATTCAGCACACCAACGGATACACCACTTACTACATGCATCTATCGCGTGTGCTGGTTCGTTCGGGACAGCGTGTAGAACAGGGCCAGAGCATCGGGCTGGTGGGTATGACGGGGCTGGCTACCGGACCGCATCTCGATTTCCGAATTCAGAAGCAGGGGCAATTCTTGAATTTCGAGCGGCTGCCGTTGCCGCCGTCCGATCCGGTTGCAAAACGCGATTGGAACGAGTTCTCCGCGCTGCGCGATCGCGCGCTGGCCTTGATGCCGCTGAAATTGTCGCAGGCAAATGCGGTGCTGGCCAAGAACTCGTCGCCTGCGGCACCAGTGGGATCGACTCCATAAAGCTATTCTTTGTTAGCCCTTATGTTTCGGCATAAAAAAATCGGCGCCGTGGGGATGACCCAACGACGCCGATTCGCATTTCAGGTTCGTGCAACTGCTAAACAGTCTTAGTTAGACTTCAATTCCCATGTATCGCCGGAGCGAAGGAGTTTTGCCAGATCACCCTTGCCGCGTTTCGCTTGAACCTCGCGAATTTGGTCATTGATCAGATCTTCGTAGCGTGGGACGTCGCCCCAGGAGCGGAAGACGCCAATGGGTGTGGGGAACCCGGGACGATGCTCCATATGCGCGAGCAGGAAAGCGTACGCTGCGCGCGGATGCTTTTCGTCGTGAATCAGCAAGTCTTTTTCGGTGATGCCGTTGCCCAGTTGGACGATCTCCAGGTCGAGCCCATTCAGGCGAATTCCCTTGTCGCGGTTCTTGCCAAAAATCAAAGGCTTGCCGTGTTCAAGCATGACGATGTTTTCGCTGCGCGCTTCTTTTTCCGTTACGGTTTCCCAAGCGCCGTCATTGAAGATGTTGCAATTCTGCAAAATCTCCACATAGGCCGAACCCTTGTGTGCGGCAGCCTTCTTCAAAGTGTCTTTGAGATGCTGTTGGAACACGTCGACTGAACGCGCCACGAAGGTGGCTTCCGAACCGATGGCGAGAGAGATCGGATTGAACGGACGGTCAGTAGTGCCGAACGGAGTGGACTTGGTTTTCTTGCCTACTTCGGAAGTCGGCGAGTATTGGCCTTTGGTGAGCCCGTAAATTTTGTTGTTGAAGAGAAGAACTTTCAGGCCGACATTGCGGCGCAACATGTGAATGGTGTGATTCCCGCCGATGGACAGCGAGTCTCCGTCTCCGGTCGCGACCCAGACTTCCAGGTCCGGACGGACGATCTTCAAACCGGTGGCGATGGCGGGAGCGCGTCCATGGATCGTGTGGAATCCAAAGGTGTTCATGTAATAGGGAAAGCGGCTGGAGCACCCGATCCCCGAAATGAACACGTATTTTTCACGCGGGATCCCCAGGTCGGCAAATACCATTTGCACCGCCGAAAGGATGGCGTAATCCCCGCATCCCGGACACCAGCGAATTTCCTGGTCGGTCTGGAAATCTTTTTTTGTGTAAACGGGCAAAGTGGCCGTGGTCATTTCTACTCTCCTGCCTGCTCATCTAGATCGTCTTCCGACGATGTAAGGGGAGCCAAGCCAAGCATTTGTTCGATTTTGTTTTCGACCTCTGAAGTCTTGAAAGGCTTGCCCTGAATTTTGTTATAGCCCTGGGCATCCACCAGATACTTCGCGCGAAGAATCATCAGGAGTTGGCCCATGTTCATCTCAGGGACGAGCACTCTCTTGAATCGCTTGATTACTTCGCCCAGATTTCGCGGCAGGGGATTGAGATGACGAAGATGGACGTGGCCGATGCTGCGGCCCTTTTCTCTCTGAGCATTCAGTGCGGCGGTGATAGGGCCGTGCGTGGAACCCCAGGCGATAATCAGCAAGTCTCCCGACTGGTCGCCCTCAGGAACCGCCGGCGGGATATCGTCCGCAACTGCTTCCACTTTCGCCGCACGCAATCGAACCATGTGCTCGTGATTGAGGGGTTCGTAGTTAATGTTGCCGGTCACATCCTGTTTTTCGATGCCACCGATACGATGCTCGAGGCCCGGGGTTCCTGGAATGGCCCACGGACGAGAGAGCGTAACTGGATCGCGACGATAAGGCAGAAAGCCCTCGGGATTGGTTTCAAAGTGCACAGGTATCTCGGGCAATTCGTGAATTGAAGGAACTTTCCACGGCTCCGCGCCGTTAGCCAAATATCCGTCGGACAGAATGATAACGGGCACCATGTGCTTGATCGCGATACGGCTGGCTTCCAGCGCAATCCAGAAACAGTCCCCGGGAGAGGAAGGCGCGACGACCGGAATCGGGGCTTCAGAGTTGCGTCCGAATAAAGCTTGAAGCAAGTCTGCTTGTTCCGTCTTGGTTGGAAGTCCAGTGGAAGGACCGCCGCGCTGGATATCGCAAATCACGAGCGGCAACTCGACCGCTACGGCCAAGCCCAGCGCTTCTGTCTTGAGTGCCATGCCCGGGCCTGAAGTGGATGTAATTCCCAGAGCGCCTCCATAGGCGGCGCCGATCGCTGAAGTAATCGCGGCAATTTCATCTTCGGCCTGAAAAGTTATTACGCCGAAATCTTTGTACATGGAGAGTTCGTGCAGAATGTCAGAAGCGGGCGTAATCGGGTAAGAACCCAGGAAGAGCGGGATGCCGGCTTTTTGCGAAGCGGCCACGAAGCCGAGTGCCAACGCCGCATTTCCGCTGATGTTGCGATACACGCCAGGAGCAAGTTTGGCCGGCGGAATTTCATAGCTGATCTGAAACGCTTCAGTAGCTTCGCAGTAGCTGTAACCCGCCTTCATGGCGAGTTTGTTGGCCTGAACTAATTGCTGTTTGGTTTTGAATTTTTCTTCGAGCCAACCATGCGTAGGCTCCAATGAGCGGTTGTAGAGCCAGTAACACATTCCGAGCGCGAAGAAGTTCTTGCAACGGTCCATGCTTTTCGCGTCGAGTCCCAAATCTTTCAGCGCCGCGCGAGTCATCTTGGTGAGCTCAACGGCAAAGACGCGGTAGCCGTCGAGTGAATGATCTTCGAGGGGATTCGTGACAATTTGCGCTTTGCGCAGATCGTTGGGCTGAAAGTCGTCGAGATTTACTATCAGAATTCCGTTCGTTTTCAAATCCGCCAGATTCATTTTCAAGGCGGCGGGGTTCATCGCGATCAGAACGTCGACCGAATCGCCGGGAGTGTAAACATCGCTCGACGAAAAGTGCACCTGGAACCCGCTGACGCCGGGCAGGGTGCCGGCAGGGGCGCGGATTTCCGCCGGAAAGTCGGGGAAAGTGGCCAGATCGTTGCCGTAAAGCGCCACTGTGTTGGTGAACTGGCTGCCGGTAATCTGCATGCCGTCGCCCGAATCTCCACAGAATCGGATGACGGCGTTATCAATTATTTCACGCTTGCGCTTCGGAATTTCAATGGTGGTCAAAGCCATAGTTTTTTAGGACCCCATGTCCATAAGTGCGGAGAGATAGGAGCGGTTCGGATCTACTTCGCCGAGATTTTTCATGCAGATGAGAATCCTTTTGCCCTAGGAAAGCGTAGCACAACGCGACAAGCAGGAACACGGAAATTGGGAACAAGTCTTTACGCTTCAGGCATTCATTAGGATGCTCGGCGTCCATCGCTCGTTGTCCGATTGAAACGGACGGCGTGGGAGAAGGCTATTCCTTGCCGCCTACCACTTGGGCGTGGCCCAGCGCAGCCACTAAAGATACTCCTCCGAGAATGTTTCCGAACAAGGTAGGAAAGAAGAAATTTGTGAAGTAGGTCCCCCAAGAAATGGACTTCATCAGCACTAAATAGAACATGGTGGTTGAGCCGGCGATGATGTGGTTAAAACCGCCGAGAGTAATTAGATAGGTGATGATGATAATGACGCTCACGCGAGCGGATTCGGCGGCCGGCAGAAGCCAGACCATGAGCGCAATCAGCCATCCGGCAAAGATGGCACGCACGAACACTACCCAGAAACTCGATCCGAGATGTGACACGCCGATGTCCACTAGCGATTGCCTTACGAGCGAATCGAAGATCGCAACATGCGCGATGCAAAGAGCAAACAGAAATGTCCCCACTAGATTTGCGCAAAGGACAACGCTCCAAAGCCGAGCAACCCGCACTAAGACTTTCCATTCCTTTTGCAGCAACAGTGGTAGAACAGCAGTGAGGGTATTTTCCGTGAATAATTGTTGGCGACCCAGAACCACGATGAGAAATCCAACGCTGTACCCCAGGCGGGATATCAGCTGGCGCCAAGGTTGATTCGGCAGGAACGAAGCCAGCAGCGCCTCGGCAATAAACGAGAAGCCCATGGCGAGTCCCGCAGCGAGGGCTGACCATGCCAGCGCGGCCGCAGGCCGATGCAACTCTTCGTCGCCTTCCCGGCGAATTGTTTCATATACGACGTGGGCAGTAATGGCGATGCGTTCTTCGACTTGTTTTTTTTCGATCCGCGTATTAACGGCGCCCTCGACCGAAGGCGGTTCGTTTTTGTCCGCTTTCTTGTTCATTACGCTCCCTGGTAGAGCGGGTCTCGGAATGGAGTGTGTATAGAAGATGTCACGAATCCTCGAAAGTAACAGGACTAATTCGTGAGGGAATCTTCTCAGACGTCGAGTCCAATGGAGCGCATGAGCTGCAAAGCATTGCTGGTTTGAACGATGCCCTGACTCAGGCGATGATCGAACCGCAATTTACCGTCTTCGAGGTGATCTTCAAAGTGAAAGTTTGCTGCTGTGAGTTCGAGCGGAGCAGCAATTTCAGTCAGGGCCAGGTCGTGAGTGGTCAGCAACCCTACTGCGCCTCGTTTCAGTAAGTTTCTTACGACAGCTTCGGCGCCGATGCGACGGTCGTGAGAATTTGTACCCTGGAGCAATTCGTCGAGCAGGAACAACACGGGCAGCGGGCCGTCGGTCAAATCAGCGATAACTTTCAAGCGCGTGATTTCGGCATAAAAACGGGAAATTCCGCCTTGTAAAGAATCGAGGACGCAGACGGAAGCTCCCACTGCTAAGCGGGAAAGCCGGAGTCTTTGCGCTCGTACGGGAGCGCCACATTGGGCCAGAACCGCATTGATTCCAACCGAGCGGATGAACGTGCTTTTGCCGGCCATGTTTGGCCCGCTGATTATAATGAGGCGCAAATTGCTTCCAAGAACGACGTCATTTCGAATGGCGCGATTCTCCGGGATCAGAGGATGAGCCAGCGCCTGCGCATCAAAGAGGGGCGCCTCATCGGTGAATTCGGGGAAGGCGTCGTGGGGATGCTCGTACGCGTAGCCGGCAAGGTCAGAGAGAGCTTCAATCTCACCCAATGCATCGAGCCACGGTCCTATCTTGGAGCCAAACTTTTTGCGCCATGACTCGATGGCGAGCGCACACTGCAGGCTCCAAAATATGAAAGGATCGAGAACCTTGATGGCCAGGTGGCGGCGCGAAACCAAAAAATCAACTAGCCGGTTCAGGTGGGCAATGCTCTGGGAAACAACGACGCCGTTTGTCCGCAGTACAGCCTGAAGATTCGAGAGCTTGGGAGAAGAAAACTCCTCGCGTTCTATCCGCGCCACCACTTGCGAAAGCAATTTTAGATCGTGTGCCGCCTCTTCAATCGCGGAAGCGCTTTTCGATGTAGGCTCGCTGAACTTCAAGGTTAGAGCGAAGTTCAGCAAGGAAATCAACAGTGCAGGATATCTAAGCCCGAAAACGGCCCAGGCGAGCAGGCTGCAAATCCACAGGAATGACAGTAAGGGCAAAATCATCCGCAAAAGTCCCGGCTGGAGCGGCGAAGAACCCTTGCCCCAGGCCGACAGGGCTTCCGGCTGAACACCAGGACGAAAATCCGTTCCGAGGACCGCCAAGTCTTCGCGCAAATCGAGGTGGGTGCGCAGTTCGGTGACAGCATCGTTGCGGAGGCGGGTTTCATCGGGCGGCGCGGGTGCCAGGAGCCAGTTTGCCAAAATTTCTTCGCCCGCTCGGGTGCGCGCGGTACAGAGCAGTTCGAACAATGAGCCCACGCCGAAAATGTCGAGATCGCGAGCGTACGGATGCGACGGATGAGCAAAACGGTCGCCGGTCTCGCCGGTTCCCATCCATTTGTTGTCGACCCGGGCCAGACACCGCTCGTAGAAAGCGATTTTTCGTGAACACCTACGAATCGCGCGAATCACACGCTCGTTCGCGATGGCGAAGAAAATCAGCAAGGATATGGGGAGCAAGACCCAATAGATCGCACTGAGCCTGGTAGTGACAATCCATCCGGCGGCGACAACTGAGATGGCCAGGAAGAGCAGGGTTGCAGGACCGAGTTTTGCGGCAGTCTGCTTGTAGCGCGACTCGGTTTCCCGCAGCTTTTCCAATCGCTTGAGATATTCAATTTCAGGGTCTTGTTGGGCGGTGGAGAAGTCTCTTGGCATGGTCAAGTCTCGCGCAAACGGAGGATGCTTTGCGGAGTCGTCAAGTTTAGTGGAAAAAGGGAAGTCGCAACCTGCATAAAAGTACAGTGACCTGGAGTACTATTGACTTTCGCTTTTGGTTCGCCTAGAGTGGCAACGCTACAGATATAGGGGGTCGGATGACACTGACGAAGAGACAGAAGGAAGTCTTGGACTACCTGGTTGGATTTCTTAATAAGAACGGCTACTCACCGAGTTTTGAAGAGATTGCCAACTCATTGAAGCTGACTTCGCTGGCCACGGTGCATAAGCACCTGTCCACCCTCGAGAAAAAGGGCTTCATTCGCCGGGGTTACAATCAGAGCCGATCGATCGAAGTAATGCAACTCCCCAAGCCTATTCGTGAACAACTGCTAGACCGTCACGTGGTCGAACTTCCGCTGGCAGGGCGCATCGCAGCCGGGCGGCCGTTGGAAGCCGTGGAGGAACGCGAGACGATTTCGTTGGCTGATTTCGCGCGTGGACAGAACACATACGTCTTGCAGGTGCGGGGCGAGTCGATGCGCGACGACCACATTCTCGACGGGGATTACATCGTGGTGGAACAGACTCAGGTCGCGAACCCTGGAGAAATCGTGGTGGCATTGGTTGGCGAAGACGAGGCGACCGTGAAGCGCTTTTATCGCGAGCCGGGCGGGAAGATTCGGCTGCAACCGGCTAACTCGCAGATGGCTCCCATCATAGTCCTGGCTGCGGATGTGAAAGTGCAGGGGCGAGTGGTGGGCGTCCTGCGTAAGTATTAGTCGAGGCGATCAAGTAATGGGATTTCCCGGACCTGGAGAAGCCGCGTCGTATTATTCCACTTATATAGACCGAGTCTCCGGCGGCGATATTGTGGACGTGATTGAGTCCCAGGTACAGGATACACGCGCGCTATTCGATGGCATCTCCGAAGAAAAATCTCTCCACCGTTATGCCCCTGAGAAATGGAGCATTCGGCAAGTATTGAATCACGTGAACGATACCGAGCGAGTATTCGCGTTTCGCGCGTTCTGGTTTGCCCGCGGCTTTGCTGATCCCTTGCCAAGTTTCGATCAGAATATCGGGGCGGGCGCCGCGCGAGCGGACGAATACCCATGGGCCAAGCACGTCCAGGAGTTCCAGCAAATCCGCCAAGCTACTCTCTCATTGTTTCGTAATCTGCCAGTTGAAGCCTGGATGCGCAGTGGCATCGCGAGTGGAAATTCCGTTACTGTGAACGCTCTGGCCTACATAATTGCCGGGCACGTCGCGCACCACGTCGCGATCCTGCGCGAGCGTTATCTGTAAGTTTCGCGAGCGGCGCGCCGTGAGCCCCTAGTGTGCCGGATCCAAAGACTATTAGGAGCCATCAAATTCCCTTGCAGTTTCCCGCCCGGGAGCTTTACTATTCACCTCCCCAGCCGTAGCGTTACCTCACCCGACACAGCTGTACCATTTTGGATTTGGCTTCGTGTTTGGGCAGGACTACATTAAGAAACCAGACCTCATTATTTATAGTCCAGGCAGAAAAAGGGGCCCAAGGAGGGGTTAATGTGGGGAGATAAAAAAACGGACGCTCCGGCAAAGAGTCCGCTCCCGCAGCAGCAACAATCGCCAAGAACAGTTGCAAGTACCGAAACTGCACCAGCATATCCTGTGGAGGCTAAGAAAATGGCACCTATCGATTCGACGTACCCGGCAACATCATCAAGCTCATCGAGCGGTATTGCGAGGCTCGGTGCGACCCTGCACGTTAAGGGCGAAATCACCGGCAACGAGGACTTGCACATCGATGGAACAGTCGAAGGGCTAGTCCAACTGGAAGACCGTAAGCTAACGGTAGGTGCGAGCGCTAAAGTGACGGCAGACATTATCGCCCGCGAAGTCGTGGTATACGGCAATGTAAAAGGGAATTTGCGAGCGCGCGATCGCATCGAGATTAAGAAGGACGGGTCGGTGGTCGGCGACCTCACTACGGCGAGGATCATGATCGAGGACGGCGCATACTTTAAGGGCTCGATCGAGATTGACAAGACCGGGGATGCGACCGATAGCGATAAACCAGCTTATCGGACCGCGCGGACCACAGCAGCGACGTCTTCTTAGGCTGGCTAGTCCGACAAGAAGGACTGGGCCGTTCATCAAAGGCCCACACGACTGGATCCACATTTGTGGCGGGCCGCCTCGGTGCGGCCCGTTTCTTTTTTGGACTGCCTTCGCCTCGCGCGACTCCTCGTTGACAGAATTCACTTCGTAATCTAAACTCATGGTTTGTCTTTAGACGGAAAGGTGTGACTGGACTGATGCGGACGCATGTACCAAAAGGCCGAGAGGCCGAAGACCTACAAACAGGAAAGAATTGGTTCGTGGTGAACGCGGAAGGCGTCGTTCTAGGGCGCCTCGCTACGCGTATTGCTCGGCTGTTGATCGGCAAGGATAAAGCGAATTATACGCCGCATTTGGATTGCGGCGATCACGTGGTGGTAATTAACGCCGAGCGTGTGAAGCTGACCGGAAATAAGATCGATCAGAAAATTTACCGTCACCACAGTGGTTTTCCCGGCGGATTGAAAGAGATTCCGATCCGGGTGATGTTGCAACGCCGTCCCGAAGAAGTTGTGCGCGAAGCAGTGCTTGGAATGCTGCCGAAGAATAAGCTCCGCGCGCGCCGGGCCAAGAAGCTGCGTGTTTATGCCGGAAGTGAATCGCTCGCCCGTCACACCGGACAGAAGCCTCAGCCACTCGCGCTGTAACCAATGATAGGGGTTCGAAAATTGCTGCGTTTTGTGGAGTAATTCGCCACAAACGCTCTGTGCTACAGCCTTCGCCGCGTTTTTGTGAAGCGCGCGCGGGCAAAGTAAGAGAGGGAGGAACTTTGAGTTCAGCTTCGAGTTCGCTAGAAGGCGCCGCAGGAAAGCAGTTTTATGGCACCGGCCGCCGCCGGGAATCGATTGCGCGCGTGTACATCAAGATGGGGCCGGCTCGTTTCACGGTGAATGGGCGCCCGGTGGATGAGTATTTTCGCAACATTGCATGGCACACGGCCGCGGTAGAGCCGCTAAAGTTTACGCAGATGCTGGACCAGCTCGAAGTGAAATGCATAGTAAAGGGCGGGGGCGTCGGTGGCCAATCTGGAGCAGTGCGCATGGGACTTTCCCGCGCTCTCTCGAGGATCAACCCCGAGCTGCGGCCTGCGTTGCGCAAGAACGGATTCTTGACGCGCGACTCACGCATGAAGGAACGCAAGAAGTATGGACAAAAGGGAGCGCGTCGCCGCTTCCAGTTCAGCAAGCGCTAATTTTTTCAAGGTTGGCTCGATTCATCGGGCCGGATCTAATTCACGGCCGGGAAGGACCGGCAAAAAAGGGTGCTGCTCCGCTCGTCGCGGAGAAAAAAGCATCCCTCTAATGGAGGAGGTACATTGGGCGTTGAAATCACGATGAAGGAGCTTCTGGAGGCTGGAGTTCATTTCGGCCACCAGACGCGGCGTTGGAACCCGAAGATGAAGGAATACATTTTCGGTGAACGCAACGGCATTCACATTATCGATCTTCAAAAGACACTAAAGATGTTCCGCGATGCGGCCCGATATGTTGCTGAAATGGCCGCGCAAGGCAAGCGAGTGCTTTTCCTCGGCACCAAGCGCCAAGCGCAGGAAGCTATCGCCGAAGAAGCGAACCGCTGTGGCATGTTTTTTGTGAACCACCGCTGGCTGGGCGGCACGCTAACGAACTGGGCCACGCTGCAAAAATCCATCAAGCGCTTCAAGTTGCTCAAGGGCATGGTGGAAGACGGCCGCATGGCGCAATTTTCGAAGAAAGAAGCGGCACGGCTCGAGCGTGAGTTGAAGCATCTGAGACAGAATTTTTCCGGCGTTGAGAACATGACGACGCTGCCCGACGCGATGTTCGTGATCGACCCCAATGCCGAGGTGATCGCGGTTCGCGAGGCGCGCCGAATGGGCATACCGGTCGTGGCCATTGTAGACACGAATTGCGACCCGAATCTGGTGGACTGGGTCATTCCCGGAAACGATGACGCATTGCGCGCGATCCGCCTTTTCACTTCCAAGATTTCCGATGCCGTTCTCTCGGGCCGCCAGTCATTTGAACAAACGCAGATCGCTGACCAGAAATCCGCTGAAGGCGCCGGCGAAGAAGGCGTCGATTACGTCGACACGAGCGCTTACGAGGTTTACGAAAAGCAGGAAGGCGATTTCGTCGAGGCCGATGCTGAAACATTGACGGAGCCTGCTCTGGAAGCAAATGCAGCAGCAGCCGGAGAAGAAGATTCCGTGGCCGGAGCTGCGACGCCGCGAAAGGCGTAGATTCTGCACGTCGGTCGAAAGCAGCTTGAAGCGTCGCGCTGCTGACGCCGAACCATAAGCCGCAAAGTCCAAATTTATCCATAAGGAATCGAGTAAATCTATGGCTACACCTGGCAATCCGAACGTATCGGCTCAACTTGTAAAGGAACTACGCGATCGCACCGGCGCAGGCTTCACGGCTTGTCGAGAAGCGTTGCTCGAATCTAAGGGTGACATCGAACAAGCCATCAATGTCTTGCGCAAAAGGGGTCAGGCAGCGGCGGCAAAAAAGGCGCAGCGTGCTACTTCCGAGGGATTGGTGAGCTACTACATCCATGCCGGCGGAAAGATCGGCGTGCTGGTGGAAGTGAATTGTGAGAGCGACTTCGTCGCTCGTACCGCTGATTTTCAACGGTTGGGGCACGATGTGGCGATGCACATTGCCGCCCTCGATCCTCGGTTTCTGCGCCGCGAGGAAGTGACGCAGGAAACGCTCGATCGCGAACGCGACATTTACAAGGAACAGGCTAAAGCGACAGGCAAGCCGGAAAACGTAATCGAGAAAATCGTGAACGGGAAGATGGAAAAGTTTTACGAAGAGAATTGTCTCTACGAGCAGCATTTCATTAAAGACGAGGGCGTTACGATAAAGGAGCTGGTGGATCAGGCCATCGCGAAACTTGGCGAAAACATCGCTATCCGCCGCTTTGCGCGATTTAAAGTGGGCGAAATGGATGGAGCCGGGTCTTCCGCCGGGGCGACGGATGAACCGGAAACACCCGCGGCGCCTTCCGCATAGAGTTCTTCGAGCTATCTTTAAAAAATCCGCCGGCTTTTGCGGCGGATTTTTTTTGCCCGAGGCTTCGATTAAGTTTAGCGAGGCGGTTACCGCCGCGAAGTTTGTCTGCTAGAATGCCCGTGGCCAATTTCAGGTCTGCCAAAATGGCGAAAACCAAGGTGATAACGCGAGCCGCTTCCAGAGGGAAAACAGCCAACGGCGCGCCCGTTTACGAGCGCCTGGTGCTCAAACTTTCAGGCGAGTCGCTCTCGGGTCCACAGGATTCCGGCATTCACGCTGAAACGATTCAGGGAATCGCGCGCGAAGTGAAAGAAGTGCGAGATCTGGGTGTGTCGGTGGCAATCATGGTGGGCGGCGGAAATATTTTCCGCGGCACGCGGCAGAAGCAACTCGCAATCGACCGAGCCACGGGCGACTACATGGGAATGCTTGCGACGGTGATCAATGGCCTAGCGCTGCAGGATGCGCTTGAGAAATCAGGCTGCCAAACGCGATTGATGAGCGCGATAGAAATGCATCAAGTGGCGGAGCCTTTTATCCGGCGCCGCGCTACGCGCCACCTGGAAAAAGGCCGTGTGGTGATTTTTGCCGCGGGAACCGGCAATCCTTATTTCTCGACCGACACAGCCGCCGCGTTGCGCGCCATGGAAATCAAGGCGCAGGTGATCTTAAAGGCCACGCGAGTGGATGGAATCTATGACGCCGACCCGGAAAAAGTGGCCGGCGCGAAAATGTTCCAGCACATTACTTATCTGGACGTATTGCAAAAGGGTTTGATGGTGATGGATTCCACAGCCATCTCGCTTTGCATGGACAACAAGATGCCGATTATCGTGTTTAACATGAACGTCGAGGGAAATTTGAAGCGGGTGGTGTTGGGCGAACGAGTGGGCTCGGTAGTCACCGCGGCATAAATAAAACTGGCGGAGGCAATTTTCAGATGACCACGATCGCCACAAGCAAAGAGGCTCTCGCACAGGCGAAAGTGCGGATGGAAAAAGCGGTAGAGGATTTTCGCAAGGAATTATCCGGCGTGCGCACCGGGCGCGCGAATGTATCGCTGCTGGACCATGTGCGCGTGGATTATCATGGAACGTCCATGCCTCTCAACCAGCTGGGCACTCTGAGCGTTCCCGACGCGACGATGATCATGATTTCGCCCTGGGATGCCAGCGCGGTTCCCATGATCGATAAAGCGATTCGTACCACGGATCTTGGCTTGAATCCGACAAACGATGGAAAAGTGGTGCGTGTTCCGATTCCGCCGCTCACCGAGGATCGCCGCAAAGACATGGTGAAGCATATTCACAAGGTGCTGGAAAATCACCGCACAGCGGTCCGTAACATTCGGCGCGATATCAAGGAAGCGGTTGAAAAGCTGGAGGAAGACAAAAAAATCAGCGAGGATGACCGGAAACGCTCGCTGGATGAGCTTGAAAAGCTTACGCATTCTGAAACGAAGAAAATCGAAGACTTTTCGGCTTTAAAAGAAAAGGAAGTCCTCGAAATAAAGTAATTGCCTCCTGAGATCAATTGTCTACGTCCAGCAAGAGCTAGAACCCAGGTACTTTTTCGTCGTATAAATTATCCATGCGAGAGGCTCGACCTAGCCGGACTGCGATGCGCGTGGCGACGCGCCGCGCGGCACACCAGCTCTTCGATCATCCCAGGGTTTTGGAAGATCCTATCGCCTTACCGATCATCGGCTCCGAAGCTTCAGCCAAGTTGGAGGCCGAGCGAAGCAAGCATCAAAGTCGCATGGCGCGGAACCTTCGCGCGTTTCTGGTGGCGCGCAGCCGGTTCGCCGAGGATGAATTGGCACGGGCCGTTGACCGTGGTGTCAGGCAATATGTGATCCTTGGCGCCGGTCTCGATACTTTCGCGTATCGAAATCTTTACGCAGACCAGGCCGTGCGAGTATTTGAAGTGGACTATCCGGCCACGCAGGAATGGAAGCGCGGGAAGCTCGCGGAAGCCGGGATCGCGATTCCGCAATCGGTGACCTACGCGCCGGTAGATTTTGAACGAGAGACGCTTGCTGACGGCTTAAAACTAGCTGGGTTCGATTTGTCGAAAGCCGCGTTCTTTTCCTGGCTGGGCGTCACGATGTACCTCACCGAAGATGCTGTGATGGCCACGTTAGGTTTGATTGCTTCGACTCAACCCGGTGGAGGCGTGGCCTTTGATTATGCAGTTCCGCGTTCATCATTAAATTGGATCGGACGCATGGCTCTCGACGCGCTATCGTACCGCGTCGCCGCTGCGGGGGAGCCCTTTCGCACATTTTTTGAACCGGGCATGCTGGCGGAGCAGCTTCGAAGAATCGGATTTCGACAGGTAACAGATCTCGACGCTAACGAGATCAACGCCCAGTACTTCAAAGATCGTGCTGACCGGCTGCGCGTGACCGGCCGCATCGGACACTTGATGAGCGCTGAAGTTTAGGCGGGGAATCGTCGCACGTGGAAGAGTTCCGTGCACTTGCAGGAGCGTAGGAGTTGTAAAGCGTGCAGATCGTCAATTCACGGTGCGCAGGTTTTCCGGAAGAATCAGCGTAAAGGTGCAGTTGCCTGTCGTTGCGGAGCAGGCGAGCGTACCGCGGCGGACAATTTTTGCGGGTGTGGCGTCGGGAAACATCGGTCCAAAATCGACAGTGCGCAAGCGCTCGGCGAATGGCCGCAAATTTTGACTTCCGCTCACAAACTTCACAGCTTCTACTTTCGAATCTTTGTTTCCCGGTGACAGCAAAACCAGAAAATCGGCTTCGGAAGTTTCACCCGATGCCTTTCCGATGGAGAAAGTTCGATGTGTAGTGAGTTCGGGCTTGGCGCGGCTCACCAGGTCTTCAATCTTAGCGTGAGGACCCAGTAGCTCCAGCAGTCGGGCTCGAGTTTCCGGCACTGAATGAGCCGCGCTCATCGACAGGGAATACATGTGGATGGCCTCGTCCTTTTCACCGCGTTTTTGATCAATCTGTGCGAGATGGTCGCCCACTTCGCCTTGCTGATCTAGAAGCCAGGAGGCGCGTATGTAACGTTCGGCGTCTTCGAGTTCGCCCTTTTGAAAATGGACCCAGCCCAGCGTGTCCCAATAAATGCCTAGATTTGAAACTGACTGAAGATCGTCCATCGAGATGTGCGAAAGATCAACGTTTCGGAGATTCGCCGTAGTCGCAGAGACGGCGGATTCCGCATATTGCTGAGCTTTGTCGAGCTCCAGTCGATGATCGGCCAAGTTGGAAGCTACATTGTTCCAAACGGCGGGCGTCTGTGCCAGTTCGACTGCCTTTTCAAACGCAGCAAGAGCTTTTTCTTTTTCGCCGGTGTTGATGTATGCCTGACCAAGGCTGACCTGAAGCTCCGCGTTTTCCGGTGAAAGAATCGTGGCTTTGTCCAGCTCGGGAACGGCCTCGGCGTATTTGTGTTCTTCGAGATATAGAGCACCGAGAGCCGCATGCGCCACCGGGTCAATCGGATTTACTTCGATTTGTTTTTGGAAAGCTTTCGCTGCGTCTGTGTAATTCTGCTGTTGCTGAAGCGTGAACCCGAGATAATTATAGACGTGCTCGTCGTACGGGTTCAGTTCAATCTGTTTTCGAAACGAGCTGCCCGCTTCTTCGAATTGACCCAGGCGGAGATACGCAAGCCCGAGATCGTCCCAGCCTTGTTTGCTCTTGGGATCAAGCTCAAGCGCGCGCTTCAGAAGCGGAATGGCGGCCTTGAAATTACCGGAATTGAGCGCGGCGAGGCCGGCTTCGAGAAGTTCCCCGGATTTCGCGACTTCCGGAATTTCCGGAGTACCAGGCACAGAATTTACGGCAAGCAATACCTGGCTCTCGTCGGATTCCACAGCGTGAGTGAACGCGAGGTAATCGCTTATGCGCGAAGCGGGCAGCTCACGCATCTTAAAATTTAGAGCGCGCTCGGCCACGAGCGTGTGAGATTCAAAGCGATAGCTTGATTTGAAAGCCGCGTAATCTCGCACGATCGAAACTGCCACGGGCGCCTGCGCCGTAAAATTAGACGGCAACTTAAGCTTCAGCGTCATGCTGACGTCAAGCGGACTTCCGAGATGAATCGGCTCAGACGTATCGTCGGAGGCGTCGGGCATGCCAATCAGGAGCAGCGGAACTGAGACTTTACTTTTCCTGCTCGACCAATCAATAAAGTTTGCCTGCGAAAACTCAAGATCGAGCTCGAAAGGGTTTTGCGTGTCCGAAGGGTCGCTCGGTTTCACGGCGGTTACATTGCCATGGATGCCGTCCAATGCCGCGATTGTCTGGCCGAGTTCTTTCCATTGCGTCTGGGGAGTGCGAAGAAAAGCGACGCGAAGAGCCAATTCGTTGTCGCCGCGAAGAAAGTAACGCAGCTTGGCAGAAAGTTTGCCGAGATCGCTCACCTCGGCGTCGATTTCCACGTGTTGCGTTGAGAGAAACGGCGGATCGATGGGAGTTTCGACAATCTTTCCAGCGCCGTCGGGCGGCACGACCAGGGCAGATTTGTTACGCAATGCCGGTGAAAGCAGGCGGAAAGGAGCCACTTCCGCCGTTGAGTCCATCCAGATCAGGCCATGTTCCGTTGGAACGGCGGTGATTACGTGGTCGAGTTGCGAAGGAGAAGGCATGGAGATGTCGAGCTCACGGGAAAACGGAATCAGAACGGCGTCGGAGGGAATGTTTGCGGCTTGAAGCATCGCGGCGAGCAAAGTGTGCTTGTCCTTGCAGTCGCCGTATTGATTTGCGAAAACGTCGGCACCGGAGTGCGGTTGATAGCGTCCCAATCCGAAGGAAAGACTAACGTATCGAATGTTCTTGGCGACGTAGTCGTAGAGCGCCTGAATTTTGTCCAACTTATTTTCGCGGCCCTGAAGCAGTTCTAAAGTCTTCGCCCGGATTTCGGGAGTCGGCTCGGTGCGGCCTTTTTCGAGCTTTGCGTACCACTGTGCCACTTCTTCCCAATTCTTAAATGTGGTTAGTTCGACGTCGGGCCGCTTGGTTTCAGCGCGCACTTCCTTTTTCTTGGCTTTTTCCTCTTCGGCCGGGCGGATTAGGTTGGCGTGCTGCCAGTGATAGACCGTTCTCCCATTTTCGTCTGACTTCGAAAAAGGAATCTTGCGAGAGGCGAGATTAGCGGAGGCGCCGGGCTTAACGCGCAGTTGATAATCCTCGCGGCCATTCGTGAGGGAAAGCTCGGGCGAGCGAATGGTGACCTCGCGGCCTTGTGGCAGGTCGATTTCCAGCCGTTCGTCGAGAACGATCGCGTCTTCAAGGAAATTATAGGAGAACCAGAATTCACCTGGGGCTAGCGAGGTGAGCGTGCGCGTAACAATTTCGTACTCGAGGGTGTCGCCGGCGTTCAGCGACGGCACCGTAATGTGCTTTTCCTTGTAGTCCGTGTACATCGGCGCATCACGCGCAACACTGGCGGTCATTTCCTTTATTGAATCGGGAGTGGCGTCGACGGCCGTCCCATCGGGTTTGTGGACGCGTACGGTTCTGACCTCCATTTGCTCATTGCCTGAGTTGTAACCGAAGACGAGTTCGCCCAGCTGCTGAACTCCCGCACTGGTTTGCACCCGAATTCTGACCGCGAGATGACGCTGACTTGTTCCATCGTTTTCAAAATGCGCCGTGGTGTAGTACTGCTCTATGACGAAAGGTTCTTGCGAATAATTTGATGCAGCCGGTGTTTGTGCTGTCGGTGAATCGACTGAATGACCGGTTGCCTTGGGTGCGGGTTCCTGGTGGGCACGAAGATCGTGGGCCGATAGAAAAATGCAAACTAGAATCGCACTTATGTAGACACGCTTCATTCGTGCTCCCATTGCGGTTTGACGGACATCAGTTTAGAAGGGTTCGCCGACTCGGTAAAGCAACTACGAGGACCGTGGTGAGCAAGTTTGAAACACCGTCATCTGCAGCGTATCGGGTTCGCCGAGGCATGCCCGATTCCGGATTCCTGGTTTCTGCTGCGGCGTCTTTGGCAGCGGGTTAAGTCGCTTGTAATAAGACACATATGTACTATCTGCATCAGAAAACCGCTGAACGCTGGGACCTGGACGTAGGCTCATTCTCGAAGGCCAACCTGAAAGCGGAGTGCTTGAGTTTGAGATGGGCTGCCAGAGTCGAAACTTTTTTAGGATTTATTTGAGTACTGGAATCGAGTTGACAACATTGGGTATATCTCCTATACTCCTCCGGTTGCATTGAGGCTGTTGGCCTCGGTGGTGATTAGGGAAGTCTTCCGACCCCGGAACATAGAAGGACGGAACGGGGACAAGAAGAACGGCCGAAATGGGGCGCCAGCCCCGCAAAGCCGTGTGAGCCTCTCCGCTATTGCACGAGATGGAGTTCACTCCTCGGGGTGAAGCATCATCGCGGAGTACCTGGTAATTCCTTCGGGTTATGGCGCCTTTTCTGTTCATTCACCCGCAGAATTTTGCGCGGGCGGATTTGTTATGCGCAGAATTATGCCGGGAAAATAAAAGTTGTAGTCGAATCGAGGGGGTACGAGTGCCAACGTTTTCACAACTGGTGCGGAACGGCCGGGAGAAAATCCGGACGAAAACAAAATCGCCAGCGCTTGAAGGATGTCCTGAAAAGCGCGGCGTTTGCGTCCGTGTGTACACCCAGACGCCGAAGAAGCCGAACTCGGCGCTGCGCAAAGTTGCGCGTGCGCGTCTGACAAACAGCGCGGAAGTGACAACTTACATCCCCGGCATTGGACATAATTTGCAGGAGCACTCGATCGTGCTGGTTCGCGGCGGCCGCGTAAAGGACTTGCCGGGCGTCCGCTATCACGTGATTCGCGGAACGCTCGACGCAGCAGGTGTTGAAAATCGCAAGCAAGGGCGCTCGAAGTACGGCGCCAAGCGGCCAAAAGCCGCACAGAAGTAGGAGAGCAGAAATATGCCACGTAAAGGCTGGGTTCTTCGAAGAAAAATTCCGGGAGATCCGGTTTACGCCAGTGATCTCGTGCAGAAGTTTATTTCAAGCATGATGTACGACGGCAAGCGCGCCACGGCCCAGGCAATTTTTTACGACGCTATGGACCAGGTAGCGAAGACGACGAACGACGACGCATTCAAGTTGTTCAAGAAAGCCGTCGAGAATTGCAAGCCTGTTCTGGAGGTGAAGTCGCGGCGCGTCGGCGGCGCGAACTATCAAGTGCCGGTGGAAGTGAATCCATTTCGGCGGCAATCGCTGGCGATTCACTGGTTGGTGTTGTATTCGCGGACTCGCGGTGGCAAGACCATGACTGACAAGCTGGCCGGAGAAATTGTGGACGCTGCGAACGGCCGCGGCGGCGCTGTGAAAAAGAAGGAGGACGTGCACCGCATGGCCGAGGCTAACAAAGCCTTCGCTCATTATCGCTGGTAGCGCAAACAAGTTTTTCGAATGCCACGCCAAGTCCAAATCGATCAGACCCGCAACATCGGGATCATGGCTCACATTGACGCCGGAAAGACGACGTCAACGGAGCGCATCCTGTTTTATACAGGTGTGACTTACAAGATTGGCGAAGTGCACGAAGGCACGACGGTAATGGACTGGATGGAGCAGGAGCGCGAGCGCGGCATTACGATTACGTCTGCTGCGACGACCGCTTCCTGGAAGCGCTTCGACAAAACGTACCGCATTAATATTATCGATACGCCGGGACACGTGGATTTCACAGTGGAAGTCGAACGCTCGTTGAGGGTACTCGACGGAGCGGTTGCCATTTTCGACGCAGTTGCCGGGGTGCAGCCGCAATCGGAAACAGTTTGGCGCCAGGCGGACAAGTATCGCGTTCCGCGCATCGCGTTCATCAACAAGATGGACCGCATCGGAGCGGATTTCGACCATTCGATACGTTCCATGCGCCAGCGCCTCTCAGCCCACCCCGTTCCACTGCAATATCCCATTGGAAGAGAAGACAATTTTATCGGAGTGATCGATTTTATCGAAGAGCGCGCCATCGTCTGGAAGGACGAAACGCTGGGAGCGGAATACGAAACTTTACCTCTTGAGAAGCTCTGGGACGCGGAATTTCTGAAGTCGCGTCCTGAACTTGAAATTGCCATCAAAGCCTCGGCATTGACGCCGGAGTTTTACAAAGAGCACCGCGACAAAGTTGTCGAATATATTGCCGAGCATGACGACGCCGTGCTGACCAAGTATCTGGAGCAACACAAATTGGAACCAGCTGAGCTGCGCGCTTCGATTCGCCGTTCCACGATTGCGCTGAAGTTGGTGCCGGTGCTGGCGGGTTCAGCCTTCAAGAATAAGGGCCTTCAACCGCTGCTGGACGCGGTGGTGGACTACCTTCCTTCGCCAGCGGATGTTCCGCCGGTGGAAGGCGAGGATCCCAACGGCGAGGAAGCGATTTTGCGCCGCGCCTCGGACGATCAGCCGTTTGCCGCGCTGGCTTTCAAGATTATGACCGACCCTTACGTCGGCCATGTGACTTACATTCGCGTCTATTCCGGCGTGCTAAAGGCTGGAGCTAGCGTATACAACTCGACCAGGAAGACGCGCGAACGCATCGGACGATTGCTGCGTATGCACGCCAACAAGCGCGAAGAAATTGAGTCTATCGAAGCCGGCGACATCGCAGCTTGCGTCGGCCTGAAGAACGTGACGACTGGCGACACCCTGTGCGATGAAGACAAGCCCATCGTGCTCGAGAATATCGATTTCCCCGCGCCGGTAATTTCGGTTGCGATCGAGCCGAAGACGAAAGCAGACCAGGAAAAAATGGGAATGGCGCTGGGAAAGTTGGCGCAGGAAGATCCCACGTTCCGCGTTCACACCGACCACGACACAGGTCAAACGCTGATTTCCGGAATGGGCGAGCTGCACCTTGAGATTATCGTGGATCGCATGATGCGCGAATTCAGCGTGCAAGCCAACGTAGGCAGGCCGCAGGTCGCGTATCGCGAAACGATCTTGAAAGTCGCCGAGGGAGAAGGAAAGTACATCAAGCAGACCGGTGGCCGCGGTCAGTACGGGCACGCAGTGCTTTCCGTCCATCCACTTCCGAACGCTGGACACGAAGACATGCACGAAATGTCCACGGATGAGATCGACGAACTGGCCAAAAGCGTTGCAGGCAAGGGCGGCAAGTGGCATTTCGACAAGGAACATCGGCTTTTATTTATTGACAAGGTGATTGGCGGCTCAATTCCCAGAGAATTTATCCAGCCGATCGAAAATGGCGTGCGCGAAGCAATGGAAACCGGCGTTCTGGCTGGCTACGAAATGGTTGACTGCGCGGTAGTGCTCACGGATGGCAGCTACCACGATGTGGACAGCTCTGAAATGGCTTTCAAGATCGCAGGCTCCATGGCATTTAAGGAAGCGTGCAAGAGAGCGAATCCGAAGCTGCTCGAGCCGATTATGCGCGTCGAAGTAGTGGTCCCTGAAGATTACATGGGGCCTGTGATTTCGGATTTGAATTCTCGGCGCGGACAAATGCAGGGAAGAGAATCGCGTGGCGGCACGGAAATTATCAATGTGAAGGTGCCGCTGGCGGCGATGTTCGGTTACGCCACGGAAATACGCAGCCGCACGCAGGGGCGCGGAAGTTTTACCATGCACTTTTCGCATTACGAGCAGGTTCCAGGAAATATTGCGGACGATATTATTGGCGGAGCAAACGGCGACAAGCCGAAGAAATAAGTGTGGTCCATCAGAATCGGAAGTAAGAGCCCTGGATAGAGGAGCGAGAGAGACATGGCGAAGGAGAAATTCGAACGCAATAAGCCGCATGTGAATATCGGGACGATTGGGCACATCGACCACGGCAAGACGACTTTGACGGCGGCAATCACGAA
>JGI12677J13195_1000039_pt1 | contig 30811 bp, 28 predicted proteins | sample JacPinW_OM2H0_O3_FD_13195 | JGI IMG/M metagenome (IMG submission 13195) | reverse complement strand
TTTTGAGCGAGCAACGCCACCGTTTCGGCGCTCGCCGTATCCCCAGTAATGAAAATGATTCGCGACGCCAATTCCGGACGGTGTCGCAACAGCCAGTCGTGAACGTCCGCGCCGGTAATCCCGCCCGGCGTTCGAAAATCTGAAATAACACCGCGGAAGTCGCCAGTGGCAAGCAATTGCAACCCGTCGGTCGCGGAAGCGGAAGATGTAATTTTATAACCGCGCCGCTCGAGTGCCGTGCGCAGGAATGCAGCGACGGACGGCTCGTCCTCAATCAGCAATATCTTTCCCTGTGTCGCCTCGGCGTTCAGGTCCGCGCTTGTCACAGCGTGTCCTTTTCTTCGTCCGGCGCCGCGGTACCATCGGCAATTGGCAGGCGCACGATGAACGTTGATCCGATGCCATCAGCATTGTTCCGGGCCGAAATTTCACCACCGTGCGCCCGAACAATTCCGTAGCAGATGCTCAGCCCCAGACCTGTACCTTTGCCTACTTCCTTGGTTGTGAAAAAAGGATCGAAGATCCGATCTGGATGGGAAATACCCGGTCCGTTATCTCGAAATATTATTTCGATCGAGCCGTCTCGATGGGATGATCTGATTCCAATTTTTCCCTGGCGGCGCGTCTCATGAACTGCATCGTAAGCGTTATTCAGTATGTTCAAGAAGGCCTGTTGCAATTGGTGCGGATCCCCCACGATTACCGGTAACTCCGCGTCATAATTTTCGACGAGTTCCACTCCGTGGTTCGAAAGATCGTACGCGCGCAGCTTCAGTGTCTGCTGCAAAATTGAATTCACCTGGAGCGGCTCGCGCTGGGCCGGCATCTGCCGCGCGAAACTGAGCAAATTCTGAACAATCACGCGGGTTCGCTGGGCTTCTTGCAGGATAACGTGCAAATCCTCTTTGGCGTTTTCCGGCACTTCCGTGTTTTCGAGCAAGAGATCCGTAAAACCGACGATCGCGGCGAGGGGATTGTTCACTTCGTGGGCCACTCCGGAAACCAGCTGGCCGAGCGCTGCCATCTTCTCGGTGTGCATCAATTTCGCCTGAAGATCGGCCGCATCCGTAATATCGGTCATCACTACAACTACGCTGTTGATATCACCCTGTTCGTCGCGCATTGGGCTGAGGCTCACAGAGAATTGACCGGTCGTGCCATTTCCCCGTACCAGCGGAATCTCAAGATTATCGAGCGCCGCACCTTGAAGCGTGCGCTCCAGAGACTCCGCAAGTAGCGCTCGCCGCGCTGCGGGCACCATCTGAACGAGCGAATGCCCAAGTAAGTCTTGTTCGCGGTAGCTGGCCTCAAAACAGCGACGATTCGCGTAGCTAACGAGGCCGGCGGTGTCGAGCACGAGAATCATGCTCTGCGTGTTGTTTAAAATATTTTTGTTGAAGTCGCGCTCCCGCCGGTAACGACGCTCCGCCGTGCGACGGTCGGTAATGTCCTTTAATACGTGGATGGTGCGCAGCTCATCTTTGGGGCCGCCATGTATGCGCGAAGCAGAAACGAGAAACGTGCGGTCGGCTGCCTCATGAATGAACTCCTCATGCACCGCTTGCGGATTTCTGCAGAATGGGCAATGGCCTGGCTGCGGCGCTGACGAGAGCAATTCCAGCGTTCCCATGTCGCGCCCGACAACCTCCGTCGGCCGAAGCTCAAGAAGGTCCGCCAGCGCGCGATTGAGGCGCAGCACACGATTCGCCGCGTCATGCACGATGATGAAATCCGAGATGGCGTCGAAATCCTGGACCCACTGCTTTCGAGATTGTTCAATCCGGGAAAATAACCGCACATTTTCCAGCGCCACGGACGTGTGGCTAGCAAGCGCCTCAAATAGGTGGCGCTCGGCAGGGTAAAGTTCGCGCGCCAAATCAACGAGACATAGCACCCCCAGGAGCGCTGCCTCGCTACCGTAGAGTGGGGCGAGCACCAACCCCTTCCATCCGAGCGACTCAGCCAATCCGGCTCCTAAAAGACGCTCAGCCAGTCCCGTGCGGAGATTAGAGCCCAGCCCTTCCGCTTGCTCGGCTAATATCCCCGCCAAGCGATGTTGAGTCATCGCATCCCAGCGATGGGCAGGGCCGCTGAGCGCTGCAATCTCCCAATCAGATTCGCGCGCCAGTACCAAGACAGCTGATCGAGCTCCTAACATCTCTGCAGCGCGAGCAGTCAGCCGGCGCGCAAATTCCGGCTTGCCTAGGGACGGGTTGAGTTCCAGGGTGGCGGCGGAGAACTGGGCCAGCAGGCTCTCGAAAGAGCCATCGAGACGAGTAGAGACTTCGCGACTTCGTTTTAGTGCACGCATGGAGGATTGGGGGCTGCGCGCGATTCTTGCTTGCCGCTAAAGGACGTTACGACTCAATCTCAATTTGAGTCAAGCAAACTGGCGGCGGGTGTTGCCTAACTGGCAATTGAGAATGTCGCAAGCTGAGACGCTCGGAGGTACCCGCGTGAGCGCGTTGAGACGAGCGTGCGCCCTCCATCCTTGTATTGGAGGCCCTCCTGGCGACCGTAAAGCACTGTAGCCAAATGGTATCGGGACAAAATTGACGACTTGACGAGCGGCAGGAATATCGGTCTTTGCATGGCATTCCCCGTGCAATTTCCGATGCTGGAGTTATCCCCCGGGTGGGAGGCAGTGGCATGAGGTTGAGAGTGGGAATAATCGGGTTGGGGCTGGCAATTCTTCTAGGTGAATCAATCGCGCTTCCGCCAACTGGGTCGGCACAGGAAAACTCAGCGGAAACAGCCAAGCGCAAAGTACGGGTTCGAACGATTCCCGAATATCCTCCCCTCGCCAAGGAGTTAAAGGTCACAGGCAAAGTGAAGATTGAAGCGACGGTCACGGCTGACGGTCGCGTGACCACCACAAGAGTAATCGGTGGAAGTCCTTTGCTCGTGAATTCTGCGGTTGAGGCTGTGAAAAGATGGCGTTTTGAGACAGCCCCAAAAGAAACAACGGAAATAGTTGAATTCGAATTTAACGGCCAGACCGCCAAATAATCGTCGTTCGAAAAAAAGCAAACGGGCCGGCAAGCAGGGGAGTGGAGGCGTAACACATGACAATAGGAAAAAAGCTCTATCTCGGATTTGGCGCTGTTCTCGCGATCATGCTGGTTTTGTTCATCATCAATATTTTTACAGTGCGGCGCGAATACAGCGCGCGCTCCACGGTAGCCTCCACACTCTCGGACGTTAAGGCAATTGAGACTGTGCGCTTCCAGATGATGGAAAACCGCTTGTATCTTGGAAATTATCTCCTTAGCGGTGATCTCCGCGATGAAGACAAGACCAACAGAGGCATCAACGATCTTTCGCTGGTCTTGAGAGATGCCGAGTCGAAGGTTAGCGACGCAGGCCTTAAGGCCGCTTTTGTTCAAGTGGAAGCGGGAGAGCACAGTTGGGCTGACGACTTTGCCAAGCCCATGATTGCCAAGCGGCACCAAGTTGACGCTGGTGACGCCACAGTTTCCGATCTACAGATATTCTATTTGCAGCACGATCCCAACTCTTGGTTTAACAAATCTTCCGAAGTGCTGGACGAAGCGAACCTCAGCGTCCGGAAATCGCTGGACGATTCCAACTCGTCGGCCGCCTCCGCTACTTCATTAAGCACCATCATTACCACCGCAGGCACATTCCTTGCGATTCTGCTGGGAGGGTTCGTTGCATTCTTCACCGCGAAGTCGATCAAGGAGCCGCTGTACCACTTGATTGAGGTGGCACATCGAATTGGAGAATCCGGCGACCTCGATCAGTCTATCGATATTCATCGTAACGATGAGGTGGGATTGCTTGCTTCGAATTTCAACAAGATGATTGTCCACCTGAAGGATATGGCAGCTGTATCGGCAGCAATCGCGGAAGGCCAGTTGTCTGTGTCGGTCGTACCTCGGTCCCCGCAAGACACCATGGCCGTTGCTTTCACGCGAATGACGCATGGGCTTCGCGAGCTTGTCCGCCAGGTGCGCGACAGCGCGTCGCAGGTAGCCAGCGGGTCCGGGCAAATGGCGAGCGCCTCCGACGAGTCGGCAAAGGTCAGTGTGCAGGCGGCGTCGGCGATCGATGAAGTCACCAGCACGATGCACGAAATGAGCATCAACGTGCAAAACGTGGTCAAGAATACCCAAGTGCAAGCTTCGAGCGTCGCCGAAACTTCCGCGTCCATCGACGAGATGGTCACCTCGATCCAGCGCGTCGCCGACACGGCGAAACTGCTGGTAGATATTTCGCATCGCTCCCGCGAAGAAGTCCAAACCGGAATGGTCACCATGGATAAGGCGACCGAAGGACTGAACCGCACAAGTCACGCGATTCAATCCTCGGCCGAAATCATTGACGTCCTCGGCCGTCGCGCTGATGATATCGGCAAAATTATCGAAGTAATCGACGATCTTGCCGAACAAACCAACCTTCTTGCATTGAACGCCGCCATCGAAGCGGCGCGCGCCGGTGAGCACGGATTGGGTTTCGCCGTCGTCGCCGAAGAGGTGCGCAAGCTCGCGGAAAAATCCACACAATCCACAAAAGAAATTTCCGAACTCATTCAAGGCATACAGAAGGAAGCTCGCGAAGCCGTGGATAACATGGAGAAGAGCACCAGCATGGTGCAGGAAGGCCTGCTGTTGAACAAGGATCTCAGCTTCGCGCTCGAGAAAATCTCCGACGTTGTTTCCGAAGTTTACAAATTCTCCCAGGAAATCGGAGCAGCAACTACAGAGCAATCCAGCGGTTCCACGCAAATCGCCAAAGCTACCAATCGCTTAACAGAAATCACGCAGGAGATTAATTCTTCCGTCGAGGAGCAGGCTTCTGGAGCGCAAGGAGTGGTGCGGGCGATGGAGAAAATGCGCGAACTGGTGCAGCAATCCACTTCGAGCTCTACGGAATTGGCGGCAGCGGCGGAACAAATGTCAAAACTCTCACGCGCGCTCCTGGAATCAATGGATCGTTTCGTGCTCGATGAGGGCTTCGCCGATAGCAGACGCCATGCGTCGCGGCGCCCCTCGCCTAGTTCGGAGCGATCATCGCGTCAGGAATACGCAGAAGTAGCGCGCTAGTAGAGCGCATGCGCTCCAAATATGGATAAAGAACTTCAGGTTGTTGGCTTCCGCATCGGGCGCGAGACTTTTGGCGTGCCGATTTCGCTGGTCCGCGAGATCGTTCGCGTGCCGGACATAACGTCCGTTCCGAATGCGCCGGACTACATCGAAGGGGTAATCAACCTTCGCGGCCGGATCATCCCGGTCGTGGACCTGCGAAAGCGATTTCGGGAAAAAGTAGGCGAGCCCAGCAAAAAGAACCGCATTGTCGTAGCCGAAGTGGAAGGTCGCCTTATCGGCTTGCTGGTGAACTCGGCGTCCGAGGTTTTGCGTATCGCGCCATCGGAAATAGAAGCTCCACAAGACGTTTTTCAGGAAGGGGAACTGAACTATATAACCGGCGTTGGAAAATTGCGTGGACGCCTGGTAATCCTGCTGGACCTTAACAAGATTCTGCAACGCGGTGAACTTCGCAGTCTGGACGATGCGACGGAATTGGTCAGCTCTGGTCCCGCTGGCAGCATGAAGAGAGAACTCTAGCTAGCCGGAAAGCGACGACATCGAGGAACGAATGTCCACTACACTCGCCACGCAGGTACCGCTCACGGAAGCGGAGCTGAAGCTCTTGCAGACATTGGTATACCAGGAATGCGGCATGTACTTTGACGAGCGCCGTACTCATTTCCTGCGCGACCGTTTGCAGCGTCGCCTTAAGGCCTGTCAGATGGATTCTTTTTACAGTTACTACCGCTTGCTGACAAGTCGCGAAGGTAAGCAGGAACTCATTTCGCTGCTCGAAAATCTAACAGTCAACGAGACAAGTTTCTTTCGCCTGCGCCCACAGCTGGACCTTTTTCAGAAAGTCATCCTCGAGGAAATCTTGAAACGCAAGCAAGAGCGGCGCGATTGGTCGTTGCGCATCTGGAGCGCGGGATGCTCCACGGGACAAGAGCCTTATACCCTTGCTTTGCTCGTCTGCGATGCGCTCGCTTACTATTACCTGAGGAATCCGCTTCCGTTCGAAATGCCCACGCCGAAACCGTTGATTCCTCCGCCTTGGAAAGTTGAAATCCTGGCGTCGGATATCAACTACTCGGCGCTGCTCACTGCGCAGCAGGGAATTTACACCGAAGCGCAGATGGAAACCGTTGATTACACCTGTCGACTCCGCTATTTCGAAAAAATCGGCGACAAGTATTTGGTCAAACCAGCGCTGAAAAATTTGGTTCAATTCGATTTTCACAATTTGAAGACCGAATATCTTCCCCAGCGCAACGACGCCATTTTTTGCCGCAACGTCATGATTTATTTCGACGAAGCTGAGCAGAAGCGCCTGATCGACAAGTTTCATCGCTGCCTGAATCCCGAGGGTTATCTCTTCGTGGGCCACGCCGAGAGTCTTTTTGGCCTGACGACAAAGTTCCACATGATCCACCAGAACAATGCAACCGTGTATCAGAAAATAGAGGGAGCGCAGTGAATTTTCCGTTCGACGATCGCGCATCCGAGCTCCGCGAGCTCTTTTTCGAGAGCGCTGCGGAGATTCTCCAGGCCATGAACGAAGCCGGCCTCGCGCTCGAAGAGCATCCAACCGATAAAGAACACCTACGCAGTGTTCGTCGCGCGGTGCACACTCTGAAAGGCGATTCTGCGGCCTGCGGTTTCCGCGAACTCAGTGAACTTGCGCACGAACTCGAGGATGTCCTCACCCCAGAGCTGGCCAAACAGAATGCAGCGCTGATCCCCGAAGTTGTACTCACTGCGGCCGATACATTTCACGAAATGCTCGCTGCTTACCGCGACCGTCTGCAGCCGCCCGTTGGAGGAGCCCTACGGGATCACATCAATCGCCTGTTGCACAGAACCGCGACGGAGCCCGAAAAATCATCGCGCGAAGCGACATTCGATTGGAATGAATACGACCGGCTTATGATCGCCGAAGCATTCCGGCGCGGCGAGTCAGTTTACAACGTCGCCCTTCATCTGGATTCGGAATCGTTGCTCCCAGCTGCGGCCTTCGAACTGGTCCGCAAAGCGCTGGAGAGTACTGGGAAAATATTGGTTCTCCGTCCGGAGAGCGCCGCACAAGCTGCGGGCACAAACCTGATCGAATCAGCAATCTCCAGCGCCAAACCGGCCGAGTGGATAAGCGAGCATTGCAAGGTGCCTTCTGTGGTCGCCAGAATTTCCGTGTTGAAAGTTCCCGTCCCGCAAGCCGCGCCAAGAGACCTGCTTGAGATTTTGATCGAATCGGAAGCTGCCGCGGTTTCCGCCGGCGTCGCTGCGGGTATACCAATTTCAGAGGAGGATCACCAAGAAGATTGGCGGGAAGGCGCAGCTCCATCTGGTTTGGCACACGCCGCTGCCGAAAATACGTTGCGCGTGGATGCCGAGCGGATAGACACCGTCATGAATCTGGTCGGCGAGCTCATCATCGGAAAATCGATGTTGCAGCGAACCGTTGCAGAATTTGAACGCATGCATGCAAAAGATCCGCTGCGCGGCAAGTTCGCTGATGCGCTTTCATTTCAATCGCGCGTTCTTGGGGAACTTCAAAAGTCGGTAATGAAGATCCGCATGGTTCCCGTGGAACAACTTTTCCGCCGTTTTCCGCGCGTCGTTCGCGACGTTGCCAAACAGCGTAACAAAAACATCGGCCTGGAGATCGCCGGTCAAAATACAGACCTGGATAAGAGCATCCTCGACGCTCTTGCCGAACCGCTCGCCCATCTTGTGCGTAACGCAGCCGACCACGGAATTGAGACTGCAGCGGACCGCCAGTCGGCCGGCAAGCCAGTTCGCGGGACTGTGCGGCTGGACGCATATCACGAAGCCGACCATGTAGTGATCGAGGTTTCCGATGATGGCAGGGGGCTGGACCAAAAGAAAATATTAAGCCGCGCCATTGCCAATGGCAACCTGCGGGCAGAAGACGCAACGCTTCTAAACGATTACGAAGTCATGAACCTCATCTTTGCACCTGGCCTCAGTACAGCCGACGAAATAACCGAGATTTCCGGCCGAGGTGTGGGATTGGACGTGGTTAAATCCGCGATCGACAATCTAAAAGGCGCTATCGAGCTGGAAAGCGAACTCGGGCGTGGCACAACCTTTCGTTTAATGGTGCCTCTCACTCTGGCAAGCATCCACTCGCTTCTCTTCCGCGTGTCGGGAAAGCTTTATGCCGTTCCGCTTGCCTCAGTTGTTGAGATAACGCGTATGGCGGAGGGCGAGATTCACCAGGTAAATGATCATGAAGTTTTTCAATTGCGCGATCAGGTTCTGACCCTCGTTCGTCTCGAACGTCTCGAGTCTCAGCAGAATCGCGCGCGTGAGAAACGGGTTTTTGTGATCGTGATTGCCTCTGGAACTCGCAAGTTTGGCCTGGCGGTGGACAGCTTGATGGGGGAAGAGGAGCTTGTAATCAAGGCCCTGGAAGACTGCTTGGTGACTTCGCCACTCGTCAGTGGGGCCTCGATTCTTGGTGATGGAACGGTTGTTCTAATTTTGAACGTGTCAGCCGTAATTTCTCATTTGTCCAGACTTCAGCCCGTGGGAGCCATAGCGTGAACGCGAAGATTCGCGTCCTTGTGGTCGATGATTCGGCACTGATGCGGAAGCTGATTCCGCAAGTGCTTCATCGAGATCCGTCCATTGAAGTAGTTGGCACGGCGATGGACGGCGAAATGGGTCTGAAAAAAATAGGCGAATTGCGTCCTCATGTAGTGACTCTCGATCTCGATATGCCGCGCATGGACGGAATCGAGATGTTGCGGCAGATAACTCGCAAGCATCACGTTCCAGTGATCGTCTTCAGCGCCCAGACCGATCGCAGCGCAACACTGACCCTGAAAGCGCTGGCGTTGGGTGCTTTCGACTTTGTTACCAAGCCGCAAGACGCGCCTTCGGGCCGCATCGAGCAGATTGCCGCGGAATTTGCATTGAAGATCAAGTTCGCCGCAGCTTCCGGCGCGCCAAAAATGATCATTACCGTGCCGACGGTGAAGCGCAAAGAACTACGGCGATCCTCGATGCCCAACTGGCCTTCGCGAATCGTCGCGATTGGGATTTCCACTGGGGGCCCCAATGCGTTGCAATATCTCTTTTCGCAGCTGCCGGAGGATTTTCCCGGCTGTCTCCTCGTGGTGCAGCATATGCCCGAAGGGTTCACGGACATGTTCGCCCGCCGACTTCATGAGTCCTCGGCTATCGAAGTGAAAGAGGCCCAATCGGGCGATCTGCTGCTGGCCGGACGAGCGCTGATTTGCCCCGGCAATCGCCACATGAAGGTGCGTCGAATGGAACACGGAAACGTTGCCATCCTTGTTGACCAGCCACGCGTGAACGGGCACCGCCCCTCTGTGGACGTTCTGTTCCAATCGGTGGCCCAGGAATTCGGCAGCAACTCGATAGCCGTGCTGATGACCGGCATGGGGGACGACGGCGCAGCCGGCATGGGCGCGGTGCGCTCCGCGGGCGGCGTTACCATCGTCCAGAGTCCGGACTCTTGCGTTGTGGACAGCATGCCGCGGTCGGCAATCGAGCGCGGCTTCGCATCTCGCATCGTTTCGCTCTCGAATCTTTCCAGCGTGCTGCAGTCAAAATGCTTACCGGAACGCCCATCGGTGGAAACAGTGGCGGCAAGAATTACAAGCGACAGTGATTAGCAGTGAGATTTTTCGAAGGAGATAGTCATGAAACATTTTGAAGCATTGACGAGAAAGAAGGGCGGAGAGCCCGTCCGATACTTGATCGTGGACGACTCTGTCTTCGCGAGAAAAAGCCTCGCCAAGATGATCGAATCCTTTGGCGGACAGGTAATCGGCGAGGCGGGCGACGGCTGCACCGCCATCACCGAATACTCGCGCACGAATCCCGATATCGTTCTTATGGATATCACTATGCCCCAGATGGAGGGCATCGAGGCCGTCGAGCGTATCGTCCAGGAGCACCCTGACGCCCGTATCGTCATGGTCTCTTCGGTCGGCTATCAGGACAATATACTTGCCGCTCTTCAAAAGGGCGCGCGGCATTTTGTTCAGAAGCCGGTGAAGCCGGATGCTCTTTACGAAATTATCCGCTACGTCCTCAACGACGACGGCGTTACTGCCACGGTCGGCGCCGGCGAGGAGAGTTCGCGATGAGGATGGAACTCATTCAACCTTTTATCGGGTCGTTGGATGCCGTGTTGGCCGAGATGATGAAGGCTCCCGTGAACATCGCGGACCTGACCATGGAAGTGGAAGGCTATCGTCGCAAAGGCACTGCGGCTGTTGTCACTTTTCGCGGGCAAATCGAAGGCCGCGTTATTCTCGACATGGACCCTGGCGCCGCGGCGCATGTTGCCGCCTGTCTTTTCGGCACAGAAGTTGATCCTAGTGAGCCGATCGTGCGCGAAACTGTGTGTGAGCTCGCCAACATGGTTATCGGCAACGCGGTGACTCAACTCAATGACCGCGGATTCCAATTCAAAGTTCTGCCGCCGGAAGTGCTGACCCAGGAACAGTGTGACAAAGCGGGGAACGATTCCGAGGCAACCGTGCTCTGTTTTGAAACTTCGAACGGAAGGGTCTATCTAAATATCGCCATGAAATATCTTCAACGCCGCACTCGTGAACGCGTCGCGATTCCGGTGGCTTAAACTTTAACTGCCAAGTCCGCGACTGACTCTACCGCGCTCTAGGTCCCACTCTGCGATATTCGACCCCGTGCCTGAATAACCCTGCTCTGGGCATCTCTTCTGAATAAACCACGTGCGCCGGAAGGAAAATATTCGCCGCATCAGGAGAATAGGGGACGGCGACTTGGATAACAGCATTCGACTCGTAGCGGCGTTTGCTGCGAAAGCACATTCCGATCGGCGAAATATCTTCGCAAACCGCCAGCTCGTCGTCCGTATCTGTTTGCCTGATGCAAGCGGTTAGCCGTGTCTTAATCCGCATGCGCTGACGCTCTCTCTGCTCTTCGCCTTCTGGAACTGGTTCTGGCTCGCGCGTGCGCCGCGCCGCGCGCACGGCCCTTTGCTTTTCATCTTCGTGGGGAGCCTGCGTCCAAATGCTTGGCACACTGCAAGTCTTGCAGTGGCGCGCAATTCCTCGATTGCTTTCGAATCCGCGTAACTCGAGTTCGTTCAGGTAGGCTACCTCGCGGCTCTTGCAGTAACTGCATTGCAGCAGCATGCGAGCCACGGCCTCCGTGGAATCCGCAATTGGAGGGAATTCTATCTTCCAGAAGTCGTCTTCAGGATTCAGTATTTCGATGCCGTAGAGATGCCCATCCTTTTGACGGCCGAATTCGCCCACCACACGGGCTCCCGCTATCTTCTGCGAATCGGCGCCGGTCTGGCGTCGAATTTGGATTTCCTGCTCGGGCTTCAGTTCGCGATCGAGAACGATTACAGCGCCTCCCCGATTAATCAGCATCGTGCGAGCTCGTTCTTTGAACTCCTGCCCCAAGCTATCAATACCTGAAGCCTCCAGTAGCACGGTCAACGAGACACGATCGCTGCGTCGCATCGACGGCGTCGCCATCAAACCCTCCTAGCGCACGGATTCCCCAACAGTCAAGATAGCATACCGGCATAGTCCATTGGCTTTCGCGAAACAGCCGAGACCTCAATCGTTAACTTTCTCCTCTGTGAGTTATGATGAACCCACATGTTTCTAAGTCTCATGATTCGACGTTGCGGTCGCGCGAGTCTCTGGATGATGGACATTTTGATCCGCTCAGCGAAAGTGCCCGGACTCCACATAATCGTCATCTTCTGCGTATTTTTGGCGTTTCCAGTCCTTTCAAACGCCCAATCGACACCCGTCGGTGGCACTCGCGTCGACGGAACTGTACGAGACTCCAGCGGTGCTTCCATTCTGAACAGTCAAGTTGAACTGCGTTCCGGCGCGCACTCCCTCACCCAATCTGTAGACTCATCCGGCAACTTCGATTTCGAAAATGTCCCAGAGACTTCCGGTTCGATTATCGTGACCGCTAAAGGATTCAAGCAGGTCGAGCGGAGTTGGGACGTTGCACCCGGGAAGCAGGTTCACCTGGAAATTGTACTCGTCCCTGAAGGGGTGAATCAGCAGATCGTTGTTACCGGCGCGCGCACTCCTACGCTACTCAGTGACGTTCCCACGGGCGATATTCAACTTACACGCGACGACCTGCAAGCTACCCCGGCGCTTACACTTGACGATCAGTTGCGGCAGGTTCCCGGGTTCAGCTTGTTTCGCCGATCCAGTAGCCGTGTCGCTAATCCAACCACGCAGGGAGTGTCGTTACGAGGATTGGGGGCAAACGGAGCGAGCCGCGCCCTTGTTCTTGAAGACGGCATTCCAATCAACGATCCTTTCGGTGGCTGGGTCTATTGGGATCGCGTGCCGAGTGAATCCGTCGCCAGCGTCGAGATCTCTCAAGAAGGCGGGTCGAGCCTTTACGGTAGCGACGCCCTCGGAGGCGTCGTGCAGTTCATCACTCGCCCTCCCGAGCCTGCCGGAATCTCGCTCGAAACTTCCTACGGCAATCAAGACACTCCCGATCTTTCACTTTGGGCCGGTGGACAGAAAGGTCCGTGGGAATCCACCTTTGCGGGGGAAGTATTTAACACAGACGGTTACATTCTAGTTCCGCAGGCTGACCGTGGAAGTGTCGACACCAAAGCCGGTTCCGATCACGGCACTGCCGACTTGATGATTGGCCGGAAATTCGGCAGCCAGGACGAAATCTTCGCGCGTGGCTGGCTCCTGGACGAATCGCGCAACAATGGCACGCCCCTTCAGAGGAATGAGACCAAGCTCGGCCAGGGAGCCCTGGGCGCGAATTTAACGCTCGGCGATTTCGGCGCCGTCACGCTGCGTTTTTATGGCGACTTTCAAACGTATCACCAGAGTTTTTCGGCCGTGGCTACCAACCGAGATAGCGAATCACTGACCGATCTGCAGACCGTGCCATCTCAGGGAGTGGGCGGCTCGGCCGTGTGGTCCCGCAAAGTTGGAAAACGTCAAACACTCGTCGCTGGATATGATGAACATGATGAGATTGGAGTGAGCCACGAGATTTTCTTTTCCAGCGGAGTGAACTCGTTCGACAAGTCGTCCGGCGGACGCCAGCGAACACTTGGAATTTTCGGCGAAGACTTAATTCAGATCACGCCGCGCTGGTTACTCACCGTCAGCGCCCGGTATGACCATTGGCGAAACTTCGACGCCTCCGCGCTCTGCAATTCCATCAATTCCCCCTGTACCTCGCCGAATACTTTTTTCGCTGATCGCACCAATGACGCCTTCAGCCCCCGCATGACCGTGCGATACCAGATCAATCCAAATATCTCTTGGACCGCCTCAGTCTATCGGGCATTCCGTGCGCCAACGTTGAACGAACTCTACCGTTCCTTCCGCCAAGGCAATGTCATCACTGAGGCGAATGCCAACCTGCGCGCCGAACATCTAACCGGCGGCGATACCGGCTTAAACATCTTCGGATTCAATCGACGGATCCAATTGCAAGGCACATTTTTCTTCAATGAAATCATCGACCCGGTGGCAAATGTCACCTGCCAGCCGCCTCCCAATAACGAACCGCTTTGTCCCGCGCCGATAGCGAACACGATCATTCGCGTTCGTGAAAACCTGGGACGCACGCGCGCGCCGGGAGTTGACGTTAATACTATCGCGCATATCACTCGCGACTTTCAGCTGTCCTTCGGCTATCAGTATGTAGACTCCAAGGTGATCAGCTTCCCCGAGGAAACCTCACTAGTCGGCCTGTGGGTTGCGCAAGTCCCCCACAATGTATTTACGTTCGAAGGGCGCTATTCCAATCCGAGGATTATTCTGCTTTCGGTGAACGGCCGTATGGTCGGCAAGCAGTTTGATGATGACCAAAATCAATTTCCGCTGGGGAGTTTTTTTGTGATGGACGTTATGGCTGCGCGCGGGATCGGAAAAGGAGTTGAATTTTTCGTGGCTGCGGAGAATCTATTCAATGCGCATTACGCCACAGCAGCTACTCCCGTACCGCAGCTCGGTTTGCCGATAACAGCTCGCTTCGGCCTGCGCTTCCAGTTTCCAAACCGTTGAAGCCCACCGGCTTGGGTTTAATTGCCCGGCACTGGCGCAATTGCGGGCGGCGGATATTCGGGTAGCTTGGCGTTCTTTTGATCCGTGCGCTTCACTTCCAGTTCATCGAACAAAATCGAAGGACAGATTACCGTGCTAGGAACTGCTCCTTCGCGATTGCTCACGAGCGGGTCATCTCCGGCGGCCACTAGATCGTTCCGCAGCGTGCGTGCATCGAGTTCGTTGAAGACCGCCCCCCGGACCAGTTCTTCGTGCCCGTCATTCGCATACACGCGATAAAGCAACCGGGGATCGAACCCGGACAAGGTCTCAACGTAATACCCGTACGGTTTGTTTTCCTGCTTGCACATTTCAATCAGCTTTTTCTTTAGCTCCTCGGCCGGCACAGGCTGTTTTGGTTCCACAACCAGATTGCCGATACTGGGCATCGGAGGCTGGCCCGGGGCCGCGCGCCCGTGCCCGTTAGAATCAGGAAAATCGCGTATCGGCGTTCTGCCGAGCAAGTAATCCACCAACATGCCATCCTTAATGAGCGGCACAGCCTGCGCGCGAACCCCTTCCTCGTCGATATTGTAAGTTCCGATGAGGCTTTTTCCCTGAAACGACTTCATCGTAGGATCGTCGACCACCGATAGGAAATCTGGAAGCACGCGGCTCTTGTAGCTTGAAGAAAACTCGCCGACTGTTCGCGCTGAGTCGCCGGGTTTGGGCCGAATCCCCAGCACGTTATTCCCCACCATGCCGTTGAATACATCAGTCGCGGCGTCATTTGAGAAAAGCACAGGCCCGCGATAATCCTCCTCCACCAGAGGCGCATCGCGAAGGTCCTTTAGAGTCCCAAGCATTTTCTCCATGTTAGCCTGCAATTTAGCGGGCTGAGGCAATTCTGCTGCGGTAGCTGCCATATAAAAAGGGGAACGCCCAAGCCGCATTCCGTCCGCTGCTTGCGTCTCTCCCAACAGTTGGACTGAATACGCTGCGTAACCTTGCCGCGTAATCGTTCCTTCGGTGTTTACGAAATAGACGTTTACCGCCCTGAATCTGATTGCGGCGGATAACGACTGAATCTTGGGATCTGAGCGGAAAAGGTCGGTGGACTTTTCAAGCGCCTGCTTCCAGGAGTCGCGCGAGAATTCGAGTTTGATCAGAGGGCCGATCGACTGCAATGGCGGAACCTTCGCAAAGTCATCGAACGGTTGCTCCGCGCTGTACTGGCTCAGCAGTGCTTTCTTGCTTGCAAATGCTTCGCTGGCAGCTTTGTAAGCCCGGTCTGTGGCGTTCCACAACTGGCGGCGAAGAGCTATGGAATCGTTATCCAGTGGCGCAAGCTCTACTACTCCCACCCCGGGGCCGAAGTAACTATCCTGCTTGTAATCACCCACGCGAACCACTACTCGAATGCTGCGCACGTGCACCGGCTGCGTCTCGCGCAACGCCCCAAATGTTGCCTCTGCGGTGTACTCTTCGACATCTGAAAGCCGGTATTCGATGTAGTAAGGCGCCGAAACATTGTCCATCTTCACATGAGCTTTAGAACGATCGAGTTCTTCGCGCATTGCGCTGATCACTGGATCAGAAGAAGTTGCCGCGGACGTCGTATCAGTCTTGGCGCTTTTCTGCGCCGAAGCCGGCCTCGAGTTGAACAACGGCAGAAGCGAAGCCAGTAAGAAACACGATATTGAGAGCGGCGCTTTGCGTTTTGTATTCGTATTCATGGCTAGGGCTGCCTCGCCGGATTGGGCCGCAAATTTGATGCAGTGGATGAGGCGTCGGCGACCGGCGGCGGCAGAATCGGGGGCCGTTCCGTTCCTCGGCGACGCTTCTGAACTTCGATTTCCGAGAAGAGCATAGCCGGTGCGGCTGCTGCCACCGGAATCTGCCCTGATTCGGCTCCGCAAATCCCGTTGAAGACCTGCATAGTATCGCCGGTCACCATAATATTGTTCAGAGAGAGCAATGGAGTTCCGACAATGTCCACGCCGCGCACGAGTTCGTCCGGCCGCCCGTCGGCGTAGACGCGATACACCATTACCGGAAGCACCTGAAATGCTTGCGGCAAGGAGCGCGTGGTGAGCGTAAAACCGCCCTGAATATCGTCAAAGTAAAGCCCGTAGGGTTTTCCTTGTTTCTTGATCTCTTCGATAAATCTCTTGCGAAGCTCCGAGTCGGACACCGTATTTGTGGACGTCACAATCAAGTTTCCCTGGCGGCCTGTGGGCATCAATCCCGGCTGCCGTCGGCCGTGCCCGTTCGAATGGTCGAAATTCTTCACCGGCATGCGTGACATCAGGAAATTCCTCAAAATCCCGTTTTCAACCGCTTCTACGCGAACCGCCGGAACACCTTCGTCGTCGAAGTCGTAAGATCCCGCAAGTTTCACTCCGTTCAGTTCCTTCAGCGTGGGATCGTCGATTACGCTCAAAAATGCCGGAAGAACCAGTTGGTTTATTTTTTTAGTGAATGTCTGCCCTTCCGTTTCATCTTTTTGACGATGCCCTTCAAGCCGGTGCCCGAGGACTTCGTGGAAAAAAACTGCGGCAGCCCTACCTGAGAGCATCGCGGGTCCGGCGTAGGGTTCAGCTGCGGGAGCCGCGCGCAAGGCCTTCAGGTCTTCGGCAATCTTGTCCACTTTCGCGGCGAGTTCTGAATCTGTAGGAAGCAGGTCGGGAGAAGGCGCCTGAAACGATTCCACGCGCATCAATTCCATGCCGTCATCCGCGCGCGTCTCGCCCTGAACGACCAAACGGCTGATCGCTCCGGGTCGCACAACCGATGTGCCGTCACTCGTCGCGAGATACGAACGATCGTGGCTGACCTGGAGGGAAACAGTAGAACTATAGACTTCGGGATATTTTAGGAACCCTGCCGAAACTCGACGGGCGCGCTCTTCCCACTGTTTTTGGTTCAAAGGGGTAATCGTGAGAGCAGCGCCCACATGAGCTTGTGAGGACTCCTGCGAGAAATCGGGCGATTTGTCTTCTTCTTCCGATTGCACCGCTTTACTGGTCTTCACTGTGAGAAACGCTGAAGAGGCTTGGTTGTATTCGCGATCTGTGAGCTGCCAAAGCACCCGCGCAATCGCATCTGAATCATTGTTCAACGGCAAAATCCCGGACGAAATGCCGGAGCCTCGGCTCTTGTTGTGAGTGTTATCCAGCGAAGCAGAACCTACGCGCATCATTACGTCCGCCTGGCGGCGTTGCGCGCCGGTCGAGAGTACCAGACTTCCATTGGAGGCCAGGATTAGGAACTCATCGATATCCGTGACCGCATAGCTCAGGTAATAGGGGGCAGGATCTGTCTTTGCCAACGACGTCGTGGCGCGCTTCAGCTCTTGCTGCATAGTCTGCAGGACCACGTCGGGCGTCGAGCCGGAAGGGAAAGCAGGAACGGCACATAAAATGAACAAGCAACTAACGACAAATCGCGAGAAGGGTTGAGTCATATTTAAGTTAACACTCTCCGGAAGCTGAATCTAAGCATACAACGATTCCGTCACTCAGTGCAGATTGCATCTCTTGTGTTTGAGGGATCAGAAATGCCCTATCGTCTGCTGTACGAACGACGGCGCAAGATCCGAATACTACGAAAACGAAATAGTGCGGTTTAAGTCAGGAATTATAAAAATCAGACGAAGTATCGCCGAGCTAATTCTTTGGCGTCGACGAACTTTCGGACAATACGTCCCAGATGACGTAGCCCAAGCCCCCTGCTGCCCCGACCGCGACTATGGACCAAGCAAGGCTCCCGGTGTTCAGAGCTCGCTTAGTCCCTCCGCCGTTGCCGCTTCCCGCTCCTGCAGGGGTTTGCGGTTGAGCGGTGGGCTCGAGGTCAAGCGTCACCCGATAGGACTTGCCTTCAGGGATCGCGCGGCTCTCTCCGTTGTAATCGAGCACCAAGGTGCCTCGATAGGAAGAGATCACCACTTCCAGAGGACTAACAATCGTCACCTGCCCGTAAGCCGGTACTCCGTTCGCCGCGTGGAGAATTCCTTGAGGAATTTCGAGCTCGATCTGGTCTTTGCCGTTGGAAGAAAAACCGACAGTACCGCGGCTAACCACCGCATGCACCGCGTTGGCAGTGGCAGTTTGCGCGAGGCTGGCTGAACTGGCCGAAAGCAAGTACAGTTGGCTGGCTCCGAATTTTAGACGTAGCGTTCCGCCTACTTCGGTAGCGAGAATGTCGCCCGGAAAAATTGAAGTCCCGACATCGACCTTGGTACTCCCGATCTGTGCATTCTGCGCTTGAGTTACCAGGCCCAGAGGCGCTTCGTTAGCAGCGAAGGCTGGAATATTCAGAAGACTCGCTATCAAAATTGCAATCAGGCAAGAACGAGAGAGGACCCTCATAAATTCCTCCGACCCTACGACTTCAATTTAGGCGCACGCGGCGTAAGTGTCAATACCCCGAAGACGAAAAATCGGGCGGCGCTCCAGCGATGAAAAGCGACGCTGACTGGGCCGCAGTAAGCCTCGAGATGGCCCTGTGCAGCTATCAGCAGCCGAAATTTGCGATAGAATGGCTTGGCTCTTTCGGAGGGCTCGCGTGATCCACCGTTTCGTTTTTCACAACGATCAACTGACGCCTGTGGAGGAAGCGCGCCTTTCTCCTGGGCAGGCGGGATTGTTGAACGGGTGGGGACTGTTCACGACGATACGCATCGTGCAGGGTATTCCGTTTGCCTTCGAACGCCACTGGAAGAGATTGCAACGTGACGCAGAGCGAACTCGCTGCCCCTTTCCGTTTAACGCGGCAGCCGTGCAAGGCAAGCTGGATGAGCTCTTGCTCGCCAATCAAGTCCGCGAAGGCTGCACCCGAATCTATGCCATCTACAATCAAGTGGGATTTTGGCGGAGCGATGAGAATTTTCCGCGGGTGGACTTAATACTTTATTCTTCGGATCTGCCGTCGTATCGGGAACCCGTGAAATTAGGGCTACGCGAAAACGGGCGTCATGCCGCCTCGCCCCTCGCGGGAGTGAAGGTAACTTCGTGGCTCAACAACGTTTGGAGCCTGTACGAAGCGCAGCAAGCGGGATGCGATGAGGTCGTGATGCTGAACGAGCGGGGCGAAGTGGCCGAATGCACGGCGGCGAATCTCTTTTGCGTGCGCGGCGGAGCGGTGTATACACCGCCGCTCTCCTCCGGCTGCCTGGAGGGTGTTACCCGTAGCGTGCTGCTCGATATCGGCGCGCGCGCTGGTGCGCCAGTGGAAGAACGCGTCCTGCTCCCACAGGATCTTTACGGCGCCGACGAAGTCTTTATTTCTTCCACCAACCGCAGCATGCTGGGAGTAAGCGAAGTCAACGGCCACCAAATCGCCCGGGCCCCAGGTCCGGTTACTCTCAAGCTGGAAAAGGCTTTCGCGGAATACGTCCGCGAATACATCGAGGCAAAATCGGCGGCGTCAGGAAAACTTTAACAGCATCCTGATCGCTCGGCCGCGCCACCATTGGCTAGTGGATCAAAAGACCCGTCGAGGCAATCGCCACTCCCAACAAACCCAGAATTATTCCCAATAGCCAAAAGACTTTCTTGCGAGTGAGAAGCGTGATCGAACAAATCACCAGAGCCGCTTCGAGCAACACTTCGCCCAGATCAAATCGATCGGCGCGCTTTTGCTCGGTGAGGACCTCGTTCTCGGCAGCCTTGGCCTCGGATTGAATGTCCTTCCCTTCGTCCTTGTAACGCTCCACTTCCTTGGCGTACTTTTCCTTGATCTTCTCGACCTGTTCGGAATTCTGAAGCGAAAAAACGGAGATCTCGTCGAGGAACAGCTCGTAACTTCTGCGACGAATGTCCTTTGCCTGATAGTAACTCCACTGATCGGTAGCCTTCGTCTGATTGAGGATTTCCTCGGTATGCGCGCGATGGCCCATCAGCGAAACGGAAGCCACCAGCACTGCCAGGATTGCCATCGTGATCGTGACGGGAGCGAGGCTCTTTTCGTTCGCGCCGTGCTCCGCGTTTTCTTGAAGTTCCTGAAGTTCGTCGGCCATTAGTCCTCCGCGGCGAGTTACGTTCGTTCTGCGCTGGAGGATAACAGAACTCGTTTGCAATCGGCCAGTCGTAAGACGCCGCTTCCTGTACAATTACACTTCGCACTCGAATGAACCGTTAAGTTTTGAACCAAGGAGTATTCATGAGTGAGTTAGCGAATAAAACGTGCGTGCCATGTCGCGGGGGAGTTCCGCCGCTCGCCGGCAAAGAACTCCAGGATTTGGCGAAAGAAACACCGCAATGGAAAGTGGTCGAAGGGCATCACATCGTGCGTGAGTTCAAGTTCCCGGACTTTGCCCAGGCCCTCGCATTCGTAAACAAAGTCGGCGCTATTGCCGAAGAACAGGGCCACCATCCGGATATATTCCTCACCTGGGGAAAAGCCGAAGTCAAAACATGGACGCACAAAATTAACGGCCTTACGGAGAGCGATTTCATCCTCGCTGCGAAAATCGACCGTCTATAATTGTTCGTAGGACAATGTCGCCGGTCGTTTTCCAGACATGCCGAAAGCACATATCCACCCCTTGCCTCTCCGCGCTCTCCACCGATAAAAGATAGCCAAAGAAGGCCAATGCCATGCCAAGACGCGTTTCCTAGCCCCCGTAGTGTCTCTTACACCACGCTCCGCAGCTTGCAGATTGACCCAAACACCCCCAGCCACTAGGTTGTATATACGGTTCTCGGAGGAAGTTATGCAACCTATTGCTCGATCCTGCATGGCGATTCTGCTGTCCGCTTTGCTTGGTCTGCCCGGATTTGCGGCTAACGAGAAGCCTCTGGGGATGGTCATCCAGGCCCAGAGCGCGCAGCTTGCAAGTTCCAAGGTTGCGGTTGGTACTACAGTCTACTCAGGCGACAAGCTGGAAACCGAGGTTGGCGGTGGGATGCGCCTCAGGATGGGAACGTCCCAGCTTTATTTGCTAGGTTCAAGTTCGGCCACCGTATCACAACGATCCGACGCTGTTCTGGCAGTTGTAGCCCGCGGCACAGTCGGATTCTCTTCGAACGGAACAGACCAATTCGAGCTGGAGGTCCCTGAGGGAGTAATCCGCGCGGCGTACGGCCGACCGGCGAATGGGCAAGTGACGATCGTTGGACCACAGGAAATCGTTATCTCGGCGTACCACGGTGCATTGGTTCTCGACAATGACGGAGAAATTCACACTATTCCGGAAGGGAAGTCCTATCGCGTGACCATGGACCTCGAGCCGGCCACCGCCGCCCCGGTGACGGCGGCTTCGCAGGATGACGCAAACACCACTCCCGCCAAGCGCCGTCGGCGGAAACTGGCCTTCTTCTTGATCTTCGGAGCTGCCGCGGCGTTGGGATCGTACGGCATTTGGGACGTTCTTTCCGAGAGCTCTTCGACCCCTAAGAATTAGGCTAAGAGCTGCCTCCCCACTCTTTTAATTTAGTCGCCCCCACTATCTCGTCCTCACCGCCGAGCTGCGTCAAATATTTCTGTACCCAAAGTGTCCGTCGCTTTCTATGATAGGCGCCGGCATTTCACATCCACGATGGCGGTTGAATGGCGTCAAAAATAACGCAGGCGTTCCGCGACAGCTCTCTGTTCCATCTCTACAAAAGCATTTCGGCTCATGGCGAATATGCGTCCTGGAAGTTTCGCGCCGTCCCGGGTGTCGGCGCGCCGCACCTGGTTAAGCAGCGAATGATCGCGGAGTTCGCCCGCAAATTCAGTCTGCACGTTCTGGTCGAAACAGGAGCCAACTTCGCGCACATGCTGTACGTGAACCAAAACCGGTTTCGCGAAATTTATTCGATTGAGCTCGACGGCCGCCGCGCCGAAAGCGCTCGGCGGAAATTCGCAAAGCGTCCGAACATTCACGTTCTTCAAGGCGACAGCGGAAAAGTCTTGCCTCAACTCCTGCCCGCGCTCAAAGAGCCCTGCCTTTTCTGGCTCGACGCCCACGATTACGACGTCTCCTCACCCGTAAAGCAGGAACTCAGTGCCATCTACAGCCATCCCGTCCGAGGCCACGTTCTGTTGATCGACGACGCCCGCTGGTTCGACGGCCGCACCGACTATCCCACCATGGAGCAACTCCGCGAGAAAACCTCCCGTGAACATCCGGGCAGCATAGTCGAAGTGAAAGACGACATCATCCGCATCTACATCCCGCAGAAGTAGCACCCGCGGCATGCTCGCCGGGGCAGGCTTGTTCGCCGCCGACATGACGAATCCCAGAACCGCACATGCCGGCTAGCGCAGCGGCCGAACCGTATTCACAAACCATCGTGAAATCAGCTAAATACGAAATGGCGCGTCTGGCGACAAATTTGCAAGACACCTATACCGTCACACGATATAGTGCTACGGAAGTTGATACAGAGGGACGAAAGCCTGGAAAGGGAACTATGGCACCGAAGAAAAAAACAGCCGCATCATTTCTGCCGCTGACGCCGGCGATGTTTCACGTTCTCCTGGCGCTGGCCGATGGCGAAAAACACGGCTACGCCATAATCAAAGAAGTTCTGCGCCGAACGGGCGACAGAGTACGTCTTAGCGCCGGCACTTTGTACGGGAACCTCGCGCGGCTTGAAAGCTCGGGCTGGATCGCGGAATCAAATAAGCGCCCGGAAATTGGTCTCGATGATGAGCGGCGCCGCTACTATCGCCTCACCGAGCTGGGTAGGGAAGTCGCGCTTGCCGAAGCAGAGCGCATGCAGTTGGCGCTCGATCAAGCGCGCGCCATGAAACTCTTTCAGAAACCCAAATTAGCCTAGCGCATTCTTTTGAAGAGGACGAACAGCATGAAAGCAAGCCAGCCAACATTTTCGCAGCGCGTCTTCCGAGCGTTACTTCGCATGATGCCCTTCGATTTCCGCGCGAACCACGGCGACGAAATGGAAATGGTTTTCGAGCAACAGCACCGCGACGTTCAAGAACGCGGGCGCCCGCTGGACGTCCTCCGGCTCTGGGGTGAAACCCTCGCTGGCATTTTCTCCACCGCACCGCGCGAACACTGGGAAATTCTAAAACAGGACATTGCCTACGGCCTCCGGATGATGGGCAAAAACAGAGGTTTTACGGCGATGGCCGTTCTCATTCTGGCGCTCGGAATAGGCGCAAACACTGCGATTTTCAGCGTGGTGCACGCAGTGCTCCTTCGTCCGCTGCCATATCCCGACGGCCGGCAACTGATCTTCATCCGGCAGCAAGCTCAAAAACAGGGCATCAACGACATTCAATTCTCGGTGCATGAAATTCAAGACTATCGCGAACAGAATCGGACTCTTGCCGGACTCGTGGAGTATCACGCCATGAGTTTCATCCTCTTGGGGCATGGCCTTCCCGACCGCGTCCGCACAGCGGTTGTCTCCTCCAATTTTTTCGATCTGTTTGAAGTAAAACCGCTCCTCGGCCGCACGTTCTTGCCGGATGACGACAAGCCCGGGGCGCAGCCGGTACTGATCCTGAGCTACGAATACTGGAAGAACAAGTTTGGCGGCGATGCTGAGATTGTGGGTAAGACGTTCGAGCTGAACGACAAAGTTCACGCCGTCGTCGGTGTGCTCCCTCCGGTCCCGCAATATCCCACAGAGAGCGATGTTTACATGCCTACGTCGGCCTGTCCCTTCCGCTCAGATCCAAAATTCATTGCCAACCGGGACAGTCGAATGATGGCCGCGTTTGGAAGGCTCAGGCCGGGTGTTTCCGTCGCGCAGGCTAACGCTGATTTTTCCACCATCGCCGACCATTTGAAGTCCGAATATCCGAAATCGTATCCTGGCCTCGGGTACACCGCCGGCACCACGTCACTTCAAGACGAATTGACTCGCCAGGCCAGGCCAACTTTGCTGGTGCTCCTTGCCGCGGCGGCATTCGTGCTGTTAATCGCTTGTGCCAACGTTGCAAACCTCACGCTCGCGCGGATGTCGCTCCGGGAACGCGAGCTCGCCGTTCGCACGGCCTTGGGCGCCGGCCGAGGGCGTCTCCTGCGCCAGCTTCTCACCGAGAGTTTCTTGATCGCACTTGTGGGAGGGCTGTTGGGATTGGCCCTTGCTTACAGCAGCCTCCAGCTCTTGACTGATTTTGCCGCGCGGCTCACGCCTCGCGCCCACGAGATTCGGATTGATGGAGGAGTGCTGGCCTTCACGTTGTTGGCGGCGCTGGGCACCAGCATTGTCTTCGGTACGCTTTCCGCCGTTTTCACGCGGGCGAATCTGTCATCTGGTTTGAAAGAGGGAAGCACTGGCGCCGGTGCCGGCCGCCAAAAGAGCCGCGTGCGCGGCGGGCTAATCGTCTCGCAAATTGCGTTTTCGTTCGTGCTTCTGATTGGCGCGGGATTGATGCTGCGAAGCCTGATCAACATACAACTGGTGAATCCCGGGTTCGTGCCGGAGCACGTCCTGGCCATGCGAACGACGTTCAGTTTCAGCAGGTACGCCAAGCCGGAACAGGTCGTTGACATCATCAATAAGGTTCTCGACCGCGTCAAAACTGAACCCGGAGTCACGTCCGCCGCCATTTCTTCGATTTATCCTTTGGAATCCGACGCCATCTCGGCCGGGGCCAACGCGTTTTCCGGTCCCTTTCAGATCGAGGGACGGGAGGTCGCTCCCACGGAAGCGCCTCCGGTCGGCAACCAGGTCGCTGTCTCCAAGGATTTTTTCCGCACGTTAGGCATCCCGCTGATCGAGGGCCGCGAGTTTGCAGATACGGATGACGGGCGCAAAGACCGCCAGGTCGCCATTATCAACGTGGCCATGAAAAATCGGTTCTGGCGCAACGAAGACCCCATCGGCAAGCGTGTGTCGGGAGACAACGGAGAAACTTGGGTGACCATCGTGGGAGTTGTCGGCGACGTGACGGAATTCGGCCTCGATCAGCCGGTTGCGCCGGATTTTTACACTCCCCACTCGGAAGGAGCCAGTCCGGGTAGTTTGATTGTGCGCACGGCGGCGAGCCCGCGAGCGATGGCGGACGCGATTACGCGCGCGGTACATGAAGTGGATTCGCAAGCTGCCGTTACTCACGTTCTCACTCTTGAACAGGCGCGAAGCGAATCGTTCGCCTCGCCTCGAGTTACCGCCAGCCTGCTGGCAATTTTCGCCGTGCTGGCGCTCTTGATTGCGGCAGCGGGGATTGGCGGAATCATGGCGCTCACTGTGAGCCAACGTGTTCGAGAGATCGGAATTCGCATTGCTCTGGGCGCGCAACCTTCGAGCATTCTGCGAATGGTTCTGGGCCAGGGCTTGCTGCTCGCAATTCTGGGCGTTGCGATTGGGATCGTTGGAGCACTCGCGCTTAAGAACCTGGTGAGTTCGCTTCTCTTTGGAGTGACTGCCACCGACCCCGCTACTTTTGTGGGCGTCGCATTCGTCCTGGTTGCAGCAGCAGCGCTCGCAACTTTTCTGCCGGCGCGCCGCGCTGCCGCGGTGGACCCGATCATTGCGTTGCGAAGTGAATAAGCTCCACAAATTTTCGATGCCGCAAAAGGAAGACTGATATGAACAAAAAGAATCTTACTCGCAGAGAATTGCTCCACGCTTCGGGCGCGGTTGGTTTGGCGGCGGCTGGTTTGACAGGAATTGTCCCGCTGCCGCTTTCGGCCGCGCGGCTCGCGGGCGCGCAACAAGGTGCGGGTATCCGGAACGTCGCGAAAGTATCGGTCGCTCTGAGCCCGCTGAAAGCGCCGACCAACGGGCCGATACCCGTAGCCTTCGTCATTTCCAAAGGAGCGGTGCTCATCGATTTCGTCGGGCCTTGGGAAGTTTTCGAGAATGCGGACATTCCCGGCCGCGACATGATGGCCAGCGCCTTCGACCTTTACACCGTCGCGGAATCGCTGGACCCCGTCACCGTAAGCGGCGGAATGAAGATCGTGCCCAACTACACTTTTCAAAGCGCGCCGCCGCCGAAAGTGATCGTGATTCCCGCGCAAAGCGGCGACTCGGACGCGCTGCTGGATTGGATTCGCAAATCGTCGAAGACCGCCGACCTCACCATGTCGGTTTGCACCGGCGCGCTCGTGCTGGCGGCTACCGGACTGCTCAACGGCAAAGCGGCCACCACTCATCACAGTGCCTATTCCGATTTGGAAATGAAATTTCCGGACGTGCACGTGAAGCGCGGCGCGCGTTTTGTGGAAGAAGGCAACCTGGCCACTGCCGGCGGCCTTACTTCCGGCATGGATCTTGCGCTGCGCGTCGTCGGACGCTATTTCGGCGCGGAAGCTATCGAACGCACCGCCTTTCAGCTCGAATACCAGGGCCAGGGCTGGATGGACGCGAAGTCCAACTCCGTTTTCGCCGTGAAACCTGCCGGAGACATTTGCGCGGTCTGCTGGATGCAGGTCGATCGCAAAATCGCGCCGTCCGAGGTGTACAAGGGTCAGACCTATTATTTCTGCATGAAGGATCACAAGGACGCGTTCGACTCCAAGCCCGACAAGTTCGTCGCGTTGCTCTCCGCGCCATAACCCCGCGCCGGGAAGCGCGGAGACTGAATCGATATTCCTCGGGGGCAACGGTCTTTTCACGTTTTGCGCTGCTTCACCCGCGCAAGCTTGCGCATTTCGGCTCTCGGATGTAATCATCGGCATGCGTTTCGCGCCCCAGAGAATCAGAGGAAGAGTCAAATGAGCCGGCTGGAAGCCAGCGCTACGAAAGGCGACGGCAAGATGCCGCGCTGAAGACCGCGGCGCTACATTTAAACCTAACGCGGGCACGGATTTGATCATGCGGTTGTGGCCCCGGGCAGAAATTGTCCGAGCGTTTGTTTTGAGTGAGTTGCGTCGTTTTCTACTTATTGTGCAGAACCGGGTAGAAATGCGCGGAACTGCACAATCGCGGCTCGCGGAGCGGACGCCCAAAAGACGAATCACGTACCGATTGCGCTGGTTTATCTGCGCAAGATTTCGCGTTTGCGGTGTGCAAACTTCGAAAAGCTTAATGTGCATTCTGGCCCCGGTTAGAAATTTTTCCGTCGTTTGTTTTGAGCGAGTTACGTCGAATTCTGTTTGTGATGCAGAACCGGTTAGGAATGGGCGGAAATTTGCGGCTAGCGAGCGTAAACTCCGCGCGACGACCGCGCCCTTGCCACAAACTCTCAACACATAAGCCTCCTATAAATAGGCGACGCCGCTCCAAAATCGCCGCGGCGACCGGGCGCAGCTTTGCCATGGCCCTTTTTTCGGGGCGTTCAAATACTGTTGGTTATTTATGTGAGAAGTGCCTTTATATCATACTTTTATGGCGATGTCAAGGGACTGGATTTGTGGACATGTTTGTCCCGTTTTGGGAATAGGATTACGCGGGTGTTCGGGCGAAGGACCTAAGAGCGCGAGGTCAAAACCCGCACCCCTTCGAAAACCGAAGGGACGCGGCCCCCGCAAGCGGTTTCTTTTTTAAGACTGTGAAAGCTCAGGTCTGATTCTTTAGTTGTTGTAATTTCTTGGTGACTTCTTCCAAAAAAATATTCACCTTTTCTGGACCATTGAAAACCCAACTGTTAGTAGTAGGCAGCATCGCGGATTTAGTGAGGTCAACCGCTAGTTCTAAGATTCTTACGTCCATGTGTGTTCCTCCTAGAATCGCGGAATTATACACACGTCTATTACCAAAGCATTAACGATTTATCGTTGGTTAAATTCAAACTGAGCCATTGACCCGCCATCGGCGGAATCTATCGCCACCGTGATAAACTCCGCGTATGAGCGACCTGCCAAGTGTGATTCAAGCCGGTGCTGCAATCGTGCTCGCAATAGTCACGACCTGGACGCTGATAGTTTTGCGTAGATACGCGGCCGACACAGCGAAGATGGCTAAGAACAGCTCTCAGCAGCTTGAAAATTCCCAGACACCGTTTGTAGCGCTCGTTCTGATGGACCCTGTCCCGGGCCAAAGTGAATGGGCGATCAGAAATCAAGGATTCGGTGTTGCGGTCGACGTCAACCATTCGCGTTGGCAAGGTCCCGAAAAAGCACCGATCATGTCTTGGGCGACACCACTTGGTCCTGGCGAAGTTCTTCGGATAGGCAGAGAAGACGGCAGACTTTCGGATACCGGTTTTACCATCGAGTACAGCTCGCTAGACGGAAAGAAATTTCGCACCTTCGTTAAGCGCACCGGCAACGAACTGAAGACCTCGTTCCAAAAGCTCTGACGCAGGTTAAAAACATCGAGGGAGGGTAGAACCATGCGTGCGAAGGCGGACGCAGTCTATTTTGTGGTGGTGCTTTGCCATCTGGGCCTTGAACGAGAGATAGCCGCACTCAAGGTAAGGCGCCACTACCCGATTGCATTCACGCCATACAGTTTGGACGGTTCGATTGGCATCGAGAACCACGTTTCATACAAGTCGTCAGGCGAGCGTCACGTGGTGTCTAGATATCGCGTCGGCGATAAAATGAAGGAAGTGAAGAGAATTCGAAAAGAGAGCACGGTGCACTTTGCGCGCCCGTCTAATCTCAAAGGAGCGGTCGAGATTTATCTGAGCGGAGATCCCCTCGGTCAGTTCCGCGACCTTCGGCCAGCCGGTAGCGGCAAAGGCGAGCGTGTTCTGCTCGACGCCGAGAAAGCTGGGTTTCGCGACGGTATCTTTGTCGTGAAAATATACGCGGTGGAACCAAGCAACGAAGGGTGTGTACCCACCGCGCCAGATGCCGGCAAACGGGTACTGCATTTCATCAAATCAACCGATCCGTGGATTGCAATCGACGTTTATCAGCCGAAGCCAGTTCTCAATATACCGTGAAGTCAACGCGAGAGTATTCGCCACCGCCCCTAAGGATGTGGAAAAACCAAAACTACTATGCGATCAGTCTCTAGCGGACCAAAAGTGAGCTCTCTTCGCTCGTTTCCTATCTGCTCAAACTGACGGGGCTGCGCTATTCGAGCGGCAGATTCAGTTCGCAGTGGTGTACACCCCTCATTCATCAAGCTAAGTTCTGACAGGGACGAGACGAAGGTCGAGGCGGCTCGCCATGTTTCATCGGTTGCTTTTGGATCCACGGTTACCACGACGCTGGGCGATCCGCTGCAACCATCAATCATCAGAGGATTGACGGACCAATCTGACTGCTTTAGTAGTGTCATCAATCCCATTGCGAAGGATATCGACTCGTCGTTTGCGTCTTGCCTGCAGTACCTCACTTCGACTTTTTGCCCGGAAAACGCTTTGAGTTTTTTCCATGACTTGGCTACGAGCTTTGCCCCATAACAAAGGTGGCCTGGGACCGAGTCGTATCACTTCCCGCTCAAGTGCGTCGGCGCGCTCGTCGGCGTGGGCAGCCCGTTCGTCGGCGTGGGCAGCCCGTTCTTGCTGCTTAGCCAGGTCCATCTTGGCAGTCGTCAAATCTTTGTCGAATTCTCTGAGTTGCTGAGCCTGCAACTCGTTGACCTTCCGGCTCGTGATAAGTGCACCTGCGCCGAATAGAAATGTGAGACCTAGCAGAATAACTCCGCCAGTCTCGAATATTGTCTTCCAGTTTTCGAGTGGCACAAGGAGTCCGGAATTGCCGCGCCATCATGCACCCATTCACGTGGGCCAGCAAGATATGTTCTACTCATGAAAGATCGCGCCCATCATCCACAACGCCTTCTGATGATCGATAATGAATGTCCGAACCTCGATTACCAGATACACTTCGGCATCTGGCACGTGTGCAGGGACCAACAATCGGTCGGCTGTTACGCGGAATTCCGTAATCAGCCTGTCGTCAGATAACAAACAAAAGAATGGACTTGGTTCCTGCTCTGGTATCACATCAGCGGGAATTTCCTTTGCGGTAGGTTTTCTCAGGGCATCGAAGAGAGTCTTGATTCGGTTATCAAGGTCTCCACTCTGTATTACCCCTCCCTTTGGCTCGTGTCTGAGAAAGAGAATGTCGAGGCCGCATCCAACGCCCCAGTCCTCATGCGCGAGCGGCATCCATTTTATTTTTCCGACTTCATTCTTATTTGACACTTCATCAATGAAGCCGAGCGAATTGGGAGGATTTCCGGGCGGTTGATCCTGTAAGCGAATCTTTTGCTCTGTGAATTGTTTCAGTTTTGAATCCACTTTCCAGAGTTCAACTAATTGTTCATGGAACTGGCGGCGAATATCGTGCTTGTGACGTACTCGCGGCGGTCGAATATCTTCTTCGCCCCTGTCGGCGTACAGCGGACCCTGATAAGTAAGACGGAACTGCATCACAGGTCTACCTAAGTTGTTCTCCGCATATTCTTCTGCTTCATGTATCCAAATGGGAGGATACCCAGGCTCCGCTGTTCTGTCACTATGCCACTTACTGGCTCGTGGAATTAGAACATACCGCAACTCACTGAAAACAAATAAAACGAACCCATTCTAGTCGCGAACTTTGAACCAACTGCTTGCGCAGATAATTCGGCGCAAAAGGTTGAAACGCGAACGCGCGTTTCTTCAAGGCACACGCTCAAGCAGCGACATCGCGCGGGCAAAGCTGCGCGAAAGGTAGAAGTTCAAAAGCGACTGCCACGGCATTGAGCGGGTGAGCCTGCGCAAAAGGTGGGAATTCAAATCCACAGACGTTGCGCGATCGAAGCTACGTGCTCGGCACGGCAGGTCCGCCACGGCGGGCGGGCGCAAGTGAAATTGGATCGGGTCCTGGGTCTCACAACCCTGTTTAGAATCAGTCGCGTTCTGGGCGCGAATACACGGATTGATGTATGGATTCTGGGAGGCGGGGCGTGNTTTGCT
>JGI12677J13195_1000034_pt1 | contig 34914 bp, 33 predicted proteins | sample JacPinW_OM2H0_O3_FD_13195 | JGI IMG/M metagenome (IMG submission 13195) | reverse complement strand
GCTCGCCAAGCCTGTATCAGACGGCGTACTGGCTGGGCTGGACGGTGTCGCTGACTGCCGCGAGTTTGATGGCACCTACGTGATGCACTCCGCTCGCGCGCCGCACACGATCGTCGCTCTTGTGAAATATCTTGAGGCACAGAATAACGAGCTGCAAAGTTTGGAAATGTTGTCGCCGTCGCTCGAAGACGTTTTCATCGAACTTACGGGGCGCCGGCTTCGTGATTAACGCGACTGACTAAATAAAAGGACGAGCATGGCATCGAATCCCATCGGCAACACCTGGACGCTGACAAAAATCAGGGTGCGCCTCGCCATGCGCAATCGCACCTTCCTTTTCTTTAGTTTGATCATGCCGCTGGGCTTTCTGTTTTTCTTTGTCACCATCTTCAGCAAAGGCGAGCCGGCTTGGACTGCTTATATCCTGGGCGCGATTCTCACCATGACGGTGATGGGCAGTTTTTGGGGTCTCAGCGTCCAACTAGTGATGTTCCGGGAAGCCGGCATCCTGCGGCGGTTCCGGCTGGCACCTCTCGGTGCAGGGCCAATGCTAGCGTCAAGCATTCTCGCGAACTATATTCTCGTCGTTCCATCTGTCGCGATCGAGATTCTAGTCACCAAATTCGTGCTGCACATGCAGGGATGGGGAAATTTGTGGGCCATCTTTCTTCTGGTCACAATCGGCTCGGCTACCTTTTCTTCATTTGGCCTGATCGTCGCGAGTGTCACGAACACGATGCAGGAAACGCAGGTTATCAACCAGGTAATCTGGACTGCATTTCTTTTTCTATCGGGGGCAACTGTTCCGCTGGCGAGATTCCCTCATTGGATTCAAGGAGCTTCCCTTTTCATGCCGGCGACGTACCTGGCAACCGGCCTTGAGAACGCAGCCACCAATCTCGCGACGAACGGAGAAATCATCACCGACTTGATTGCTCTGACAATCGGAGTTCTCGTAGCGTTCGAAATCTCGCGACAACTTTTTCGCTGGGAGCCAGAAGCGAAAGTTCCCGGAACCGCAAAACTGTGGGTGGTCGTAGCCATGATTCCGTTCATTGCGTTTGGAGTCTATGAAAACGTAAAGGGCGACCGTCTGACGCGCATTCGCCAGGATTTTCAAATGATGAACCGCATGGACGCGGCTCCGCCATCAAAATCCAACTGAGTCCGCGCCGCATCTAACAGCGATTAGTTCAATTAACTGGAGGATTTTATGCAGCGCACCGCAACCGCGGTTTGGACTGGCGCAGTGAAAGACGGCAAAGGATCGATTTCGACGCAAAGTGGCGTGCTCTCTGACGCGCCGTACTCATTCCTCACACGTTTTGAGAATGCAAAGGGAACGAATCCGGAAGAGTTAATCGGCGCAGCTCATGCGGGATGCTTTGCGATGGCGCTCTCAGCCCAATTGGGAACGATGAATTTCACGCCGCAGACGATTCGCGCGACAGCGACGGTCACACTGGAGAAACTTGAAGCCGGCTGGACCATCTCAAAAATTCATTTGGACGTAGCCGCGCGCGTGCCCGGCATCTCCGAAACAGCTTTTGAATCCGCCGCCGCGAGCGCGAAAGCCAACTGTCCGGTCTCGCGCCTGTTCAAGGCTGAAATCACACTGAGCACCGTGCTGGAGAAAGCGGCATGAAGATCCTTCCGGCGATTGCCGGCTTCCTCATCATCTCAGGCATTTTGCTGGAAGCGTTTGAGACGATCGTTCTTCCTCGAAGGGTGACGCGCCGTTTTCGACTGACCAGACTCTACTATCTCACCTGGTGGCGTCCCTGGCGAAAGCTTGCGCAAGGAGTGAAATCGCCCAAGCGCCGCGAAGGATTTCTGAGTTATTTCGGTCCGCTTTCCCTACTGGGGCTATTCGCTTTATGGGCGGCAATGTTAATCGTAGGCTTCGGCTTGTTGTACTACAGCGACGCCCGTTTAGATCAAACGCATCCAACTTTGGAAACGTGCTTTTATCTAAGTGGCACAACTTTTTTCACGTTAGGCCTTGGCGACGTCACTCCGCACACTGCGGCGGAGCGGATTCTGGCAGTATTCGAAAGCGGGCTGGGCTTCGGTTTTCTGGCGCTTGTACTCAGCTACCTGCCGGTAATCTATCAAGCGTTTTCGCGGAGAGAGGTTGCCATCGTGTTGCTCGACGCGCGCGCAGGTTCGCCTCCCACCGCAACCGAACTTCTGCGGCGTCACGCAGGTGTCCATGGCCTCGAAGCTTTGGAAAGGCTTCTGCGGGACTGGGAGCGCTGGGGCGCAGAACTGCTCGAGAGCCACGTGTCCTATCCGGTTCTCACGTACTTTCGTTCGCAACACAACAACGAGTCGTGGCTCTCTGCGCTGACCGCGATGCTCGATACCTCTGCGCTGGTCATTTCCGGCGCCGACGGCGCATGCCAGCGTCAGGCTCGGCTGACTTTTGCCATTTGCCGCCATGCCGTCGTGGATTTGGCTCAGGTGTTTCACGCGCCTCCCCTGGCCCACGGCACAAACCGCTTGCCTGCGTCCGAACTTCTTCGCCTCCGTGGGGCTGTCGCGGAATCGGGGCTGAAACTTCACGACACGCCGGAATCAAACGAGAAGCTAAACAAGCTACGTGACATGTACGAGCCTTACGTTCGGGCTCTGTCCAAGTATCTGTATTTTGATCTGCCGCCCTGGATCTTGGCCAAAGAGAGCGCAGACAATTGGAAAACCAGCGCCTGGGGCCGCATTACAGGTTTTACAGCACAGACCCAAGTCGAGCGTGTGCAGGACGACCACTCCTAACAGCCTCATCGAGTCGCGCAGGTCCACAATTTGCTGCTAACAGCGATCGCGACGCGCGACGCGCGTGGATCCGCCGGTAGCTCTACGCGAAGAATAAACTACTATCGCCATGGGGAAGACGCGGCCAATTTGGACGTGCCGTGCTCGCTGCTCTGGCTTCGGCGGGCGTGGACTTGAAAACCCATATGCTATACTCGGTTCTGCGCAACATTCTCAACGCCTCGCTAAAGCGCCGGAGCAGCCTTAATGCCCATCCCGAAGACTGAAAAGATCTGGCATGACGGAAAATTTATAGACTGGGATCACGCGAACGTTCACGTCCTCTCGCACGTGGTTAGCTACGGCTCCGCGGTTTTCGAAGGAATTCGCTGCTACGACACCAAGCAAGGCCCGGCGGTTTTTCGCCTTCGCGATCACATGCAACGGCTCTTGAATTCGGCTTACATCTACCGCATGGAAGTTCCATTCACACTCGACGAACTCTGCACTGCGAATCTCGATCTGGTCCGCGAGAACAAAATCAACGAGTGCTATATACGTCCAATTATCATGCGAGGTTACGGCGAGGCCGGTGTGGATCCCAAGGGCTGCCCTATTGAGGTTTACATGGCTTGCTGGGACTGGGGAAAATACCTCGGCGAAGAAGCGCAGCGCAGCGGAGTGGACGTATGCGTCAGCTCCTGGAATCGGCCCGCGCCGAACACTTTGCCGCAAATGGCCAAGGCCGCGGCGAATTACATGAACTCCCAGCTCATCCGCATGGAAGCTCGCGCGAACGGCTACGTGGAAGGCATCGCGCTCGACGTGAACGGCTACGTCAGCGAGGGTTCCGGCGAGAATATTTTTCTTGTGATGGACGGCACGCTGGTCACTCCTCCGCTTTCCAATTCCGCGTTACCCGGCATCACGCGCCATTCGATACTTACCATTTGCCGCGACTTGAATATTCCCGTCGCCGAACAAATTATTCCCCGCGAAATGCTCTATATCGCCGAAGAAGTTTTCTTCTGCGGTACCGCCGTGGAGATCACGCCCATTCGCTCGATTGACCGAATTAAGATAGGCATCGGCTCGCGTGGCCCAGTGACCAAACGCGTACAGGACGAATTCTTCGCGCTGACCGGAGGAGTCAAGCCGGATCGCCATCACTGGCTCTCGCCAGTCAACGTCAGCGCCGGCGCCGCCGTCGTGGTTCCGCGCTAGAACTGCGCGCGTCGACGAGTCGGTGAGCCGTTTACTTCACGCTCAGGTTCGAGAAGTAGCCGTCAGTGGTGCCAAAAGCCCAGAGCGCGATCTGGCCGTGGGCTTCCCCAAGCTTCAGGTCATTTACGATCAGGCACGGTTGATCTGCTCCATTAACGTAGAGCTGCGCCTTTGTGCCGGAGACCACGATCTTCATCTTCGTCCACGCGCCCACATCAAGATCGGCGTAGGACTCATAGACCCCTGGGCTTTCTTTCCGCAGGCGCTGCCATGGAAAATCTGGCGTTGAAACATATTGCACTGAATGGTTGCGGCGAAGTTGATCGTCGGAACGGCCGTTCGTTGGACGCAGGTAAAAATACTCCGCCCGATTGCCGCGATCCTGGGAGCGGAATGCCAGGCCGATAAAGCCTCGATCGCCGGGATCTGCATCCTTGCGCGGAGAGCCCGCGACCTCGATCTCAATTGTGCCGTTCTTGAAGTCAGTGCCACTTACAATTGCCAGCATGGAATAATCTTTTGGTTGATTGGGAAGCGGAACCAGATGAACGGCGGAGCGTCCGCGATAATTCACGACTTCCGCTTTGGCATCCACGAGTTCCAGGCCATTCACCGAATCCAGGCGCCGTGTTGAAACCAGAGCCTTCGCATCCTGCCCCAAAGTGCGCCTCACCGAGAGAACCAGGAGCACCGGCACAACCGCGTAGACCACGAGGCTCCTGTTCATCTGTTTTCCCCCTGTAAGACCGGAACGACCCGGCAGCTTGTCATCAGCACTTGACCGGTGAGATGGCACTTTAAGGACTCCCTTGGTTTCAGTTAGACGAGTCCTCTGGCGATTTGTTTCAGGACATAGACTGCATAAAGGCTTAATTCGCGATGCCCCTGCCTGCATTGGCTATTTTTGACTGCTCTGGGCCAATCCAGTAGAATGGCGCGCGGTCTGGCGCAAGAAAGTTCCGCGAAATTCTTGCCTGCACGCGCTCGGAGAGTCTTCGTGTATAGCCTGCCTCAAAAGCTCCTGGCAGAATTCATTGGGACATTTGCGCTGATATTTTTCAGCATCGGCGCGATTTGCGCAGATCAATATCTGCGTGCTGCCGGGCAGCCCGCTATCGGCATCGTTGGAATCGCCATCGCTTACGGTGTGGCATATGCAGTCATGATCAGTGCCGTCGGCCACATTTCCGGCGGTCACTTGAATCCTGCTGTCACCGTGGGATTTTGGGTCACCAGACGTCTCAACACCTTGCAAGCGCTTTTCTACTGGATAGCGCAACTTCTGGGCGCGGTTGCAGCCACCTACGTCCTCGTTGCGATTGTCCCGGAAACTGTTTGGAGTTCTGCGGGACGCGGCATCATGCTTTTGGCCCCGGACTTCACACGCCTGCACGCCATGCTGCTCGAAAGCCTGATGACGTTCTTTCTGGTTTTCGTTTTCTTTGGCGCTTTCGTTGACGCCAGAGGCGCGCTTAGCAAAATGTCGTCCTTTGCGATCGGCCTTTCAGTCACGGTAGGTGTTCTCTTCGGCGGCCCGTTCACCGGTGCGGCGATTAGTCCAGCGCGCGCCTTTGGCCCCGCTCTTGCCGCTCGCTACTGGACCAATCAGGGAGTCTATTGGGTTGGACCGCTGTTGGGCGGAGTCCTCGCCGCCGTGATTTACGACCGTTTGTTCCTCGCTGACCAACCTCCGGTTTAAGCGCTGTCCCCACTTGCCGCTGCTTCATCACTTGCAATACCTGACCTAACGTACAGGTGGCAGTTTAGAAATGACTCTGCTGGGTTTTCTTGCTAGCCCCTCATACGCATGCTAGCTTCATTTGTAAGCTTTTGTAGCCGAGGACTTTCGCTATGGCCATCAGCATTGATGATTTATTGCGGCGCGCAGTAGAAAGCAGAGCGTCCGACTTGCATCTAAAAGTCGGCAACCATCCCTACTTGCGCGTGGATGGAATCCTGAACGCGCTCGGCGACATACCGCGTATCACTCCTGAAGAAATGCTTTCGATGGCTTTCAGTATGATGACCAACCGGCAAAAGCAAAAATTCAAGGAAACAGCCGAACTGGACATGGCTTACGGCGTCGCCGGCCTCGGGCGTTTTCGCGTGAACGTATTTCAACAACGCGGCAACGTCGGCATGGTTTTGCGCGTCATCCCTACGAAAATTCGAACTATCGAAGAGCTCGAACTTCCGCGTGTCCTGTCGCAGATTTGCGAAGAGCAGCGCGGCTTGATCTTGACCACGGGAACCACCGGTTCCGGTAAATCCACCACTCTCGCGGCCATGATCGACCGCATCAATTCCCTGCGCGCCGAGCACATCATCACGATTGAAGACCCGATTGAGTATCTGCATCGCGACAAAAAAGGATTTATCAATCAGCGCGAAGTCGAAGTGGATACTTCTTCATTCTCTACAGCGCTACGCGCCGCATTGCGCCAAGATCCGGACGTCGTACTGGTCGGCGAAATGCGCGACCTGGAAACAATTTCCACCGCGTTGCTGGCTGCTGAAACGGGCCACTTGGTGCTCTCCACTTTGCACACACTCGACGCCACGGAAACGATTCAGCGCATCATCGCCGTGTTTCCGCCGCCCGAACAAAAACAGATTCGTTTGCAGCTTGCCGGAACGCTGAAAGCCGTCATCAGCCAGCGCCTCGTGCGTAAAGCCGATGGCAGCGGACGCGTCCCCGCCGTGGAAGTGATGATCTGCACCGGCTACATTCGCGATTGCATCATCAATCCCGACAAAACGCGCATGATTCGCGACGCCATTGCCGCCGGCACCAGCCAGTACGGAATGCAAACTTTCGATCAATCGCTCTTCGATCTGTATTCGCGCAACCTCATCACGCTGGAAGAAGCTCTGATGCGCGCTTCGAACCCGGACGATTTCCGCCTCCGCATTCAAGGTGTCCGCTCTTCAGCCGACGCCGCCCGCGAGGAAATGGAACGCGCCATGACGGAATTCGACCGCCTTGGCACCCGTTAAAACACAGGTGGATTTCTTACGTTGCAGTTAGCGTTCCGGGCGCGGCAGCCGGTACAAAACGTGCCGCCGCAGCGGATGGCCTTCCGGCAGATTCGGATGGTCGAAGTCTTCCGAAGTGTCGTGCGCCATCCCGATTTTCTTCATCACGCGTCGCGATTGTATATTTTCAGGAACCGTGAACGACACGATTTCGTCGAGCCCTAGCTCACCAAAGGCATAGTTGACTACCGCCCGCGCTGCTTCTGTCGCCAAGCCGCGGCCCCAATGAGGAGCCGATAGCCTCCATCCAATTTCAACGCATGGAGTGAAGTTCGCCTCAAATGTCGGCACGGCAAGCCCCACATAACCAAGAAATGCCTGATTTTCCCGAAGCTCCGCTGCGTACAATCCAAAACCGTGCTTATGGAAATGTTCGTTGATCCGTTGAACGAACGCATCGCTCTCCGCACGCGTCAAACACCCAGGCATGAATTCCATCACGCGAGGATCCGAATTCAGCCCGTAAAACGGCTCGCGGTCTTCTTCCCTCCAACGCCGCAGCAGCAATCGTTCAGTCTGAATCAACAATTTCTCCTTGCTCTCATATAAACTGACGAACGCTCAGGAGATCGATCTTGCGCCCGTTGCCGTTCGTCAACACAACTTACGCGGTAATATTCTGGGCCAGCTATATTCTCTGGATCATACCGGAAATGGCGGTTGCAAAAAGAAGGGCGCCGAAGCTTTCTTCCAAATCAGGCGACCGTGGCTCTCTCCTGGTGGTAATGCTGCTTTTGTGGATCGGAATCGCCGCGGACTTCGCGCTCTCATTCCAATTGCCACAAGCCGCCATTCGATCGGCGCGCGTCCCTGTCTTTTTCGTGGGGATAGCTTTGATGTTCGCTGGAATGGCTCTACGGTTATATTCCATTTCCCTTCTCGGCCGCTATTTCACGTTTGAAGTTGCGGTTCACACGGATCAGCCCGTGATCGAGGTCGGTCCCTATCGTTATATCCGGCACCCGTCCTATACCGGCGCACTGATCACCATAACTGGACTTGGATTGGCTCTCGGAAACTGGGCCGGCTTGATCGCGCTTCTCGCTTGTATAGCTATTGCGTACGGTTATCGAATTCCTGTCGAGGAATCTGCGCTGGTCGCTGCCCTCGGTGAACCATACGAGAAATACATCCGTCGCACGTACCGTCTCATTCCCTACATTTTCTAGGTCGCTCCTAATTGGCTCAACTGAAATTTGCGAATGGCCTTCTCGGGCGGCCATCGCGGCGCTATCCTGATAAAATCGATGCCGGAGAATATCAAAGGGGAGCAAGAAATGAATCAACGAATCAGCATGAAGAAGTTCAATCCGAAAGTCTACGCCGCTGTCTCAACTATGCAGCAATACGTTGACCAGTGCGGCCTCGAGCCTCTGCTGCTCGAATTGATAAAACTTCGCGCTTCGCAAATCAATGGCTGCGCTTACTGCCTCGACATGCACACGAAAGACGCGCGTGCCGTGGGCGAAACCGAGCAGCGTCTCTACACTCTCTCCGCTTGGCGCGAAACTCCTTTCTTCACCGAACGCGAACGCGCCGCGCTCGCTTTCACCGAAGCTATCACGCTCGTCAATGTGGATCACGTTCCGGACGACGTTTACGCTCAAGCGCACGCGCAATTCAGCGACACTGAGCTTGTAGATTTGGCCATGGCTGTTGCGACGATCAATACATGGAACCGCCTAGCCATCACTTTTCGCGCCGAACCCGGCCACTACCAGCCGACCGATCGCGTAAAACTCCGCGGAGCCGCGGCGACACAAAAGTGAATTCTGGTTACGATCACCTGGCGTTGAGCTGCGAGAACAAGAAACGAGGATTCACAGGATAAGCGCTCTAGCGAGGCGCACTCGACTTCCTTGCTTCGTGGCCTGCTTGCTTCTATCCTGTTTGTTCCAATGCGCCAGCGCTCTTCACCTCGCAAAGTATCCACCGAACAGGAACTTTACGCGTCCGCACTACGCGCTCTGATGCGTCGGGCGTACTCAATCCATGAAATGAAGGACTACCTCGAACGCCGCGCCGAAGACCAGGAATTCATCTCCCCTGTGGTTGCGCGTTTGCGCGAGCTGAAATATCTCGACGACGCTCGCTACGCGCTCGATTACTCGAACCAGCACGCGAAATTGCGCCGCCAGGGACGCTTCCGCATCGCACGTGAATTACGAACCCGCGGCGTTCCCGACCGCTATATCGATGCGGCTCTGGAGACAGTCTTCGCGGAAACCGACGAATCCACTTTGGTGCGCGTCCGCGTGAAACGGCGTCTCGCGCATCTTCGCGGCGCGCTCGACCAACGCAAAATCGCGTCGCTCTATCGCAGCCTACTCAGCGCCGGTTTTTCCTCCGACGTTATTCGCGCAGAACTTCGGGGAATCACCCACGGCGATCTCCCTGACTTTACGGACTCGCCGGCAGAAAACGAGAACGGTGCCTAGCAGGCCTAACGCCAGCAACTTTTTAGCCAGCGTTATGCCCTCTTGCTCGTCAGAAAATCAAAAAAATGTGGACTTCTGCTGAAGTCTTTTGTCGGTGGGCCCGTCTAACAGAATCAGAATTACCTAGAAGCTGCGGCTCGCCACGTGTTCGGTAGCGAAACTAACCACCAAAACGTGTGCGGCAGCGAACAAAGGAGCAGGAAAATGAAAAAATTGATTCTTTCAATCGTGGGTGTGGCCCTTCTCGCAGCTGCTGGGACAACACGAGCGGGCTCGCAAGCTGCGCAATCCGCGCCCCCTGCGCAGTCTGCCGACAAAACTCCTCCAAGCTACGACATGAAGCCGCAGTCGCTCTTGGACCTCGAAACCATAAACAAGAAATTCATCAGTCTCGCTGAAGCCATTCCCGCGGATAAATTCACCTGGCGGCCGGCAAACGATACGCGATCTTTCGCCGAGCTTTTTCTTCACGTAGCCGGCGAACGTTACGGCTTTCTGAGCCTGATGGGCGCCGCACCGCCGCCGGAATACGATCCGAAAACATTTGGAAAATCGACCACGGACAAAGCCAAGATCATTGAGGAATTGAATAAGTCGTGGCAGTTTACCCAAACGACCATTCAAGGCATGACTAATTCCGACTTCGCCAAGGCCTTGCCGAAACTCGGTCCGGACGCGAATGAGGGCGACGTTATCTATCTTCTCGTCGTGGACGCTCACGAACATCTCGGTCAGGCCATCGCCTATTCGCGCGTCAACGGCATCGTACCGCCGTGGACCGCTGACGCCGCTGCCGCAGCAGCCGCGAAAAAAGCCCAGCAGCAGAAGCAGTAAAGTTCGCCGAGACGGGGAGCCAAACCAGCCCGTGGCTCCCCCACGCGCGATCTGCGGCGTGTTTGTGGAGAGCTTCTACGAAGTGGCCGGCTTTGCGCCTCGTCCTGGTTCCACTCCGCCGTGTAAGTATCGTGTCGGCGTTGTTCCCAGCTGTTTGCGGAACATCGATATAAAGGCGCTCGTGCTGTTGTATCCAGCTTCCATCGCCGCCGCTGTAACTTTTTCTCCTGCTGCAAGCCGTTGCATGCCATGCAACAGGCGAAGCTGCTGCCGCCACTTGTTGAAAGTCATTTTTGTTTCATCAAGGAAGAGACGCTGAATCGTTCTCTTGCTTGCCCCACAATCCTGGCACAGTTTTTCCAATGTTCTTACGTCACCGGGCTCCGCAAGCAGCGTTTTTACAACTCTCTTCGCTCGTGAGTCCGAGGGATGCGGCAACTGTAGTGGAATCGATTCCACCGCTTTCAACTGGTCGATAACGATCTCCACGATCCGTCTCTCGGCCGGGGTGCGCTTGCGCAATTTCGGAAACGTGCAGGCGTGAAGAATTAGCTCCTTTAATAGCGAAGAGACATTCATCACGAAACATTTGCTGGGAAATGAGCGGCAAAGTTTGGGAGAAAAGTACAGAGTCCTCATCGAGACCGACCCGGACATAACCACGGAGTGAGACGTGTCGGCCGGGATCCACACAGCGCGCAGTGGTGGAACAACCCGCACTCCCTGTTCCGTGTTCACGGTCATCACGCCTTCTGAAGCAAACAGCAGTTGGCCCTCAGGATGGGAATGCTCGACGATCACATGACCGTTCATAAGCTCAACGGATAGGCTTGCAACGTCTGCGACACAACGGCCGTTTGGGCCCACTAGTACGCTTTGGCACCTATGCGACATTTGTTGTCACAATAGCGAGAGAAACAAAGCTGCGCAAGTGCTATTCCTAACGGCCGCAAGCTGTGAGGAGGCCAAAATGCTAGCTACAGGAAAAATGGTTGGATTTGTACCCACCAAAGACTATGACAAGGCGCGAACGTTCTACGAAGGCAAACTTGGGTTTGATTTTGTGAGCCTCGATCAATTTGCATTGGTTGTGAGCGCCGGAGGACAAAAAATTCGCATCGCAAAAATTCCGAACTTTACTCCGCTCCAAGGCACCATTTTGGGCTGGGAAGTGAACGACATCCGAGCCGTTGCGACTTGGCTTCGAGATCGCGGCGTCGCCTTGGAAAAATATCCATTCGCTCAAGATAAGGAACTCGGCATTTGGACCGCGCCGGGCGGCGACCAAGTCGCCTGGATAAAAGATCCGGATGGCAACATTTTAGGCATCTCGCAGCACGCTGAGCCGGCTTCAAAATAATTTGCAAAATCGTGCGTTTCTAACGAGAATCGCGCATCTCTTCGGCCCTCGCACACTGTTCTCTCAGGAGGCTCTATGACGAAATCGCTTATGCTCGGGGCCATTCTTGGTGGTTTGACCGCGTTCATCTGGAGCAGCATTTCCTGGGAAGTTCTCGGCTGGCACGAAAAGCCGATGCTCGCGTTTCAAAATGAAGATGAAGTCGCAGCCGTCATCGCCTCTCACGCCCCACAATCCGGTATCTATGTGCTTCCCGGCGCGCCTGCCGCAGGCTTGACGGCGGAACAAAAGAAATCCGCTCAAGCAGCTCAAATTGCAAAAATGCAGAAGGGGCCGATCGTGTTTGCAGCGGTACGTACGGGCGGTTTCGGCTCTTACGCGCGCGGGCTGATCATTCAGATTTTGTCCCTGATGGCCGCCGCGCTACTGCTTACTTGGCTACTCTTGCAGACCACCGGTTTAAGTTACGCGAGACGAGTCATATTCTTGGCCGTTGTCGGACTCGCCGCCAGCGTCATCGTCGATCTACCCAATTGGAACTGGTGGGGCTTCTCCGGCATATACACTCTGGTGAATCTCGCCGACTTCACGCTGATGTGGCTTTTCGCCGGCTTCGTCATCGCTAGAGTCGCGAAACCTCGCATCGCTTGAGGCTGAGTCGCGCCAACGACTTGCTGCAACATCGCCACCCAACCACTCCGTCGTCAACCCGAACCGCAGGACGGGAGCATGGTTTAAAATGTAGCTCGGTCTTTGGACCGAGGCTTTTCTCTCGCCCAGCGGAAGAAGGATCATTCAAATGCAAGCGCTCCGCTTTCACCAGTTCGGCAGTTTCGAGAAATTGCAAGTCGAAAGCATGGCCGATCCGCAACCGAAATCGGGCGAAGTCCTCGTCCGCGTTCGCGCGGCATCCTTGAGCCCGAGTGACGCCAAGAACGTTCTCGGCCGCATGGAAGGGACAACCCTTCCGCGCACGCCGGGCCGCGACTTCGCAGGAGTCGTCGTCAACGGGCCCTCCAACATGATCGGAGCGGAAGTGTGGGGCACCGGCGGCGATATCGGATTCACGCGCGACGGTGCACAAGCAGAATTGCTGGTCGTGCCGGTCGGTGGAATGCGCCCGAAGCCGAAAAACCTGAGCTTCGAGGAAGCCGCCGTGGTGGGTGTGAATTTCGTAACCGCATGGATTGGGCTGATCGAAATCGCCCGTTTCCAATCGGGAGAAACTGTCCTCGCCACCGGCGCGCGCGGCGGAGTCGGCAGCGCGGTCATTCAGATTGCGAAGTGGAAAGGCGGGAGAACTATCGGTGCGGACCGCACGTCGATTGTCCCGGAAACTCAAAGTCAATTTGGAATCGATCATTTCGTCGTCTCAGACCCGAATGACAATTACAAGAGAACGATCGATGGCGCGCTTCGTTTCAGCGAAGGCAAAGGCGTGAACGTTGTATTCGATTGCGTTGGCGGTCCTATGTTCGAGCCTTGTCTCAAAACTCTGGGCGAACTGGGACGCCAGTTAAGCATCACATCCGTCGGCGACCGCCGAGTCTGCTTTGACCTGCTCGATTTCTATCACCGCCGCCTCAGCCTGTTCGGTGTTGACAGCCGCGCCTACAATACCGAGGCTTGCGCTGCAATTCTCGAACGACTCACACCGGGTTTTGAATCGGGCGCGCTCAAACCCGTACCCGTGGCGAAACGCTTCAGCCTAAACGAAGCCGTGCAAGCTTACACACAGGTAAACGAGGGCGCTCTCCAGGGGAAGGCTGTTTTCACGTTTCCAGCGCAATGAGCGACTACGATCTGCACACACTGCCGAAAAAGATCGGCGAGGCCGCACGCGAAAATGCCGTAAAGCAGTTTGCGCGCGACTTTCTGGAAGCGAGCTGTTGATTTAGGGCAGGTCAGTTGCCGCTCTCTTACGGAACGATCACGGCAGCGCCATCGATGCCATCGGCTTTCACCGCCGCGAGCGCGTCATTCGCTTGATCTAACTTAAAGACCGTTACTTTGGGCGTCAATTTGATCTCGCTCGCCAATTGCAAGAAATCCTTGGCGTCTTGCCGGGCCATGTTGGCGACGCTGCGAATTTGGCGTTCGCCCCAAAGCAAGCTGTCGTAGTCAAACTCAGGAATTCGGTCCAAATGAATGGCGTTGATCGCCACCACTCCGCCTTTCCGCAAACTTTTCAGCGCGCTAATGACGACATCTCCGCTAGGAGCAAACGTGACCGCGCGATCCAGTTCCACCGGCGGTTTATCCGCCTCTCCTCCAACCCAAGTCGCTCCCAGATCGGTTGCCAGCTTGCGATGTGACTCTCCCCTGCTCGAAACGTAAACAGAACAGCCCCAAGCCTGCAGCACAGCGATCGTCAAACTCGCAGACGATCCGAAGCCGAACAATCCTACTCGCTCTCCGCGTTCAACTCCCGCAACGCGCAGACTCCGAAACCCGATGATCCCTGCGCACAGAAGGGGCGCCGCATGTAAATCATCTAAATTCTGCGGAAGAGGGAACACAAAGTCCCGCCGCGCCACGGCATATTCCGCATACCCGCCGTTCACTGAATAGCCGGTGAATGTTGGTGCGTCGCAGAGATTCTCCATTCCGTGCTTGCAATACCAGCAACTGCCGTCTGTTCCACCGACCCACGACACCCCCACGCGCGCGCCTACCGGGAGTTCCGGTGATGCGCCCTCCACCACATCGCCCACGATCTGGTGTCCTGGGATCACCTTGGGCAGAATCTGCGGCAGCTCCGCGTCAACAATGTGCAAGTCCGTCCTGCAAACTCCGCATGCACGCACTCGCAGCAACACTTGCCCCACGGTCGGTTCGGGCTTCGAAAATTCTCCGATAGTAAGCGGCGCCCTCGTCTTCGGCGCACTAAGGAACGCAGCCTTCATCGATTCTCCGTGTCTCTGGCGGCTACGGCGCTACTTCAGTCCAGCATCTTCTGCAACAGCCAACGCCGCAGCGGTCCAGTCCATGTCCGCTCTGCCTTTCGCCACTGACTCAGTCCAGCGATCGCGCAGGACGCTGGCAATCGGCATGGGAACCGAACTCGACGCGCCTGTCTGCAATGCGAGATTTATGTCCTTCAATCCCAGCGCGAGACGGAAGCCCGCCGGCTCGAATCGTTGCTCCGCGATCTGCTTCCCATATCCCTGATATACGGGACCCGCGAAAAGCGTCTTGCCGAACATTTCCGCCAGCTGCTTCGGATCGACGCCGTTCTTCCGTGCCAGCGTCTGAGATTCCGCCATCGCCTCTATCGCGGCCGCGATGAGAAAATTTCCGCATAGCTTGACCACGTTTGCGGCGCCGACGTCCTCGCCAAAATCAAAAATTCCCTGGCTGATCGCCGTAAGAACCGGTTGCACTCGCTGCTTCGCCGCAGGCGCGCCGGACGTGCAGACCCACAGCCGTGCAGCCGCAGCGGCTTCCGGCCGACCGAATACCGGCGCAGCTAGATATTCTACTTTGTGTTTCGCGTGATGTTCCGCCAAGCGCCGCGAGGTCGCCGGACCGATCGAACTCAGCGAGATATGAATCCCGCCAGCCCCCAGCCTCTCGACGAAAGAGTGCTCCCGAAGAGCCACTTCTTCCACCGCGCGGTCGTCGGCAAGCATCGTGAGGACGATTCCGCCCGCTTGCGCAACTTCAGCCGCGCTGGGGATCTGCGCCGCTCCCTTCGCAACTAACGCAGCCGATTTTGCAGCCGTCCGGTTGTAAACCCGCAGCGCGAACCCAGCCCGTAGAAGACTCGCAGCGATAGGTTCTCCCATGTTCCCCAAACCGATAAAGCCCAGTGTCTCCGCCATAATCGTTCTGCCTCCAAGGTTTCTAGCTCTACGAGAATAGTCCTGCTGATATGGATGCGCGCAAACAAGCAAGCGGTTCATCGGCCTACGTTTGTATACAATGTGTCGTCTGAGCAGAAGATTTACCCGACGTCACGGCTTAGCCGGGAATCTCCAGAAGATATTCAACTCACGAAACGTTCCTGAAGGTGATAACTGCATAGGCTTTCCAAATACCGGTGGAGCGCGTGGTCAATCGGAATCACGGTCGTAATTGCCGTCATAAATATCGCGGCCAAACTATACGACCCGATGTGGCAGCCGCAATCACTGGTTGGTCGAATCAACGGTCTGGGAGTAACGGCCGTATTATTCTCATTCGTGTTCGCCATAATGTCGCTCTTCAAGGACGAACCACCCCTTGCCGGTCTGGCCGCTCTCCTTCTTAGTGCGTCTAGCTTCCTTTTATATCTTCGATGAATCCGGCTTAATCTTGCGACTAACCTGCGTCCCGAACAGTTGACCGGGATTGCGCACGCGTCGCGTGTTTCACCCCTTCGCGTTGCGGCTCCTGAATTCGTCTGCGATAATGGCTCCTTTCCACTGAGGGCGTCTTTGACTCGTACTGACTGGACTGGCAACGAAGTCCGCAAAACATTTCTGAGATTTTTCGAGGAGCGCGGCCATCGCGTCGTGCGCAGCTCTTCGCTCGTACCGCACAACGATCCCACGCTGCTTTTCACCAACGCCGGCATGAATCAGTTCAAGGACGTTTTCCTCGGCCTGGAACAGCGCGACTACAAGACCGCCACGTCCTGCCAGAAATGCGTGCGCGCCGGCGGAAAGCACAACGACCTCGAGAACGTCGGGTTCACCAATCGCCATCACACTTTTTTCGAAATGCTCGGCAATTTTTCCTTCGGCGATTATTTCAAAGAGAAAGCCATCGCCTACGCTTGGGAGCTGGTCACTTCTCCGAATTGGTACGGCGTTCCGCTCGAAAAACTTTACTTCACCGTTTTCGGCGGCGCGGAAGTCTCCGGACAAAAACTTCCTCCCGACCACGAAGCAGCGGGTTTCTGGATCAAAATCGGCGCGCCAAAAGATCGCGTGATCGAAGTGCCTGGGCTTAAAGAGAACTTCTGGGCCATGGGCGACACCGGTCCCTGCGGCCCTTGCAGCGAAATTTTCTACGACATGGGACCGACAGCTTCTGATAGGACAGGCCCCGACTGTCCGGATTGCAAATTTCCGTGCGATTGCGGCCGCTACGTCGAAATCTGGAACCTCGTCTTCATGCAGTTCAACCGCGACGCTAGCGGCAAGCTCAATCCCCTGCCCAAGCCTTCCGTTGACACTGGCATGGGCCTCGAACGCATGACCGCCGTCCTTGAAGGCAAAGTCAGCAACTTCGACACGGATTTATTTCGGCCGCTAATTCAAGAGGCAGCGCGACTCACACACTCCGACCCGCACGATGCAAAGATCCAGCCGTCCCTACGCATCATTGCCGATCACTCTCGGGCCGCGACATTTCTATTATCCGACGGTGTGGTCCCGTCAAACGATGGCCGTGGTTACGTTCTCCGCAAGATTATTCGCCGGGCTTTGCGCCACGCACACGATTTAAGCGCACCGACGCCCTTTCTTTCTCTGATGTCCGGTGCAGTTCGGAAAGAACTGAAGGAGCCGTATCCCGAACTCGAGGAGCACGCTTCTCGGATCACTAAAATTCTCGACGAAGAAGAGAATCGTTTCTCGCGAACTGTGGACGTCGGCCTCGCAAAGCTTGAGGATGATATATACCTCGCGGTGCTCCGAGAAGAGCGAGAAGGGCCCGGAGACCGCTTGGACAGGAATGAGTCAGCACGTCGATCGGAGCGCGCCGACCTATTTCAACGGCTTGCCAAAGCTCGAGAGAGCGGCAAACCTTTGGTGTATCCGGGCGAGAAAGCGTTCAAGCTCTACGACACGTACGGCCTCCCAAGAGATTTTATTGAAGATGTGACGCGAGACATGGGCGTCAAAGTCGATTGGACGGGCTTCGACCGCGCAAGAGAAGAACAGCAGGCTCGGGGACGAGCAGCGTGGAAAGGCGTGCACAAAGACGCCGCGAGTCCTGTGTATTCAAAGATTGCGCAGATCCACAAGACCGAGCCGGATTTTTACTTTGGCACGAACGCGCACGATTGCCGCATCGAATCCATAGTCACAAAGGCCGGCCAGGTAAACGAAATCGAGAAGGGGACGGAAGCGGAAGTCGTGCTCGACCGCACATCGATCTACTCCGAATCCGGCGGCCAAGTGGCCGACACGGGCGGCCTCTACGACAATTCCGAATCGCTCGAAGTGGCCGAAGTGAGCGGCGCATACTATCCCGTGACCGGACTGATCGCGCACCGCATCGTGGCCAAAGAAGATTTGCACGTAGGCGACCGCGTGGCGACCGTCGCCGACGCCGAACGCCGCACCCGCAACATGCGCAACCACACTGCGACGCACTTGCTGAACGCCGCACTACGCAACATCCTCGGCACGCACGTAAAGCAGGCCGGCTCACTCGTCGCGCCCGACCATCTGCGCTTCGACTTCTCGCATTTCGCCGCCGTCGACCCGAGCGAGCTTGCCGAAATCGAGCAGCAGGTGAACGAGGAAATCTGGAAAGACCTCGAGATGCGCACCGACATCATGAACATTGACGAAGCGCTCGCCTCCGGCGCCCTCGCCTTTTTCGGCGACAAGTATCCGGAGGCCAACGTACGCGTCGTAACCATTCCCGACCCGTCTTCATCGCGCGGCTTTTACAGCAAGGAGCTCTGCGGCGGCACTCACGTGCAGCGTACCGGCGCGATCGGCGTGTTCAAAATCCTCCGCGAAGAGTCCACCGCTGCGGGTGTCCGCCGCATCGAGGCCATCTCCGGCGACCGCGCCCTTGCCGAATATCAAAAGTCGCTCGCGACCCTTCGCTCCGTCGCGGGTATGCTGAATTCTGGTGAAGGCGACGTTGTCGCCGCCCTCGAACGCCAGTTCGAGGCTACCCGGCAGCTCGAAAAGCAGCTCGAAGCCTTGAAACGGAAAGCCGCCGGCTCTGTCGCCGACGAACTTCTCGAAGACGTTCGTATGGTGAAGGAAGTTCGCTTTATTGCCGCCAAAGTTGACGGTTTTGGCCGCCAAGCGCTTCGCCAGCTTGTCGATTCCCTGCGCCAGAAACTAGGCTCAGGCGTAGTGGTTCTAGCCACTGCCGAAGACGGCAAAGTTGCTCTAATCACAGCAGTTACGAAGGACCTTACCTCCCGCATTCATGCCGGAAAGGTCGTCCAGGAACTGGCCAAGTTTGTGGGCGGTTCCGGAGGCGGACGCCCCGATTTAGCAGAGGCTGGCGGAAAAGACACATCCGGGATAGAAAACGCCCTCGGCCAGGTATACCCGCTCCTCGACCGCTTGTTATAATTGCAACAGCGCCAGAACTTTACGCTGGGCAGTCGGCATTTTATCGGCGGAAGAGTTCTGTGATTTCAAGAATTTGTGTCTCTAAGAGTTTGAGAAAGAGTCTCTGCCTTCCCCCGAGGCAAGCGGTCGAAGTTCAGTAGCATTCGGTGCTCGCGGACCGTTCAGCAACCGAGGAACGATACAGATGCATCGCACTCACATGACTTTCGCCATGCTGGCCGCTGGGACGTTTCTCTTCCAGGCGTCACCAGTTCGCGCCCAGATCGCAACTACGGTGAACGATCATGGCAAGCAAGTCTTTGTGAATGATGATTCCCCAGCGGGCCGGCGTGGGAGTACTATAAGTTCTCCCTCGGTGCCGAGAGGGTTTCACTCCGCGGATGCACAGCCGAAGTCGGCAACGGACGTCACAGACCCGCGACTCGACCGCATCGTGCGAGACGCGGCCGATCGGCATAACGTCGATCCAGCGTTGGTGAAAGCTGTAATCAACCAGGAGTCGGGGTGGAATGCGGGAGCTGTTTCGCGCAAGGGCGCGATCGGCTTGATGCAGTTGATTCCAGGTACGGCACAACGCTATGGCGCGGGGAATCCGTTTGACCCGGCTCAAAACGTGGAAGCGGGAACGACGTACCTGAAATCACTACTGGATCGCTATAACAACAATCTGTCGCTGTCGCTTGCCGCTTACAATGCCGGCGAGCATGCCGTGGACCTGAATGGGGGCGTTCCGGCATACAGAGAGACGCAACAGTACGTGCAAAAAGTAACTGAAGCTTACTTCCGGTCTGACTCGGGACGCGACGCGACGCGCTGGGCTCCGCCAAGACGTCCAGTGCGAAAAGAAGTGGACTCGAAAGGCCGCGTAGTTTACACGAACGAATGAACGCAAGTGTTCTCCGTCAAAGTTCATAGGCCGATGAAGTTTTTTCTGCTAGCCATCGCGGTATTTGTGTCCCTCGCCGTCCCCGCCTACGCGGACAAAAAATACGAAGCGCGCCTGCAATTCGAGCGCGCCGTAAGAATGCGCACCGTCCTGGAGCAGCGTCCCGAGAAAATCCGCACTCTGGCCGATTACAAACAAGCGATAGCCGCCTACCAGAGAGTTTATTTGATCACTCCGCAAGCCGAAGAAGTTACCCCTGCGCTGATTGCGGAAGCCGAGCTGTACCAGCAGATGGCACGGCAATTCGGCGAGAAATATTTTCAGTCCGCCATCGATACTTATAATTTCCTGCTCAAACAATATCCCGAAAGCCGCTACCGCTCCGAAGCAATCTTCTCCATCGCGCAAATCCAGAAAGACGATTTGGGACGCCCTGAAGTCGCGGAAGTTACCTTTAAGGATTTCCTGAAGCGGTTTCCAAAATCCGACAAAGCGCCGAAAGCACGTCAAGCTCTGAAGGAAATCTCGGATGCGCGCGAAGTCGCAGTCGCGAGCAAAGCTCCGGAAATAAAAGGGCAAGTCGTTGAGCAGCGGGAGAGCGCGCATGGAACGCCGCACGTCACCGATATTCATACCTGGAATTCTGAAACCTATACGCGAATTGTGGTGAGCCTCGAAGACACCGTCAAGTTCGATTCCGCGCATATCTCCTCTCCCGATCGCGTTTATTTCGATTTGCACAAAGCGAATATCGCCCCGGGACTGGGCAAGAAAACGATCGATATACAGAACGGGCTGCTGAAATCTGTGCGCGTCGGCCAGAACCGCGAGGGAGTGGTTCGTCTGGTGCTGGATGTGGACGGAGCTCGTGATTGTTCGGCGTACCTGGTCTCGAATCCCTACCGCTTGGTCATCGAAGTCCGCAACAATGCCGCCGTCGTGACCGCGAAAAATGGAACTGGCGCTCCCGCTGCGCCTGCGACCGCTGCTGTTGCATCGCCATCGCCAAAGGATAATCCGGAGAAGGGCGACACGGTTGCGTCGGAGAAAACTGCTGCCGCCGCCAATGAAAGAGATCCTGCGATCGCCAAGCTCACGGCGAAGCTTGCGGCATCTCCGGCGGCGAATAGCACGCCCTCGAAATCGAAATCTTCAGCCGCCAACAGTGCGCCACTGCAACCACCCACTGAGCCCAAGCCTACGCGGGATGGTCAGCATTCTCTGACGCGCGCTCTGGGCTTGAAAATCGGGCGCATCGTGATCGATCCGGGCCACGGCGGACACGATACTGGAACGATCGGACCGCACGGCTTGATGGAAAAAGACCTTTGCCTGGATGTCGCCCTGCGCTTGGGGCACCTGATCGAACAAAAACTTCCTGGCGCGGAAGTTGTTTACACCCGCAAAGACGACACATTCATTCCGCTCGAGCAGCGCACAGCTATGGCCAACGAGGCGAAGGCGGACTTGTTCATTTCCATTCACGCAAATTCGAGCCACGACCATGAAGCACGCGGAATCGAAACCTACTACTTGAACTTCGCAACCTCGGAAGAATCGCTGGAAGTTGCAACGCGCGAAAATTCCCTCTCGCAAGAAGGCCTGCACGATCTGCAAGACATTGTGAAGAAGATTGCGCGCAACGAAAAAATCGAGGAATCGAAGGAATTTGCGAGCGACGTGCAGGACTCGCTTTCGCATCGCATGCAGCTCGTCAGCCAGAACGAGAGGAATCGCGGCGTTAAGAAGGCTCCTTTCGTCGTGCTGATCGGCGCCAACATGCCCTCGATTCTTTCGGAAATATCATTCATCAGCAATCCCAGCGACGAAAAGCTCTTGCGCAAAGGCGATCAGCGCCAGCGCGTTGCCGACGGCCTGTACCGCGGCATCGCCGCCTATCTCGATAACCTGAATAGTCTTTCCTATGGCAAGAGCAAGCTCGTGTCGGACAACCGCGCCGCGGCCTTACCCTCCAAATCGGCGAGAGCGACGGCAGAGGGGTCCATCGATCAGTCCTCGAATTCCACGGGAAATATCGCTACAGTAGCTTCCAACGGGAACCCCAAGTAGAATTCCGGCATCTAATTAGAATGTTGATGCGCCACTACCTTTCTATTTTTCTCGCCATAGTGGTTTTATCAGTCGCGGCCGCCTCCACACCGGCTCAGGCGGTGATTCCTGATTCCTTTGCGGGTTGGAGCTGCAACGGAAGATCATCTTTCAACCCTGCGCAGCCCTCGCAGATCGCATCGCAGACTGCCAGTTCAGCCGGAAATGATGTCCTAGCAGAATATGGGTTCGTAGCCGGGGAGCAGTGCGAATACACGCGCGGCTCAGAAAAACTGGGAGTCCAGGTATATCGCATGAAGGATCCGAGCGGAGCCTTCGGCCTTTATTCGTACATGCGGACTGCGGATTTGCCAAACGCCACTCTGAACGAGCATTCCGCGCTCGGCCCGACCCGAGCGCTCGCCCTCGACGGCAATCTACTGCTGGATATTCGAGGAGCCGAACTGCCGAAGCGTGAAAAGGATTTGAGGGCTTTAGTCGCTGACGTAAAGCTTCACGCCGAAGAAGGGCCGCTTCCTTCACTCCCGAACGAGTTGCCGGTAAAAGGAATGGTTGAACGGTCTGATCACTATTTGCTCGGACCTGCGACTCTCTATCAATTCGTGCCTGTAGCATCAAACGACTGGCTTGGATTTTCTCAAGGGGCCGAAGCCGTATCGGCGCGTTACAGGATGGAAGGCCACGAAGTAACGCTGCTACTCGTCGACTTCCCCACGCCGCAAACTGCAGCAAAGAAGCTCGCCGAAGTGCAGAAGGTCTTTCACGTCAATGGCTCGAATCCTGACCCCAACGCCGCTCCTCTGTTTGCCAAGCGTTCGATGACTCTGCTGGCAATCGTCTATGGAGCGCGCACGCAAGCAGAAGCGGATGCCTTGCTGAAACAGGTGGAATCCGGCGCGGAGATTACCTGGAACGAACCTACGTTCCAATTCAAAGAGCCGCCAATCACCGCAATGATCGCCGGAACCATCATTGGAGCCGGAATCATTTGCATGTTCGCGATAATTTCCGGTATCGCCTTCGGAGGAGTAAGGCTGGTGGTGAAGCGTTATTTCCCCGACAAGGTATTTGATCGCAGCAGCCATCTGCAAGTTTTGCAGCTCGGTCTGGGCAGCAAGCCGATTAATTCAGAAGATTTCTACGGCCTCGAACGCCCCCCGCGTAAATAAGACTTTCCGTCAAACAACTGGAATTCTCGCTGATGGAATCATGAGCTGGGTTTGTCCGGGACTGGCTCCGTGGCGTAAAAATCAGTGAGAAAGCGGGTCGCGTAGGACTCGAGCAGTTCCGCAACTCGCTGGGATTTGGAAGAACGTAATACGAAACCGGCATGATGATGCTTCGGAATGCGCAGGATGATTTCTGGATCGTTATAAGCGGAAGTATCGGGGCGCTCTTGCCGCGCCAAGGAGATGGCAACTCCGGCGTAATCGCGCCGGGTCTTCGGCAACGTGTAAGGCGTTTTCCCTCCGGCCACTTCGATGCGCGCCCACTCACGCCAGAGGTTGATTCCAGTGGCAGCTTCGATCATGTCTGAAATATAAGCGCCGCCCACACGCGCCGCGATCTCGATAAAATAAAGTTTCCCGTCTTCGTGCGCGCGCAGGAATTCAGCGTGGGTGACGCCGCGCAAGAATCCGAGGGCTTCAATTAATTCGCGGTTCACCTTCTGCAGCGCCTTCGATTCAGCCGAGATTCGGGACAGAGTCTGCGTAGTGAAAATGCCGCCCTGATGAGAAACTTCCAACGGCGGCTTACCGTAACCGTGCACTTCGGCAAACACAACTGTGCGCTCGGAAACGATGCTGTCCACATGGAAAACGTCGCCCGGAACGAATTGCTCAAGCAGGAAAAAGGATTGCTCATCCCCTAATTGGTCGAGCCAGTGCCACAGCTCAGCCGGCTCCTGGATTTTCTTCATGCCAATTCCTGACGCCTGCGAGCGAGGTTTCAATAGCCACGGTGGCTTCACGCGCGCCATAAAGCTCTTCAGATTCTCATAATTGAGAACGTGGACGAATTCCGGAACGAGGATGCCGGATTCTCGGGCTCGGCCGCGCATCGCGAGTTTGTCGCGAAAATATCGCATGGTGGTGAGCCCCATGCCGGGAATACGCAGATGTTCGCGCAGCGCCGCCACGTTTTCCATATCGAATTCGTCAAGCGCAACGATGCGATCGATCGGTTGCGTACGAGCCATGAAGCTGACCGCCCGGATTATGTCCTCTGTGGATAGATCCTCCGGCATATAAAACATCTCGTCGATCGCTTCGCTCGGCCAGTCGGCATGGCGAAGTTTTTCTACGGTGAGGAGCAGCACGCGGCAGCCTTCGTTCTTTGCAGAACGCAAAAATTCCTGCCCTTTTTCGTAGGAGCTGATGCAAAGAATGGTTAGCGGTCTCTCTGGGGACAAAGACAGTAGCCTCGGGTGATGCTGGATTAATCGCGCTCGGCGGCTAGTACGTATAACGGATTATACTGCTCCCTCGCCGAAGGGAAAAAGGAATTGCAGGAACGGCCCCACGCGCTGTCTCCAGGCCGCTTCGTTGTGCTCGGCGCCGGTAAACACTTCAAAGTGCAGATCGCGGCCGTCCTCCCAGCCTTTCTGAGCCAAAACGTCCCGCAGCTTCTCCACGTTCTCCACGCTGCGGCCACCTTCCTTAGTGCCGGTGTCCAACCAAATCCGGGGACGATCGTGTATCCGTCTCCGCGCGGCAAATTTCAAAATCGAGCCCTGATTCCACCATACCGAAGGCGAAAGTATTGCCAGCCTACCAAACACTTGCGGAAATTTCAGGCCAAGATAAATCGCGAGAAGCCCGCCCAGCGACGACCCACCCAGTCCCGTGTTTGTCGGGCCCGAAAGCGTGCGATATTCGGAACTCACGAACGGTATAATTTCCTCCACTAGCATTCGGCCGTAGCGGCCAGCTCTTCCTCCACCCATTTTTTTGTCGCGCGAAGGCGTGTACTCGCCGAGCCGCGCCTTGCCGGTATTGTAAATCCCGACAATGATGAGCGGTCGAATTGCGCCTTGAGCGATAAGTTGATCAGCGGTCTCCTTCACGTGCCAATCCATTCCCGGGATGAACGAAGTTGCGCCGTCGAACAGATTTTGTCCGTCCTGAAGATAGAGAACGGGGAGACGCAACTGCGGGTTTTGGTCGTAGAAAGCCGGCGAATAAACGATCAGATCGCGTGCGCGAGGAAGAAAGCGCGAGCGATATTGCTCATATTTGCGCAACTGGCCGCGGACGTTAGCGGTCAAGCCCGCCGCCGTTTCTTGGGAGAGTGCCAAACGAGTTTCTCTTATTTAATTTCGGCGACGCCACATTTGCTCCAATTGGATCGTGAAGCAAACAGCCGCCGAGTGAACTGCGCATTCTATTACAATAGCAGAGCAAAAAATCAGCCGCACAGAGTTTCCAGTTTCCTGCGATGGTAAACACCGTATAATACCGCGCTCAACCGTAGGCGTGAACTTCGAGCCGCGGCTCACAGTCAGGAGCAACATGAAACGGGAATATCATCGGTGGTATTCGCAACGCCTTGGTCTCGACATGGGAGTCGTCGTTTACGGCCACTGGGGCCCTCCGCTTCTCGGCTTTCCCACCAGCGCCGGCGACGAGTGGGAGCTTGAGAACCAGGGGTTAATCGGCAGCCTGTCGCCCTTGATTGACGCCGGACGCGTGAAATTCTTCAGCATCAACTCCGTGAACTCAGCCGGTTTCTATAATAAGAGCGCGCATCCGTTTCATCGCAGCTGGGTCCAATCGCAGTTCGATTCGTACGTGCGTAACGAAGTGGTTCCTTTTATTCGAGACAACTGCCGGTCGCAAGACATCGCGATTTCCACCATGGGAGCTTCCTTCGGCGCTTACCACGCCGCAAACACGCTGTTCAAGCATCCCGACGTTGTTCGCCGATGCTTTGCCCTTTCGGGCGTCTACGACATTAAGAATTTCATGAATGGAATGTACGACGACAACACTTACTTCAACAATCCGGTCGACTATCTTTCGAATCTCTCCGACGGAAATGTCATGTCGCAGCTCGCGCAATGCGACATTCACATCGCGACGGGCTCCGGACCGTGGGAAAACAGCGGGCCTTCCTACCGGCTCTCGAACATCTTGTCGAGCAAAGGAATTCCCCACCATCTCGACGATTGGGGGCCGCAAGGCGGACACGACTGGCCATATTGGAAACACGAAATGTGGGAATACATCACGAAGTTATTTTGATGCTGCTAGGCTAATCCGAGACGGTCCAGCAAGTAGCGGCCCTTGGAAATCACTTGTTCCTCGTCAATCCACACGTTGCAAGCGCGCGCTAACACGTCCACATGTGTTCGCGAAGTCCACGCAGCATGTGTTTGGCTGCCATAGGGATCGCCAAAAGCGAGATGCACACCGGGAAGTTTCTCGTCCTGAAGCAAAACGCCGATCATGTCTGACAGGCTGAGGTTCGTCCCAAAAGCAAGCTCGCCGACGCGATCACTGTTTTCATCCGTGTGGCAATACTTCCAGAATTCTTCTTCGAGATCTTTGCGCACGCATTTTGCTGACGCCAGGCGTCCACCGCTAATCTCAAGCGAGAGCGGAGTCTTTTGCAAATCGCCGTATTTGCCGCAGAAGTGATCGCCAGCCGTACCGTCGCATACAAATGTGCCGTCAACCTTTGCCGGCGTGGTGAACACTTCTCCGGCCGGCAGGTTCGACCAGTAACGCCGGTTGATCAGCCCGCTGGTCTTTACCCAATCGAGCGCAGCATCAAAGGTTGCAACGAGCGATGTGCCCGCATCGGTGCGCACAGTGAGCGACCGCGCGGAATGCATGCGCTGCAGCAGGCGCTCGCTCAACTTGTCCACCATGGTGTAATCGGCGCGCATTCCCTGCTGCATAATTTCCGGCGTCACGCCGACCATGTGCGCGTAGCGGATGTGGCGCCGCTCGACGACTCCCACTATATCTTTGCGCGCAGCAAGCTCTCCCATCATCGGCTGCATGCAGAGAATTCCAGCGTCTGCGCTACCGAGCGAATCGAGTACTTGTTGCGGAGCGCGGGTTAAAGGACGAGGAGCAAGATCTTCCAGCAGGAACGGCTCGCAGATTGCGCCGCGGTCCGCGATCGCTTTGGCGAGACTCGCTGCCACTACCGCGCTGGGACGATCGGCGATCAGCGTCACGCGCTCATTCGGCTTGATCCCCAGACATGTTTCCACCGCGTTCTTCGCGCCGGGCATTAGCTCCGGCTTAACGGATCCAAAAGTCATTCAGTTATTGTAATTTTGCCGTCAACTTTTTGCTACGGATAAACCGTTGCCGAGGCAAACGCCGCACGTCATCGGCGCGGGTCGACGACGAATGAAGGAACCTGCCCGCCGCCGGAAGTGACGTTCGCGAGGCCGGTTGAACTAAGGCGCGTCAAGCATCCAGCCATGCGGCCGCGAAACAGATAGGGCGCGAAATCGACAAGCATGTCGCGCATCTCCACTCCGTTGGGAGTCCGCATGGGAAAAACTTCGCGACGCACTGCGATTCGCTCCTGCACCACCCATTTGCTGTCGGCGTCAGTTAGCGCGCGCTGCAGAGCTTCGTCCCACGCGCGGTCGTTCATTTCCCACCCAAGATTCACTCCTGTGCCGCCGTACTCGTCATTCGGCTTCAGCACGAAGTCATTTCTGCGCTTTCGAACATAATCGAGCAAGCCGAACGATTCGCCGTCGCGCGTCGTCTTCGCGTCCTCCATCAAACGCGTCCACGGAATGTGGCGCCGAATTACTTCGCGTTCCTTCGCGCTGAATAGCGCGGCATTCCGCTCGTCGGTAAGAATCGCAAAAAACGCTTTCTTATGCGCGATTTTGCACGTCAGCGCGTTCGCGACACACGCGGCGCCCGCTTCGTAAGCTTTCACCAGCGAGTCGCACTCCGCCGGATGGGCAAGAATATCGTTGATCAGCACGCGGCGATAAACCAAGTCGATGCGCCGTCCGTTTGCAGTGAGTTTCGTGCCGTCAAACACAAGATCCGGCGGAGCGCAAACAATCGTCGGCACGCCCGCTTTTTCAAAACGCGCCTGCAAAATTTCGAACTCGCTCCAGGTGGGAACTTCACGCCAGTCCACAATCGCGATCAGAGGAGGCGAAGCCGTTCCGCCCCATTCGCGATAGCTCGCGAGCAGCGCCTCTAGCAACTGTTCGATCAACGGGAACTGACGAACGGTGTAGAACTCCGCAAAGCGATCCATCACCGGTAAAGTCCGGAAGATGCCGGCCAAAGTTTCGGCGTAACCGGGCCCGGCGGGAGATTCCGCATTGTACTCGGCGAACTGCAGCGAATCAGGAAGAAGAAAGGCATCGAGACGCGACGCGGTGCTGGAAGTCCTGTAACGCGGAGGAATGCGCGCGAGACGCTCTTCAGCGGGCGTCAGAGCTGCTTGCGCCAACAACGCAGGATCGCTGAGTGCTTGCGCGACAACGCGTTCGCCCAGCCGCGCCATAAGTTCCGCGACTTCTCGCACACGATTTTCATCTTGAGTGCTGAGGAAAAACGGCCGCAGAAAAGGACAATGCACGCGTTCGCCAAACGTGAGTTTCTCGGCGCGCATGCGCGCGTCTAACTCAGCGCAAAATGCCGGAGCGAGCTCCACGTCCGCACGCAACAGGCTGTGCCAAAACTCTGCGGGGGAAGACGGCGTTTGCGAAATCCGGACGGAACCGCTCACGCAGTTTTCGCTCCTGCGCGACCTTTTTCCGGCGCGCCTGTAAATCCGCTAGCGCCGCCGATGCCCAGCATTTCTTCCCAGCGAGGCCATGAGTTTGCCGGCGAACCATGAAGTGCGCGATCGATCACAAGACGCGCCATGCGATCCACGACTGTCTTGAAATAAAACTCGGTGATGCGATCGCGTTCAAAGTCCGGCGCGGGATTCAGAAAATCAATCGCGTAAGGCACGCCTTCCTTAACCGCAAACTCGATGGTGTTCATTTCGTATCCCAGCGCTTGGTTGATCGTTTGCGCGTCACTCACAATTCGCGAACCCAACTCCGGGGACAGATACTCGTGGTCCACGAGGTAGCGGCGTTCCTTCGGATCGTATGCCACCGGCATAATATCCATTTTGCCGAAAGTGAAACAGCGGACGTATTTGTCAAAATCGATAAATTCTTGAAGGGTCATGCAAGTAGGCCCGGTGAGGTCGTATGCAGCAAGCAGCTCCTCACGATTATTCACTTTGTAAACGTGCTTCCACCCACCGCCTGAATATGGCTTCAAGATCGCCGGCCGGCCGACGGCATCGAGCAGAGCGTCCCAGTCAATCGGATATTCCAGGTTGCGCAACGATTCAGAATTGATGTCCACATCTGCCGGATAAGATTTCTGCGGCAGCAGAATCGTCTTGGGAATGGCAATGCCGAGCTTCGAAGCCACCGCATAGTTGAAGAATTTATCGTCCGCGGTCCACCAGAAAGGATTGTTGATCACATAAGTGCCTTGCAACACCGCATGTTTCAAGTAGCCGCGATAAAAATCCACTTCATGAGAAATGCGGTCCACGATCACGCGATACTTCGCCGGCTCGCCCATGCGTACTCCGCCCAGATGAACGAGCTCCGCCGTGATGCTGTCGCGCTTCCCAATCTCATTTACCCTCTCGATGAAAGCCGGCGGGAAACTGTACTCGCGGCCGCAAAGAAGTCCAATCTTCATCGCATCGCTCCCTTTCTTGGGTACGGATTGTTTCGACTCAGGCAAAGGATCTCGTTTCGGTGAGTTTCGTTCGGTCGGCATAATAATTTTCTTCCAGCCCATCTTGCGGCACCCGAAGCACGCCTCTACGCTGAGGATGCTTGCTGCGTCACGCCTGTGCTCGTTTCCGCGATGATATGTTTCACCACTGCCTTCAAATCGCCGGTTTCCTTGAACACGCGCAGCTGCCGCTCGGCGCTCGTACCTTCGCGCAAAATCCTGTGGATCGGTTCAAGCGCGGCGCGGCTTCCGAGGTCGCCTGCGACGTCGTATGTGAATTCCAGAAGCTCTTCGCCCAACTCGCGCATGGGCACTTCAGCCTGTTTGCCAAAATCAATGAGCTTGCCCTCCACGCCCCAGCGCGCTGCTCTCCACTTGTTTTCTTCGATCAACGCGCGAGGATACATGCGATAGCTCATGTTGCGCGTGTAAAGGCGATGCAGTTTTACGACCAAGGCCTGCGTAAGGGCAGCGATAGCGATAGCGTCGTCCAAACGCGTGGCCACATCGAACACGCGAAACTCGAGCGTGCCAAATGTCGGATGCGGGCGAACGTCCCACCAAATTTTCTTGGCATTGTCGATGCAGTGCAATTGCACCAGCAGGTTGACGTAGTCCTCGTACTCGCTCCACGAACTGAAGTGGTCCGGAATGCCGGTGCGCGGGAAACGCCTAAAAACCGTAGTGCGAAATGACTTCAGTCCGGTGTCGCGACCCATCCAAAATGGAGAACTGGTGGAAAGCGCCAGAAGATGCGGCAGAAAATAGCGCGCCATGTTCATCAAGTCAATCATGCTCGTGCGGTCGGGAACAGCCACGTGCACGTGCATCCCGAAAATCAACAGCGAGCGCGCTAGTTGCTGGAGCTCTTCGACGATGTTTTGGTAGCGCTCCCCCGGCGATATGACTTGATCGATCCAGCTTGAAAACGGATGTGTTCCGGCCGCAGCGACTTGTAGGCCGACTTTTTCAGCCGCGCGGACCAATTCGCCGCGGGTGCGGCGCATATCCGCAGCCAGCTCATCGACGTTGTTGCAGATTTTCGTGCCGATTTCGACGATCGACTGATGCATCTCGGGCTTCACTTGCTCGCCCAAACCCGGCGAAGTGGCCGCAACAAGTTCGCTGACGTGCGAACGCAGCTCTCCCGTGACCGGGTCAACGATTTGAAACTCTTCTTCGACACCTACGGTGAACCGGTGATTCATGGAATGGCCTCCGGTCCGAAGCACCGGGATTTCAGCCCCAATCATACGCGAACTTTGGCGGAATTACATGAACAGGTCCCGGCCGGAGGGTATGGCGTTCGTACTTGAGTTAAAATCGAAGCGTCATGTTCTTCGTTTCTCTGACACGTCTCCGTGTACGATCCTGGCGTTATCTTCCCGCGTTTTTCTTGCAAGCTTATCGATCGGCGAAACAAGCCAAGTCCGCGCAAGGTGCAGTCGGCGTTTCTGTCCTTCGCGACGCTCACAACACGTTTTGGACGCGCACGGTCTGGGACTCCGAACAAGCGATGAGGTCCTATATGCTCTCGGGAGCTCATCGCCAAGTCATGCGACGTTTGTCCGAGTGGTGTGACGAAGCCTCCGTCGTTCATTGGACTCAGGAATCGCCGCAGCCTCCTTCGTGGGAAGAGGCGCACCAACGGCTTCAGGAATCTGGCCGTCCGTCTAAGGTCAACCACCCGTCGGAAGCTCAGAGCAACAATCTTAGTATTTCTCCACCGAAGATCCGGTCTCGCAATGAACTCCGCTTCAAATGATGATGTGGTAGTCTGATTAAACAATTCGAGAGTATGAAATTTAATCCGGGGAATCTCTTTTCCCGGTTCTACAAGAGGAAAGAATGGCTATCGCGACGATCAATCCCGCCACCGGCGAACTCATAAAATCTTTCGGGGCTTTGACAGACGCGCAAATCGAGAAAAAGCTTCAGCTTGCAGCGGACACATTTCGTTCCTACAAAAGCATTCCTTTCTCAAAGCGAGCCGAGATGATGATTCGGGCTGCCGATATTCTTGAGAAAGAAAAAGAAACATTCGGACGCGTCATGACCCTCGAAATGGGCAAGCCCATTCGCGCGGCAGTGGACGAAGCGGCAAAGTGCGCTGTCGGTTGCCGCTACTACGCCGAGAATGCCGAGCGCTTCCTGGCTGATGAAGTAGTGAAGACCACCGCGACGCACAGTTTTATTCGATATCAACCGCTGGGTCCGGTGCTTGCGGTGATGCCTTGGAATTTTCCCTTCTGGCAAGTTTTCCGCTTTGCAGCTCCGGCGCTGATGGCGGGAAATATGGGGCTTCTCAAGCACGCCTCTAACGTGCCGCAGTGCGCCCTGCTGATTGAAGATATTTTTCTGCGCGCCGGCTTTCCGGAAGGAGCGTTTCAAGCTCTGCTCATCGGGTCCGACAAAGTCGGCGGCATCATTGCCGACCAACGAATCGTAGCCGCCACGCTGACCGGCAGTGAAGGCGCAGGAATCCAAGTTGCGGTGGCTGCTGCGAAGAAAATCAAGAAAGTTGTTCTCGAGCTCGGCGGCAGTGATCCCTTCATCGTCATGCCCAGCGCAGATCTTAGGGAAACAGCTGCGACCGCGGTGAAAGCACGCGTTCAGAATAACGGCCAGTCCTGCATCGCCGCGAAACGCTTCATCGTGGATCAACGCATCGCCGACGAGTTCGAAAAGCTCTTCGTTGAAAAAATGGAGTCGTTGAAAATAGGCGATCCGCTCGACGAAACTACCGAGCTGGGCCCGCTCGCGACGGCCGACGGCGTCACAACGCTCGACGCAGATGTGCAGAAAACGATTAAAGCCGGCGCGAAATTGCTAACCGGAGGAAAGCCTCTCAAGCGCCCTGGCAATTTCTATGCTCCCACGGTGCTCAGCAATATCCCGGACGATTCCCCGGCCGCTTGCGACGAGCTTTTCGGACCAGTCGCTTCCCTGTTTCGCGCGAAGGATATCGACGACGCGATTCGCATCGCTAACGCCACGCCGTTCGGCTTAGGCGCGAGCGCATGGACAAAAGAAAAAAGCGAGCAGGATCAGTTCATCAACGGAATTGAGGCCGGCATGGTGTTTATCAATCGCATGGTCGTATCTGATCCGCGCCTTCCCTTCGGCGGCGCGAAACGGTCAGGCATCGGCCGCGAACTGGGAGTGTACGGAATTCGCGAATTCACAAATATCAAAGCTATTTGGAATCAGTGACCGGATCGGCTGAAGCCATTCTGTTCGCCGGGGTGGAATAAATCGCCCCTGCAATCTCTCCTAGCGCCTGCCCCGCGATTTTCTGCGCAGCTTCCGGATCGTCCATTGAAATCGGGACGCGGTTTACAAACGCCGCGAATGCCAGATGCCTGCCGTCCGACGTCGCGATGTATCCCGCGAGCCCTTTTCCGTTCAGCATTAGGTTCTTGTTCAGAGCGTCGTATGAACCAAAAGTGCCGGTCTTGGCGAACACATGGCCAGCCGCGGCTGAGTCCACTTGGATATTCCAAAGCGTGCCGTCGCGTCCAAGAATCGGCAGCGATTTCTCGAACAGTGCAAAATCCTTTTGCTTCGACATGAACGCCAGATAATGCACCATGAAGTCTGGCGTGTAATAGGCGGATTGCGCGCCACCCGCGCCGTCCGCTTGCGATGCGCCACTCAGGTCGAGTCCGGCTTTGACTAGAAAATCGTGTTCCAGATTGAAGCCGCCCTGATCGATGTCCTGCGTCTTGTGGCCGACGATCGCCCCCAAAATGGACGGCATCATCGTGGCGTGCAAGTTCTGGCTGACTTTCAACGTCACTTTTATCTCTTCCGAAAGCGGAGGAGAAACATGCTCGGCGACAACACTTTCATTGGTGTAATTACCTGAGAACGCTTTGAAGTCAACTTTCTCCGCGGATGCAGGAATTTCCGCTTTGATCCCTTTCTCACGTAGCGCTTGAACGAACGTCATTTGCGCGAAACGGCTCGGCTCAGGAACCGGGTAGGTGTAAAGGATCGAGGGACCTCCGAGCGGGAATTTCCCGGTTAGAGTGACGGTGTGCGATCCGTCTGCATTCGTCACATCGGCGGATAGCTTTACGTCCGGCTTTGAATCCGGCGGCCCAGTGGTAATTCTGTTGACGAACGAAACATACGGACTGGCCGGCGAAATATTTAGCCCTACCGCAGCGTCTTCCTTGCTCCCCGGCGAAACTGTCAGGTCCACGACATTGTCATTAACAGAAATCGGCGAAACGACCACGCTTGTGCCGAGTTCTCTATCGCCTTCCGGAAATAAGCCGACGTCCACCAGCACGCGACCGTCAATTTGCTTCACCCCATGCGCCGCAACCTGCGCAGCAAGTTCGCGAATCACCAGGAGGGGATCTCCTGGAACAGCTTTTGTGTCCGGGCTGCCGTCGTAGGAATGGTCTACGTTCGCGAAGGCCAGCGTGCCAGCCGGCTGAATCCGACCGGAAAGATTCGGATCCCCGCTCGCCACCAGGATTAAATCTCCTTTCAACACACCATTCGCTGTAATCGGTCCCGTGCGATACACGTGCGTGTGGAAGCGGAAATCAGCGCCAAGTAGTTCAAGGCCGGTGCCCTCGGTCAAGAGTTTCGTCGTCGAGCCCGGAGTGAATAGTTCCTGCCCACGAAGCGCGAACACAACTTTCTCATCATCCAGCGAATACACTTCCACTCCGAAACTCGAATGCTTATATTCCGGCCGACCGGCGATTGCCCGCATCTGATCCGCCAGCGTAACGCCCTCTTGTGCAGACGTTACGATCGCTGACGCGAGCAACGCACACGCAATTGCAACAGCGAGCGCGCAAAACAACACCATTTTCTTGCGATCTGTCATTGAGCCTCGAGTGTGGAGCAAGTCCCGCGAAGAGTGAGAAGTGAATTTTGTCCCTTTGAAACCTACCTCCGCAGTTCTTGCCCCAATTCTTCGAACCAATGGAGGACGACGTTAAGTTGAGAGCCGGCGCCTTTGTCTTCGGCTTCGACTGCGACGACGAAACGGCCGTCAGCGGCCACGTCGTAGCCACTCCAAGCTCTCTTGTCTTCGAATAATTTCACCGGCTTGCCGGGATTGAGCGTATTTCCCGGCGCGAACTTCACGGACATGAATCCGTCCTTAGCGACGAAGAACAACTCATTTCCGGAACGCGCCCATCGTGGGACATGGCCGCTTTCCGAGGAGATTTGTGCTCGCGAATTAGGATCGCTTATGGATTGCACGAAAACTTCGTTCTGACCGGACTCATCCGAAACGTAGGCGAGCCGTTTCCCGTCCGGTGACACGCTGGCCTCGGCT
>JGI12677J13195_1000026_pt1 | contig 39855 bp, 31 predicted proteins | sample JacPinW_OM2H0_O3_FD_13195 | JGI IMG/M metagenome (IMG submission 13195) | reverse complement strand
ATATCTGGAGCGGGATAAGAGAATCGAACTCTCGCCTCCACCTTGGCAAGGTGGCGTACTACCACTATACGAATCCCGCGCGGACGAGAACTCCGCAGCTCCCGATTATTTATAGCATGGTGCCCACACTCGAACAAGGCCTCGAGCGCAGCGAGCTTCGCAAAAACAAAATGAAGGCCGGGTTGCGCGGAATAATACGCGACTTGCCCTAATCTACCTCAAGAATCCGGGTGGCTTTGACAATCGGGGATTTCTTCTGGCGTTGGGCAAAACGCTGGGCGCGGTCGCGGTCAATGTACACACGGGCGAATCTCTCTCCGTCGTGGTAAAACACCGTGACCTGCCAGTGCTGGTGTTTTCGTCTTCTATCCCGAGCCATTCGGTTCATCTTTTTTGCTCTCTTCTTTTTCACGATGAGTTTTTCCCCAGGGCCTCGAACTATTACAAGTTTATCGGCGACGCGCAAGTATCTAATTAAGAGTTAACGCTGGAATACTTTTTTGGCACGACTTTATCCCTGAAATGCTCCATATCGGTACAGTTGAATTTGTAAAACTCGGCGTGTCTGGAACTTTTGCCTTTGGCCTAACGTAATACCAAATGAGAGACGATAAGCGGGCTGGAGGCACTCATGGAGATGTGCTTAGAGCGCGAGTTGGAAATTGAGGACCTGCGGGATCACTCGCAGCAAATGATCGCGCATTTGCGCGACGCGCTGGCTGGCGGGGCAGTGCTTACCCCTGACCCCAAACGGTTAGGGTTTTATGAAGCGAAAGACCGCAAACACATATTTTACATCTACGTTTCCCCAAATACGGGGAAAGTCCTTTTACTTGCCGCCTGCTCGTATGAAGAAAGCTTGATGGCTGAAATCGGGGTTTCAGCATGACGCGCGACGGCGGAGCTAGCCAGCTGGTACGGGTAGGGCCAAGTCGCCAGGTTTGAAATTCAGATCAGTCAGGACCTGTTTGTTGAGTTTGTAAATCGCTGGGCTGTCGCTGGTTCTCGCGTACACGAAGCCCTTCGATTCTTTCGATATTTCGATGGTCAATTTCTTGCCGGATTTATCCGTCAGTGTGGCCTGGAACTCCGGCTTAGCCAGCATGGTTCGGACATCCGGCGCCGGCTGGTCAAAGATTTGCTCGGCGCTCGCTTGCTCCAAGGTTGTAAATAGTTTTGAGATCTCGGCAGGCTTTCCCTTCTGATCTGCGGGTTCGTCGATCGTCCATTCAAATTCCGATTTGCGAGTGCAGGCGATCATGCCGTTGGCATTATGTATCTCGACGTGATTTATCGCGGCGGAATCGAAATGCGCGAGTTTTTTGTCGCGCAAATCGTTGTAATTCTCGGACAGTTTCTTGTACAGATCTTCACTGATAAGAAAAACGGTGGGCCGAGAAGTGTCGCGAGCGAAGTATTGATTGCCGTCTTTCTTGCCTACGATCAGAGTGGCGTTCTTACCTTTGTCATCCACGGCAGTAAACGTAATCGACGGATTCGCCAGGCCATACTTCGCCGGATTATCCGCAGATTCGCTCGCAGGAGTGGTCCATTTCGCCGCGCCGAGGCCGGAAAGAAGAGCGCTGATATTTCCAGCGTCGCCGCGTGATCCGGTGGGCTTGGTAAACTCCCACTGGTCTTTCTCCTTCTTCGCCGCGAGCTGCCCGGAAGAATTCTTAAGATCGAAGGACACGACCTTATCGCCCGCGATGTGCAGCACCCCACGATCGCGCAAATCCTGAAGGGACTTGCCGGAGCTGATCAGAAGCGATTCGGGAAGGAGCGCAACATCTTTGGCGCCGTCCACAATCGAATAAACCGAAATCCCAGAGAAATCCTTCTTGCCCAATGCTACAGAGTGCTTCGCGCCGCCACGAACCTGAAATTCGAGTGAAATAGCGGGCGGGTCAAGACCATAGACCCTCAGACGGTCGGGCGCGCCAGGTTCCGTCTGCGAAATGCGCGCGCTCGATAGGCCGTCGATTATTCCGTCCAGAGAGGCCTGATCAGGCAGTGTCACGATTGGCTGCGTCATCTGCCAAACTCCTTCGCGCTTCTCAAATTGCAGCGCGGGCTCAGCGGGGTTCGCGGGATGTTTGATTACAAGTGACGTTACATCCTGCGGCTGAATCGAGAACGCGAGCTTCGTCGCATCTACGGCGGATTTATCACTTTCTTTCTGGCTCCGCCGCCAGTCGAAATAATACACAGCAGCGCCCAAAACGATGGCACCGAGCAGCAGAAATAAAGTCGTCTTCTTGATCATGGGAGTGTGATTTTATCGGGCCCGATTACCGGCGCTTCCACCAAATGTAGACTCCCGAAAAAATTACGATGCCGGGGAGAATGAAAAGGTCGAGCCATCGCAGCGCGCTCGCTTGACCTTCGGTTAACGTAACGCGGCGATTCGTCTGCGATTTGGGACGGATCGAGATCAGATTTTCGTCCTGCGCCAGCCAATTAATCGTGTTGTAGAAGAGATCGCCATTCTTCTGCTGCCCGACATACGGATTCGCGGCAAATGTCGAATTCCCAATCACGACCACGCGAGCTTCGCCGCCTCCTGACTTGCGGGAAGCAGCAACACCTAGCGAAAGTGGACCGGCCGTCTTCGGATCGAACGTTAATTTATTTTGACCCTGCTTCAAATTTGCAACGGTAAAACTCTGTGGCGACGTCTTTAAGAACTCTACAGCCTGAGGGTCGATCTTTGCTTTATCCGCGATGGAAACCGTGCGAGCCAAAGGGAAAAAAGCCATCGAACCTGCAAAACCCTTCGTGATGGGGCTGTCACCGAAGTTTGTGATCAGCGGGATTTCGGGACCAGCGCCAAACAGCCGGCCCACCCCGCTTGCGTCGATCACGACGTTGTCGCCGACAGTCGTGTTCCATGCTTGGAAAATTTCTCCGAGTTTGGGGTCGGTTTGAGGATCAACGAGGATCAGGCCCTTGCCCGTTCCCGTTAGATATTTGTTGATCGTTTCGGTTTCCTGCGGAAAGAACCCCTGTTTTGGGCCGGCAATCACTACCACATCGCAATCGGGAGCCACGCCATTTTCGGACACGAGATTGATCGTCTTGGTAACATAGTTTTCCTTCTTTAGGCCGGCATCGAGGTGGCTGTAGCCACTTTCCTCGTTGTCGCTTAACAATCTTTCGCCGTGTCCGGTGACGAAGCAAACCGTCTTGATTTTGTCTTGCGTGACTTTGATGATGGCACCTGTGAGGTCTTCTTCCGAGGCGGCGCTTCCCGATTCCAATCGTTCTTTCCTAGCACCCGAAACGACGATCACATCGCCCGTCCGCGTGGCTCCATATTCCTGTGCCATTTCAAGCTTCTGTTGGGGATCAATATTCTGAAATTTCAGATGTGGGCTCAAGCTGGTGTATTCAGCCATATGGTCGTCGAGAGCGGGGTTAGCGGACTTGTCGAAATGGACGATGGTGACGTCCTTCTGCAAGCCGCCCACGATTTGCTTAGTCTGATCGGAGAGCGTGTACAGTTTTTCGGTGGTCAGATCGAAACGCTTATGATGGCGAAACCCCACTAAATTTACGATCACCAGGATGGCGATTACGGCCACACTCAAAACCGTGGTGTTCGTTCCCTGCTGCGAAGAGCGCTTGGAGAAGAAGCTGAGAATACCGCGAAACCCAATCACGATTGACGCGAGAAGCAACGACGCGCCCAACACCAAAACAACTTTGCTGAACGTCAGAAGCTCACCTTGAATCGAATATCGCAAATACCCGGCTATCAGCATGGCTATGCCGGTGGTGCCGATGAACCTCGCTAACTCCTCCCGATCCCATTTCATACTGCAAGTTCCTCCATAATTTACGAGCGCGAAATAGCCGCCTAGGCTCGCCGCCAGCGCATCGAATCGACGGAGCGCACCGTCAAGAAAACGAAAAGAGCGATAAAGCTTCCGTAGTAAATCAGACTGGACGTGTCAATAACCCCGCGCGTGAAATCTTCGTAATGGCGGATCACCGAAAGATACTGAAGCACGGCTCCTCCGCCGCTATCGGTGTTGCGGCCAATGTCCAGCACCCAGATGAACAAGGAAGCCGCAAACGTCACCACCGCAGCAATCAGTTGGTTTTCGGTGAGCGACGACACAAACGAGCCGAGCGCCAACAACGATCCGCCAAGCAGCAGCACCCCTGCATACCCTGCCGCCAACATGCTCCACGGCGGCCTGGGGTCGCTGCGAAGAACCATGAAAATCATGTAGCTCGCGGTGGGCAGCAACATGAGCGCGAAAAGAGATAGCGAAGCGAGATATTTTCCCAGCACGATCTCCAGCTCGCTGACCGGCGAGGTCATCAGCAATTCCATCGTGCCGCGCTTGCGTTCCTCGGCATAGACGCCCATGGTCAGAATTGGCGTGAAAAATAAAACCAAGGTAGAAAGCAGGCCAAAAAAACTACGCATCACCGCCGCCGGAGCGTCGAAGTCTGATGGCGCGCCAAAACGCATTCCCTGCATTTCCATCTGGAACGATTGTTTGATCACTTCCGCAAGAATCACGTTGAAGAAAAACGCGGTCAAAATCAGGAAAAGCCCGATGAAGATGTAAGCGATGGGAGAAACGAAATAATGCCCCATCTCCTTACGGTAAATTGCGTACAAACCTCCCATTGCGCTCTCCACTCCTTTATCGGATTTGTCTAACTTGACGCTTGCGCGTGCGCTGCGTCGTCCGTGGTGAGTTCGAGGAAGATGTCTTCGAGACTCAGGCTCACTCCGTGCAGTTCGTAAAGCGGCCAGCCATGCTCCACAATTCTCGCCGCAATCTGATTGCGAATGTCGTTTCCTTGCGCCGCTTCCACCGTGACCGCCTGGTGTCCCCCGGCGCGGGCCGGCTCGATGAGCACACGGTTCGCCCCCGGAATTTGCGCCAGCACATCTCGAAGCGGTTTTTCCGGAGCTTCCGTTTCAATGCGAATTTTCTGGCCGCCTTTGAGTTGCGACGTCAAATTCTGCGGGGTATCCACTGCCGCGATCTTGCCTTTATTGATGATGACCACGCGATCGCAGGTCATGCTGACTTCCGGAAGGATATGCGTGGAAAGAATGATGGTGTGGTTTCCGGCAAGTCCCTTGATTAAATTGCGGACTTCAATGATCTGCTTCGGGTCCAAACCGACAGTCGGTTCGTCGAGAATGATTACGTCAGGATCGTGCACGAGCGCTTGCGCGATTCCTACGCGTTGTTTGTAGCCTCGCGACAGCCGTTTAATGAGTTCAGCACGCCGCTCTTCCAGATTGGTTTTTTTCAGGGCATCATCGATCCGACCTGGACGCCGCTCCGCTGGAACGTTCTTGATGCGCGCGACAAAGTCGAGGTAGGTCTCGACGGTCATATCAGGGTACACCGGTGGATTTTCCGGCAAGTAGCCAATTCTGCGGCGGACTTCCATCGAGTCACGGAACACATCGAAGCCTGCGACGCGCGCCGTCCCATGCGTGGCAGGCATGTACCCGGTCAAAATTCGCATTGTGGTGGTCTTCCCAGCCCCGTTGGGCCCGAGAAAGCCGAGAATCTCACCTTTGTTCACGGTAAATGAAACGTGGTCAACGGCCGTAACAGCACCGTAAGATTTCGTCAGATCCTGCACTTCAATCAAAGCACTCCTCCGAACGACAGCGCCGCACGCACATTGCCAGGCGCTTCCAAACCAATCTTTATACTAAAGTTGAGGGAAAATTGAAAATCCGAGCCTGGAACCTGCATCAGCGCAGCGAATAATGAACGTACCCAACTGAGATGCAGCAGCCGACCGCGAGAGTTGTCGTGGCGCCAGGGACTCGAGACTTCGCCGCTCCAGTTTTTCCCGCCCACCTGAGGCCGAGTTCTGGCCAAATAAGTCGTTGACCTCGTTAAAACTGAGAGCTCATGGCAGGCAACGGGCCGCTCATCCGGCGCATCCACATCTCGTACATATGCAGCTTATCGTTCTTATCGCCATATGCTTAGCCAAATGTGACGAGAGCTTGGGGCGGTGAAACCAGCGACACCGGGGGTCTGGTGTTGGGAGATGTGCGTTGACACATCGCGGCCGTTTTGTTATTCAATTTGTTTCGCTTTCTTAGCTGGCGCTTCGACGAGGGGTTCTGTCCCACCGCTCTGGGCGGATCTGAAAAAGAAATCCAAGGTGATATGACAATTTTGAAGGCGTATGCCCAAATGTTCGAAAACGCTGGAAGGCAGCGCAGGGTTGCTGCCGAGTTGACGGTTTTCCGTTTTCGAATTGAACGGCTGCGATTGCTGACGTTCGCGCTGCTTGCGTTTGCCGGTGTTGGGTTCCTCGCGGCTTGCGGGAGCGGCAATTCGGCGATCACTCTGGAAGTCACGCCGAACACAGCGCAGACGGTGGATCAAGGCCAGGTAATACAATTCACCGCCATTTTGGGCAACGACACTCACAATCAGGGCGTTACCTGGAAGCCTCTCACTGGCACGGGGTGTGCCGGAACTGGCTGCGGCACGTTGACCAACGTCACGAAGACTTCCGTGACCTACACTGCGCCCACCAACAGCTCGATCGCCCTCACGGTGAGTTTGGAAGCAGTCGCTAACGGGAATACCGGCGCTACCGTTACAACCATGATTAGCGTCGTGCTGCCCCCCACGTTTACCACCACTACTCTAGTTAATGGCACGAACGGCGGACAGTACAGCCAACAACTCCAAGTGACCGGCGGTGTCACACCGATAGTTTTCAGCGTGGTTTGCCCGAATAACCAAGCAACCTGTCTTCCCCCTGGATTGACCTTGAATCAGAATGGCACCCTGATTGGTGTGCCTACCACCTCTGGCACCTATACATTTTTCGTGAAGGCAACGGACCGCGGCGGTGTCCCGCAGATTGGCCAACCGCCTCCGCTTTCCGTCACATCCACGCTTTTCACCGTCATAATCAATCCGGCCACGCAGCTGTCCGTCACGACGGCTTCGCTGCCTCCAGGAACCGTCAATCAGCCGTACAACATATCGCTCGCCGCAAGAGGCGGAGCAACGCCCTACAGCTGGAGCGTGACCCCAAACAGTTTGCCCCCCGGGCTGGCCCTGAACAAAGCAACGGGACAAATTTCGGGGACTCCAACTACGGTCGGCTCATTCCCGTTGACCGCAACAGTGCAGGACTCTTCCATCCCAGTGCAGACAGCTTCGTCGGGCTCGCTCGTCATCTCGGTCCAAGCGCCCGGAGGGTTGCACATAACCACTGCATCTCTGCCTCCAGGGATGACGGCGACTTCTTACAGCGCGAGCGTGAATGCCAGCGGTGGAGTTGCGCCATTCACGTGGAGCGTGATAAACGGCCAGCTTCCTGCCGGGCTGACTCTCGATGCCCAGACCGGGCTAATCTCGGGAATACCGATTCTCTTAGGCACTTCGACCTTCACCGTCCAGGTGCAGGATTCTGCTGCAGGCGCGGGCGGCCCGGCGAAGGCGACGCAGCTGTTTAATTTGACGATTACAGCCGGTGCGACGACTAGCAATTCTCTGATCAAAGGAAACTACAGTTTCCTCTTCAGCGGGTTCGATGTGAATGGAACGGTTCTTATCGCAGGCAATTTTGCGGCGAATGGCGCCGGAGCGGTCTCCAGCGGCCAGGAAGATATTAATCGTGTAAGCGGAGTTGTGGTCGGGGCCACTCTGATCGGAACTTACTCGGTGGGAACGGATGGCCGCGGCACGATGCAGTTGATTGCCTCGACCGGAACCGGCACGGTCTTTACCTCAAACTATTTGCTGGCGCTCGATTCCGGCGGCAACATACATGTGATCGAGGACGAAACGGCTCCCACGAACGGCGTCGGAATCACGCACGGCTCGGGAATCATGAAAGTTTCTGTCGGCACGTTTGGAGCAAGTAACTTCTCCGGGAATTACGCGTTTGAATTCAGCGGGCAGGACTTTTTGGCCGAACCAGCCGTGCTCGCAGGCGTCGTCGCCCCCGATGGTCAACAGACCTTTAAGTCGGGCACCGCTGATTTTAACGATGGAGGCGTGTATTCCCCGCAACTGTCTCTCACGGGTGGCTTCGAGGTGGGGACTGCGAATTCGAAGGGCCTTGCAACAATGACATTTCAACCGCCAACGGGCGCGCAGGTCACTCTCACGTTTACATTCTATTTCGTGTCAGCCAACGACATTTTCTTTGCAGAGGTTGACCCGGCGTCTACGACGAATCCCCTCCCCCGGCTGGGCGGCGAAATGCTCCTTCAAGACCCCGGGACACAATTCATTCAGAGCGTCTTGCAAGGTTCTGGCGTGGTATCCGGGACCGGACTCGTCGGCACAGGGATTTCCGGCTCGAACTCGACCGTCTTCGCAGGCTTGTTGACGTCGACTTCAGGTGACGGGAGCGCGACCTTCTCCTTCGACCAGAACGATGGCGGAACCGTTACCGCCGTTCCGGCGTCGAACCCGCTCCCTGTCACTTACCAGGTATTTCAGAACGGGCGCGTAGGGTTTACGAGTTCGAACAACCGGCTCGCTGCCGCCTACCTGATTGGACCCAATCAAGGATTCATCATTGGTTCTGACTCGGCTGCTACATACGGCCTTCTCGAGTCACAAACCGGCGCTCCCTTCTCGCTCACGTCCGTTCAGGGCAGTTATGTCCTGTCCGCGCCCCAGGAAGCGGACACCCTAGCAGTGAACATGATCGGCGAACTGAGTTCCGGAGGCGGCGGAAACATCGCGGGTACTCTGGACGAATTTATTCCTCCCAACCCGCCTCCCTCTACGGACATTCCGTTCTCAGCCACTTATTCGGTCGCGGCGGACGGTCGCGGGACTATGACACCGCTGCTGATTGCTGGATTTCCGACCAATCTTGTCTTCTATATTGTTTCACCGAGCGACGTGCGAGCGATTTCTCTGGATTCAAATATTGGAAATGGCCATCCGCAAGTTATTTTCCTCAGCCACTAGGATTCCAGGGAGATAGTTAGGAAGAAGTGTGCGCCGTTGGATTGCGGATTTCTACTTGTCTTTTTCCTCAAGCCGCAACGCAGCAGAGTTGATGCAAAACCGCAGCCCCGTGGGTTCCGGCCCGTCTTCGAAAACATGCCCCAGATGCGCGTCGCAGCGGCTGCAGATGGCTTCTGTCCGCACCATGCCATGACTCAGGTCTCGTTCCATCTCGACATTCTCGGCAGCGATGGGCTGGTAGTAGCTCGGCCAGCCCGAACCAGAATGGTATTTTGCGTCCGAGCTGAAAAGCGGCTGCCCACAACACACGCAAACATACGTCCCCTTCGTTTCCGTGTCCGCGTACTCGCCGGTGAATGGCGGCTCAGTTCCCTTCTTCCGCGTCACCTGGAATTGTTCGTCCGTCAGTTTCGAACGCCACTCGGCATCGTCTTTCTTGATTTTCTCGGTCATGTTTGCATTTTACACCGGTCGTCGCTGAACAGGAAATCCTGCATGGAGTGGCGCTATCGCCATCGGACACCAACGCATCGCCACGATCATCGAACGCTGCTGAAAGACTGTTCGTTTGCTCTAGCGAATCACTTCGTTTGCTCCCGCCGGTCTCAAGTGTAGGGTTGCGTTACCGGAATTGGAGACATATCATACGGGCTCGAAAGAGAGGACCCATGAAGGCCGTCGTAGGCGTATTCAAATCGCGATCAGATGCAGAGCGTGGCGTTGCTGAACTCGGCCCGCTAGACATTCCGAAAGATCGAATCACCGTTCTCACGCCTGACGCCACCGAAAAGGAACTCGCCTCCGTCCCTACTGTCGCAGGAGAGGAACCGGGGATGGGTAAGGCGATGGGCGCCGCTCTTGGAGGCGCCATCGGAGTCGCAGGCGGAGTTGGACTTGTCCCGATGCTCGCGAGCTTTCTGATCCCGGGAGTCGGCCAGGTGCTCGCCATTGGCGTTGTCGGCGGAGTGCTTCTCGGCGCGCTTGGCGCGGTAGGCGGTGGCGCGGCCGGCGGAGCCATTGAGGGCAACGTTTTCGAAGGACTGCCGGAAGACGAAATGTTCATCTACGAGGATGCCTTGCGCAAAGGCCGCTCGGTCGTCGTAGTGATGGCCGATAACAACGAGGCCGACGCCATTCGCGGCGCACTGGAAGACGCCGGCGCGGAAAGTATCGACCAAGCTCGCGACAAGTGGTGGCTCGGTCTGCGCAACATCGAGAAAGAGAAATACGAGACCACCGGCGCTAAATTCGAAGACGACGAGCGCTACTTCCGCTGCGGCTTCGAAGCTGCTCTGCATTTGAAGAACCGAGATCGGACGTACGAGCAATGCCACAAAGTGCTCGGTGATCTGCACCCGCGCATGCACGAAAGCGAACCCTTCAAGCGTGGCTTTGAGCGCGGCCGCGAATATCTAAAAACAATCAGCAGACATGTAAACTGATTTTCCCCCGCTCGAATACTCTCGTCGCATCGGTGCGGAGCTGCATCTGCCCCGTTGACCAACATCGATACTTCGTCTAACATGAAAGTATGGATGTCGGGAATCACGCTGACGCCGCAGCCTGTAATATTGCAGCCGCTATCGGGGAACCGGCACGCGCTCGCATACTCTTCTCCCTGATGGATGGCCATGCGCGAACAAGCACGGAGCTTGCGGCTGTGGCTGACGTGAGTCCGTCAACCGCGAGCGTTCACCTGCATCGACTTAAGGCCACTCACCTCGTCCGGGTGCTCGTTCAGGGGAAGCATCGCTTCTACAGTTTGGAAGGCCCTGAAGTTGCCGACGTGCTGGAAGGGTTAAGCGTCCTCGCAGGCGGCGTCCGCGATAAGTTTGTGCCCAGCACCCCCAGCAGGCTACGTGCCGCTCGAACTTGTTACGATCATCTGGCCGGGATGGTTGGCGTCTCGCTGCATGACCGCTTCAAAGCGCTGGGTTGGCTTTCAACCGGTGCGAATGCCGACGGCAACGCATATGAGGTCACCGCAGCGGGAGCGAAAGCATTTGAAACTCTTGGCGTTGACCTCACGGCAATTCGAAGGCTGCGCCGCCGGTTCGCCTGCTCATGCCTGGATTGGAGTGAGCGGAGGCCTCATGTGGGCGGCGCGCTGGGAGCAGCGATCCTCAACGTCGCGCTGAAAAGGAAATGGCTGACGCGAGATCTCGATAGTCGGGCCCTTGGCATCACCAGTTTTGGTCGACGCGAAATGTTGGCTCGATTTGGTCTTCATGTCTGAAGTCTCAATCCGATAGCGGTACTCGGACAGGCTGTAGCAGCCATTAATCATCCTCAGTTGAGTATAATAAAGCTCACGCATCGCATTTTCTGTGCGAGTCTCGGAGATTGAGTGGCGTCCGCCTCTAAGCTCATCCAAAACTACGTCAACGGCCAGTTCGTGCGCGGCTCGCGCGAGTTTGCCGACATCAATCCGGCTGACGGCTCGGTAATCGCTCAAGTTTCGGAAGCCGATGAATCGCTGGTGAATCAAGCGGTCGAATCCGCAAGTCGCGCGCTTAGTGGAAATTGGGGCAAGCTGACCGTGCCAGCCCGCGCTGCCCTCTTGTACAAAATCGCTGACGGCATCGAAGCGCGCTTCAACGAGTTTGTTCAAGCCGAGGTAGCGGACACAGGCAAGCCGGTTTCGCTGGCCTCGAAAATTGACGTTCCACGTGGCGCCGCGAATTTCCGCGTTTTCGCGGACCTCATCAAATCCGCCGGAATCGAAGCATTTCGGACGGAAACTTCCGACGGCGCGGCGGCTCTCAATTACGCTGTGCGCAAACCTCTCGGCGTTATCGGCATTATTACTCCGTGGAATTTGCCGTTGTTGCTCCTCACTTGGAAAGCTGCCCCCGCGCTCGCCTGCGGCAATTGCCTGGTAGTGAAACCCTCGGAAGAAACTCCGGCGACGGCGACGTTGCTGGCAGAAGTTATGCAATCGGCGGGAGTGCCCCCGGGCGTGTTCAACGTGATTCACGGTTTCGGCTCTGGCTCGGCGGGTGAATTCCTTACCAGCCACCCGGACGTGAATGCAATTACGTTTACGGGCGAATCGAAAACTGGGTCGGCAATCATGCGCGCTGTGGCGCCCACGGTGAAGCCCATCTCATTCGAACTGGGCGGCAAGAATGCCGCGATCGTCTTTGCCGATTGCGATTTCGACGAGACGGTCAACGGCCTCGCGGATGCTGTGTTCCTCAATACCGGCCAGGTCTGTCTCTGCGCCGAGCGTGTTTACGTCGAACGCTCGCTGTTCGATCGTTTCGTTACGGCGCTAAAGCAAAAGGCCGAAAGTTTGCTGCTGGGTTGGCCGACCGATAGCAATACAACCACAGGCCCGCTGATTTCCAAAGATCATCGCGCAAAGGTTCTTTCTTACTACGAACTCGCGAAAAAGGAAGGCGCTACCGTTGTAACAGGTGGCGGAACACCCAAATTCGGTGACGCTCGCGACGATGGGTTCTACATTCAACCGACCATTTTCACCGGCCTTCCGGAATCCGCTCGTTGCGTCAAGGAAGAAATCTTTGGACCGGTGTGCCACATCGCGCCGTTCGATGCCGAAGAAGAAGCAGTCACCAAAGCCAATGACACTAAATACGGATTGGCAGCTTCCGTGTGGACTACGAACCTAAAAAGAGGCCACCGGGTGGCGGAAAAATTGCGCGTCGGCATTACCTGGGTAAATTGCTGGTTCTTGCGCGACTTGCGCACCCCGTTCGGAGGCGCGGGACTGTCCGGGATCGGACGCGAAGGCGGCTTGCACTCATTGAATTTTTATTCGGAGCTGAACAATATTTGTGTCAAGTTGTAGCCCGGGACTTGCGGACGCAAAATCGAGGTGGCTTCAGATGGAAAGCAAAGTTGTCGAAGGCAAAGCCAAACCGCGGGGCAAGTTTCCGCACATAAAACGCGCAGGCGATTTCCTCTTCGTCTCCGGCACCAGCTCGCGCCGCGCTGACGATTCTATCGCCGGCGCCACGACCGACAAATTCGGCACCATGCATCTCGACATTCGCGAGCAGACTCGCGCTGTAATTGAAAATATTCGCGATATTCTTGCCAGTATGGACGCCGGCCTGAAAGACCTAGTCGAAGTTTCCACCTTTCTCGTCAAGATGGAGGATTTCGATGCTTACAACGAGGTTTACGCCCAATTCTTCGACGAGCAAGGCCCCGCGCGAACTACCGTCGCAGTCCGCCACTTGCCGCACGCGTATCTTTTAATTGAAATGAAGGCCGTTGCCTACAAGCCCGAGGCGCAAGAAGAAAAGCAAGCCGTCGAGAGGAGAAAGTAATGCCATCGATTAATACGCTGAAAGCTTTTAACTTCCAGGGATGGATCGACGCGAATCGCGACAAGCTGAAGCCTCCCGTCGGAAACGCGCAAGTCTGGGAAGATGGCGATCTGATGGTCACAGTTGTCGGTGGCCCCAATAATCGCAACGATTATCATGACGATCCCACCGAGGAATTCTTCTACCAGTTGAAGGGCGATATTTTCCTACGCCTGATGCCGGAGCCAGGCAAACCGCCCGTTGAGGTTCCCATCAAGGAGGGTGAAATTTTCCTTCTGCCAAAGCACGTGCCGCACTCGCCTCAGCGCCTCGCTCCCAGCACCATTGGATTGGTTGTTGAAATGCCGAGGCCCGAGGGAGTGATGGACGGCTTCGAATGGTATTGCGCGAAATGCAACCACCGCGTCTATCGCGCGGAAGTTCTTTTGAAAAGCATCGTGCGCGATCTGCCCCCGCTCTTTGAAAAGTTTCAACAAAGTCCGGAACTACGGAAATGCAAGCACTGCGGCGAAGTTCATCCGGGCAAACCGGCGTCGCAGAAATAACGGCACAGACGAAATGCCAGTCATCGATATACACACACATTTTTTCCCGGAATCCTGGCCCGATCTCGCCAAGCGCTACGGCACCCCCGACTGGCCGTCGATCAAACATACTGGCCCGGGCAAAGCCGATATCATGCTCGGCAATCGCATGTTCCGCCACGTCACTTCCGGTTGTTGGGATGTGAACGTGCGCCTGGAAAACATGGACCGCAACGGCGTGGACATGCAGATTATTTCCGCCACCCCGGTTCTCTTCGCTTATGCCCGCGAAGCTAAACACGCGCTCGATTGCGCACGCTTGTTCAACGACGTGGCCCTTGAAATGTGCCAGCGCTCCAAGGGTCGCCTTAAATCTTTCTGCCAGGTCCCCTTGCAAGACATCGACGCAGCTTCCGCGGAACTTTCGCGTTGCATGCGCGACGGCCATCTCGGGGTTCAGATCGGTAATCACGTCGGACAAAAAAATCTCGACGATCCGGGCATCCTGAACTTTTTGCAGCATTGCGCCGCCGAAGGAGCCGCGGTCTTCGTTCATCCCTGGGACATGATGGCCGGCGAGCGTATGCCGAATTACATGATGCCCTGGACCGTGGCTATGCCGGCCGAAACGCAGCTATCGCTCGTCTCCATGATTTTAAGCGGAGCCTTCGACCGCTTGCCGCCGAGCCTGCGAATCTGTTTCGCGCATGGCGGTGGAAGCTTTGCGTTTCTCCTGGGCCGCCTGGAAAACGCGTGGAAAAACCACGAAGTCGCGCGCGGAGTTTCGCAGTTCGCGCCAAGCCATTATCTGGATCGCATTCGCGTCGATTCCGCGGTCTTCGAACAGCGGACGCTGCAATTCCTAGTCGAGGTGATGGGAGCCGATCGCGTGCTTCTCGGATCCGACTATCCTTTTCCGCTGGGAGAAGCACGAGCTGGTGCGCTGATCCGTGAAAGCCGTTCTTCGCCGGAAGTGAAAGGGAAACTGCTCGGCGGCAACGCCGTAACATTTCTAAATTTGCCGAGCATGGATGCGGCGGTAAACGCAACCGCCTCGTTCACATCATCGAGTGTGCCGAAGTCAAAGATTTCTGCTGGCTGCCCATTTGGAAGCGGCGCTCCTCCGTACGACACGGCGGGCACCTCGTCCAGCGCCGATTCAGGCCAGTCCGAGAATCGATTGACTTACAGCTCCTACCTGCGCATCCCGGAACTTCTGGCGCTTCATCACCCCGTCTCCTCGCCGGTGCATCACGACGAATTGCTGTTCATCATCATTCATCAGACCTACGAGCTCTGGTTCAAGGAATTGCTGCACGATTTGGACGCCGTAGTTGCCAACCTTCGCGCCGCGGGCGCTGATCCGTCTTCGCGTGACAACGTCTACGAAGCCGCCCGCTTGCTTCGGCGCTGTACGGAAATCATGCGCGTGCTCGTCGAGCAGTTCACGATTCTTGAAACGATGTTGCCGTCTCACTTTCTGGCCTTTCGCGAAAAGCTGAATCCAGCGAGCGGTTTTCAATCGGAGCAGTTCAGAGAGATCGAGTTCCTGTGCGGCCTGAAAGACGAAAAGATGCTGCTTTATCATCAACTCACGCCCGAAGCTCATGCCATTCTTCACCGCCGGCTGAGCGAGGATTCGCTCCACGACGTTTTTTTTCAAGCTCTAAAATCGTTGGGAAAGCTTCCAGAGATGGGCCCCGGCGCTACCGACCGCGAGAGATTCGAAGCCCGCGCAAAAGCGGTTCAAGCGTTGTATCAGGACGAACGCGACCATCGCGATTGGATCGATGTTTGTGAGCGTTTGACGGAATTTGACGAGCTCGTGGTGAGCTGGCGACTGCGGCACATTCAAATGGTCGAGCGAACCATCGGCGTGCGCATGGGCACCGGCGGCAGCACCGGTTCCTCCTATCTGAAACTCACTTTGGAGAAAAAATTCTTTCCGGAGTTGTGGGAAGCGCGGTCGCTGCTGGGAGATTGAGCTAGACTGAGAATCTTCCCTGCGGTTCAAGATCTCACTGCACATGCCAAGCCAGTCTGACGCTGTCACAATAATTGGCGCCGGCCTCACCGGGCCGCTGCTCGCTATTTCTCTCGTTCAACGGGGATTTCGCGTCACCATTTACGAGCGCCGTCCCGATATGCGCCGCGTCCAGTTATCCGCCGGCCGCTCGATTAATCTCGCCATTTCCGTTCGCGGAATTCACGCTCTCAGAGAAGCAGGCCTGTGGGCCTCCATGCGCAACATCATTATTCCGATGAAAGGCCGCATGATGCACTCGCTCTCTGGGGAGCTCACGTTTCAGCCCTACGGAAAAGATGCGACCGAAGTCATCAATTCGATTTCTCGCGCGGACTTGAATGCCGCATTAATGAATGAAGCTGAAAAACGCGGCGTCGCTATCCGTTTCAGCGAACGCTGCCTCGGGTTCGATCTGCATCCCGGAGCCGCGCGGTTCCGCAACGAAGAGACCGGCCGCGAAACTAGCGTCGAATCCAGCACCATCATTGGTGCCGACGGAGCGTCGTCTGCGGTTCGTGTCGCGATGCTCAAACTTAGCCGCTTCAATTTCTCGCAGCAATATCTCGATTACGGTTACAAAGAGCTCACTATTGAAGCCGGACCGAACGCAAGACATCTCCTCGAATCGAACGCCCTTCACATCTGGCCGCGTGGCTCGCACATGCTCATCGCATTGCCCAACATCGACGGAACCTTCGCCTGCATCCTGTTCCTTCCGTTTGAAGGTGCAGTGAGTTTTGCCGCCCTGGATTCAGAAGCAAACTTCTTGAGGTTCTTCCGGACGAACTTCGCCGACGCGTTGCCCTTGATGCTGCAGCTCCGCGACAATTTTCGCGACAATCCAACCGGCACGATGGTCACAATCAAGTGTTCCCCGTGGCACGTCGACGCAAAATCGCTTTTGATCGGTGATGCCGCTCACGCCATCGTTCCCTTCTTCGGACAAGGAATGAACTGCGCATTCGAAGATTGCACGTGCTTACTGGAGCTTCTCGACCGCCATGGCGCAGACTGGCCTAAAGTTTTCCAGGAGTTTGAGCGCTTGCGCAAAACAAACACCGACGCCATCGCTGATCTGGCTCTTGAGAATTTCGTCGAAATGCGCGACCGCGTGGGCGATCCTCATTTCCTTTTCAAGAAAAAAGTGGAGCTCGCCCTTGAAGCAAAATACCCACAACTCTTCGTTCCAAAATATGCGATGGTCACATTTCACCGCATTCCTTATTCTGTCGCGCTTTCTAGAGGACTCATCCAGGACGCCATGTTGGACGAGTTGTGCGGCTCAATCGATCGCATCGAGGACCTTGACTGGCGAAAAGCGGAATTGATGATTCACCGTCAGCTAAACCCCCTGGAGCAGCTCTAAATGTCAAGTATCGAGTTCAATGCGACCAATGAATTTGCTGTCGCGCAAACCGTCCGCGACCCTCTCGCAAGCTTCCGCGGACGATTTCACATTCCTAAAAAGCCGGACGGCTCAGACTGCGTTTATCTTTGCGGCCAATCACTTGGGTTGCAGCCGAAATCCGTCCCTGAATACGTCGAACAGGAATTGCGAGACTGGGCCCGGCTCGGCGTGGATGCGCAACTGCACGCGCGCTATCCTTGGATACCGTATCACGAAATTCTCAGCGCACCCATTTCCCGGCTGGTTGGCGCGATTCCCATCGAAGTGGTGGCGATGAATTCGCTCACAGTGAATCTGCACCTCATGATGGTTTCTTTTTATCGACCGACCGCGCAGCGGAACAAAATACTTATCGAAGCCAATGCCTTCCCTTCCGATCAATACGCGGTGAAATCGCAAATTCAGTATCACGGCCACGACCCGGCAACATCGCTGATTGAAATCGCGCCTCGCCAGGGCGAAACCGCCATCCGCACCGACGACATCGAAAAGCTCATCTCTGCAGAAGGAGAAACGATCGCGCTGGTTATGCTCGGAGGCGTGAATTACTACTCGGGACAGGCTTTTGATTTTTCGCGCATCACCAAGGCTGGACACTCGAAAGGATGCGTCGTTGCCTTCGATTTAGCGCACGCCATAGGAAATATTCCGCTCCAGTTGCACCACTGGAACGTCGATTTCGCGGTCTGGTGCAGTTACAAATATCTCAACGGCGGTCCCGGTGCCATAGGGGGTTGCTTTGTGCACGAACGACACGCGCGCGATCCGGAACTGCCGCGATTCGCCGGCTGGTGGGGCCACGACAAGGAAAACCGTTTTCTCATGGAGCCGGAGTTTCGCGCCATCCCGGGAGCGGAGGGCTGGCAACTCGGCAATCCTTCCATTTTGTCGGCTGCCGCACTCCGTGCCTCGCTCGATATTTTCGACGAAGCGAAAATGGAGCGCCTGCGAGTCAAAAGCGAATTGCTCACAGGCTATTTGGAGTTTTTGCTAAGTCAGACTCCGTCGCAGAAGTTTTCCGTCATCACGCCGCGCGACGTTGCCCATCGCGGCGCGCAGCTCTCGCTGCGACTCCCCGTGAACGGCCGCGCGATTTGCGACGCTCTGGCAAAAGAAGGAATCGTTTGCGATTGGCGGGAACCAGACATCCTACGCGTTGCCCCCGTTCCGCTCTACAACACCTTTCTGGATGTCCATACATTCGCGGAAATATTCTTGAAGGCAATACGCCTCTAGTTCCGCGTTCATTTTGGCGCCGACGCCCCAATCAATTCGAGGGTCGCACGACCTAGTGCAGTTGCGGGATCAGCCAAGTCCAACACAATATCGAAATGATTCGCGCCGGCAACCTCAAACGCCGAAACTGAAAAACCCGCCGACTCCAGTCGTGAAGCATAGCTTCCGCTCTGGCGTTTGAATTCGCTTGTTTCATTTTCGCCCCACGCGATGATTGTCGGTAGCGGTCGGCCCAGTGGCAAGCGTATGGGACTCAGCCCGACTGCATCCGCAGTGGTGAGATGTAACGGCGCTGCGATATTTGTCCCCACCAAGGGCTCGAGATCGTAGATCCCGCTAAGCAAAACCGCGCCGGCTATCGCATCGTCAGAAACTCCTGCTGTGTGCTGCCATCCTTTTGCCAGCATCATCGCCGCCAAATGACCGCCGGCCGAGCTGCCCGAAAGATACAATCGTCCGCTATCGAAGCCGATTACTCCGGCTCGTCGATGAAGCCAAGCGACTGCTCGGCGGCATTGATCGACGATTGTTTCGACGCGGGCCAGCGGCGCGAGCGTGTAATTGATAGCCGCGAACGCGATTCCGTTCGCTATGCAATCGGCCGCTGCAAACAGCGATTCGTTCTTTGACAACTCCTGCCAATAGCCGCCGTGAATAAAGACCAGCAACGGGGCGTCACGAGAGGCAGCGGGGAAAAAGTCCAGGGTTTCGTCAAGCCTATCGCCCCACCGCAAATCCTTTTGGCAAGCAAGCAACTGCTCAGCTTTCCGGCTCCGAATTTCATACTCGGCTAAAAACGGCCCGGCAGAAGGCACACAACGACTGGGAGAATATTCCCTTTCGATTCGCACCACCGGCCAATTTCGCCAGGCCTGGTCCTTCGGATTCATTATTACCTCGCAAATGCCGGCGTCTAATTCTGCACTCAGTAAGGTTGGAGAATCGATAGAAAAATCCGCTGCCCCAATTGTCGGTGCACTTTGGCGGCTTTACGGATAGAATGTCGCTTCTGGATGGCGCTCTAAAACGTGCGCGTTGACTGATTTTGCTGCCGGAAGTTTTCTGGATTTAAAGTCTATCTGAAACCTACGCGAATGGATTTTTCCGCATCCCACATTAAGGAACTCTTGCCCCGGCCTCAACTCACGGCCAAACCCGGAACCGTATTCTCGGAGCCCCAATAATGATTGTCGGCGTGCCCCGCGAGAGCTTCCCCGGAGAACTGCGCGTCGCGCTAACCCCAGCAGTGGTTCCCGGTCTCGTAAAAACAGGCATCGAAGTCGTGGTGGAGACCGGCGCGGGCGTGGGAGCAGGATATCCGGACGTTGACTACGTCTCGAAAGGCGCCAAGGTGCTGTCGCAGCGCGCCGAAGTCTTCCGTGCAGCTGACATCATCACCCAGGTCCTTGGTTACGGCTCCAATGACAAGACTGGAAAGAGCGATCTTCCGCTTTTTCGGCGCGATCAGGTTTTGATTGGGTTTCTTCGCCCCCTAGGCAGTCTGGAAACCGTGCAGGAGATTGCCGCAGCGGGTGTCGCCGCGTTCTCTTTGGAGTTGATGCCTCGCACGACGCGGGCGCAAAGCATGGACGCACTTTCTTCCATGGGAACGGTCAGCGGCTACAAGGCCGTTTTGATCGCGGCCGACACTCTGCCCAAAATGTTCCCCATGTTGACGACTGCCGCTGGCACGATTACACCTGGACGCGTTCTTGTCATCGGCGCCGGTGTAGCCGGACTTCAAGCTATTGCCACCGCGCGCCGACTAGGAGCTGTTACCTCCGCTTACGATGTGAGGCCGGTCGCCAAAGAGCAGGTTCTGAGTCTGGGCGCGAGATTCGTCGAGCTTCCCATTGAAGCAACGGATGCGCAGGATGCCGGTGGGTACGCGCGAGCGCAGGGTGAAGATTTTTACCGCCGTCAGCGCGAACTCCTCGCTCGGGTCGTAGCAGAAAGTGATGTGGTGATTACTGCTGCCGTAATTCCCGGCCAGAAGTCACCTGTGCTGGTTACTGGAGAAATGGTGTCTCGGATGGCGCCAGGGTCCGTGATTGTCGATTTGGGCTCAGAACGCGGTGGAAATTGCGAGCTTACGAAGACTGGTGAGGTGGTGATCGCCCACGGCGTCAGCATCATCGGCTGGATTAACATCGCCGGACGTGTGCCTTACCACGCCAGCCAGCTATACGCCCGCAATCTCAGCGCGTTTCTTTTGTATTTGGTGCAGGAAGGAAAGCTGCGGCTGGACACTGAAGATGAGATCATTCGCAGCACTCTGGTCACCCGGCAAGGAGAAATAGTGAATCCGCGAGTGCGCGAGTTTTATTCATTGCCGGCTCTCGTAGCGCTAAAGGGACGACACTAGACCAATGAAACTAGATCTGATGACGGATCTGTACGTCTTCATGCTCGCGGCGTTCATCGGATTTGAGGTGATCCGGCGCGTGTCACCTCTGCTTCACACTCCGCTGATGTCATTGACCAACGCGTTGGATGCGATCGCAGTCGTCGGCGCGATTCTGCTCGTGGGGGCGCATAAGAGCACTTTTTCGACCGTGCTCGGCACGATCGCGATCGTCGCAGCTACCAGCAACGTGGTCGGCGGCTTCCTAATTACCGACCGTATGCTCAAGATGTTCAAATCCAGCCGCACGAAAAAACCGTGATCTAGATGCAGGTCTCCCAATACATCATCGAAATCACTTATCTGGTCGCCACGGCGCTGTTCATTCTTTCGCTGAAATTGATGAGCTCGCCAACTACCGCTCGCCACGGCGTCTGGGCCGGCGAGTTGGGGATGGTCCTCGCTATTGCCGGGACGCTGTTAAACCACGGAATTGTGGACTACAAGTGGATCGCGATTGCGCTCGTCCTCGGTACGATCATCGGCGTTCCGCTCGGCATGGTGCATATGACCGCAGTGCCGCAGCGAACTGCGCTCAGCCACGCGTTTGGAGCGCTTTGCGTCACGCTGGTTGGCACCTCCGAATTTTATCTTCGCCGTACCGACGTTTCGCGATTCACCATGTCGGTTCTCTGCATGGAGGTGATCCTCGGGTCGCTCACTTTTACCGGCAGCCTGATGGCCGCCGGAAAACTTCAGGAAGTTTTGCCGCAACGCCCGATCACTTACAAAGGTCAGAACATCGTCAACCTTGGCGTGCTGGCAATTGCAGTGGGACTGGCGGCTTACGTGGTGATCCATCCGGGGCATACGCACGTATTCCCGTTCATCGTGGGAATCCCTCTTCTGTTTGGCGTGTTGATGATCATTCCGATTGGCGGCGCCGACATGCCCACGGTGATTTCTCTCTTGAATTCCTACGCCGGGCTTTCTGCAGCGGCTATGGGATTCGTTCTCGATAGCAAACTACTGATCGTGGCCGGCGCGCTGGACGGAGCTTCCGGATTCATTCTGTCTTTGAACATGTCGAAGGCCATGAACCGTTCGTTTTCAAATGTGCTGTTTGGAGCGTTCGGTCAGGAGCAGGCTGACGGGACTGCCGCGCACGAGACGCGCAACGTCCGGAGCGCCAGCGCCGAGGAGGCTGCTGCGATTCTTTCCGCGGCGAATAAAGTTGTGATCGTTCCGGGATACGGTCTTGCCGTGGCGCAGGCGCAGCACAAAGTGCGCGAGCTTTATGACGCGTTGACCAAGCGCGGTGTGGACGTGAGGTTTGGCATTCATCCTGTGGCGGGACGCATGCCGGGACACATGAACGTCTTGTTGGCTGAAGCAGACATCCCATACGACAAGTTGTTCGACCTGGATGAAATTAACGGCGAATTCCCGCAGACGGACGTGGCGCTGGTGATTGGAGCGAATGACGTCACCAATCCGGCGGCTCGCACTGACCCCAGCAGCCCAATTTACGGCATGCCGATTCTTGACGTCGATAAAGCGCGAACGGTCATGGTGATCAAACGCGGCATGAGTCCAGGCTTCGCCGGCATAGACAATCCTCTTTACTACCTCGACCAAACGCTGATGCTTTTTGGGGACGCGAAATCTTTCGTGAACGCCATCGTCCACGAGCTCGGCGGCCCCAGCCAGGGTTAGCCCGATAAGGTTCGAATACGCCTGAACAAGGCGACAGACCTCTGTAGCCGGCATCAAAGAAAATCCTGCCTCTGCACGGCATGACGGTTTCTAGCTTCGTCCTCGCTCGTGGCATCACGCTTGCACTTAATCACTTCGATTTTTCTTAACCTGTCGCGACGCGAAACGTAAGTCGCGTCTACGCATTACACAGAACGCCCGGAGGTGTTACGTGGGTCTCGCATCATCCTACACGAATCGGAAAGTCAATCCCGTTTGCCGTACTCGCGATATACGAATTTTCGGTGTGGTCTCAACAAGGAGGTGCGCTATGAAAACAACCAAAGTTATGCTTCATTTTGCATTGCTCGTTGGCATCTTTGGAATTCTGAGTGCACAACTGCGGGGCCAAAACGCGGGCGGGAAAGTAGTAGGAACTGTCTATGACCAACAGGGCGCCGTTATACCTGGCGCCAATGTTACTGTCACGAATACGGCCACCCAGGTCGGCACCACTAGTGTCACCGACAAGGACGGATTCTTTCAGGTTCTCGATTTGCCCATCGGTTCGTATCACGTGGCCGTCGAGCATCAGGGATTCGATAGAATTGTCACGCAAGATAAGAAGTTGGAGATCAATGAGTCCCTGCGATTCGATATCACGCTAACCGTGGGATCGACGAACCAGGTTGTTACTGTGGAAGCGAGAGTCTCCGGCGTCGAAACTGTAGATCCGACTTTGGGCCAGGTCGTCACAAGCCGCGCAGTTCAAGACCTGCCCTTGAACGGCCGGGACGTGCTGGACTTGGCGCTGCTTCAGCCCGGCGTGACCGATGCGAATCCGGACTACACCGGGCCAACGACCGCCAGCGGCCAAGCATTCAGTGTTGCGGGAGGCCGGCCGGATTCGATCACGTATCTTCTGGACGGCGGCCTCAACAACAACCTGCTCAGCAACGGCAGTGTGCTCGATCCCAATCCCGACGACATCCAGGAGTTTCGCATTCTCACCAGCGACTACACGGCGGAATACGGCCGCAACGGCGCAGGTGTTATCAGCGTCGTCACGAAATCCGGAACGAATTCGATTCACGGCAGTGCTTACGACTACCTGCGCAATACGGATTTCGATGCGAACGACTATTTCAACAAACAGACTGGCTTTCCCCGAGACGATTTAAAGCGCAATCAATACGGAGCTACCTTGGGCGGTCCGATTATTAAGGACCGTATTTTTTGGTTTGTGTCCTACCAAGGGCAGCGTCAGACCCAAGGCGTCACTTCGTTGAATATCACCACCTTCACGCCCGCGGAACTGCAAGGGAACTTCTCGCAAGCAGTGGCAAACGGCGGCACCGTGACCGGCCCAAATTTAAATCAGATTACCGTAACTTGCGCCAACCCGCAGTGCCCCGACCCAAACGTCGCATCTTTCTTGCAGGCGAATCCTTTCTTTCAGTCAAACCCGGCGCTCGCGGCACAGGCGATCATTGATCCCACAAAAATCAACCCTGTTTCCGCAAACTACATCGCATTGGGGGTGATCCCCACGTCTCCTACCGGCTTGTTTTCCTCATCCGGGAGCTCCACCAACAATAACAATGAGATTACGGGGAAAATGGATTTTGTCATCACCCCAAAAGACAGGCTCTCGGCTACCATCGGAGGTTTTCGCAACCCCAGCTTGGCACCTTACCCTTTCGGGTTCGGCGCCAATGTGCCCGGATTTCCGACGACATTCCAGACAAACAATTATTTTGGAAGTTTGGCGTATATCCGGGACTTTACTCCTAATGTTCTGAATGAACTGCGTTTTACCGCACAGCGCAACTTTGGACTGCAGGACGTACCGGCCACCAAGCTTCCCACACCGAGTGCTTTGGGATTCGGCATCACTCCGGACCTTCCCGACGGTCCGCCACAACTGAACTTCGACAGCGGCTTAAACCTCGGATACAACGGACAGGGTCCCGCTACCTTAGTCAACAACACATTTGCCCTCGCGGACACGGTCACCTGGGTCAGAGGCCACAACACCTGGAAGTTCGGCGCCGGCATTTCGGCGTACCAGAACAATCAAGTGTTTAATTTCTTTGGCAATGGAGATTTCACCTTCAGCGGATTCGCCGCTGGCGGGATTGCTACCGGCAATAGCTTCGCGGATTTTCTTCTCGCGCTTCCGAACAATAACTTTGAGGGTCCCAACGCGCCGTCGAACATCCGATCAAAATCCACCTACGGTTTCTTCCAGGACGAATGGCGGGTGCGGAAGAATTTAACTCTCACACTGGGAATTCGCTATGAGTACAGTTCTCCAAAGTACGACACGGACGGGAGAACGTTTGACATTATTCCCGGTCACCAGTCAACCAGATTTCCCAATGCTCCGCTGAGTCTGGTTTATCCCGGAGATGCTGGCGCTCCAAGCGGAGTCAATTTTCCGGTGAAAAACAATTGGGCGCCGCGCGTCGGATTTGCCTGGGATCCGTGGGGTACCGGCAAGACAAGCGTTCGCGGAGGCTTCGGAATCTTCTACGATATCTTGAAGGCGGAGGACAACTTTCAATTCAACGGTGCTCCTCCGTTCTTTTCCGAGGCGACGGCTTTCTATCCATCTCCCGCTAACGCAGAATCCAATTTCTTCAGTGATCCATGGACCTCCGCAGGATTTCCAGCGAACCCGTTCCCATCCGTGCCTCCGACCAAGAACACATCCTTCGCGAACTTTCTGCCGCTTGGAATCAACGGGATCTTCTTAGTGAATCCGCACCTCCACACGCCCTACACCTACCAGTACAACCTAAGCATCCAGCGGGAGCTGGCGAAGAACCTGATTTTCGAAATTAGCTACGTTGGCAGCTCCTCGAAAGGCCTCACGGCTCTGGAGGACATCAATCCGTTCGTTCTCGGAACAAACAATCGAGTCTTGAATATCAATCAGCCCAGTCCCGCTATCCAGGCTATCTGTGCGAGTTCGGACAACGATCCTTCAGATTGCCCTTTTTCCGCCTTACCGACATTCTCCAACGTCGGATTCGCAAACTACAACAGTCTCGAGGCGTCTCTGACGAGGCAGCTACACGACAGCCGATTCTTCGGCACCACCTACTTCACTCTGGCTTACACCTACGGCCGAGCCATCGACAACTCGTCCGGATTCCAGAACCGTACGTTCCAGGTTCCGTTCTACAACATAAATCAATTCCGCGGCGCCGCCGACTATGACGTTCAGGACCGAATTGTTTTCAGCGGCGGCTGGGACTTGCCGTTCGATCGCATGTGGAAATCCGGGTCAAAGCTGCTGACAAAAGGCTGGAGCCTCTACCCAATATTGAGTTGGCGGACTGGGTTCCCACTCAGCATCCCGGGACAATTTTCCTTCGACCCCTCATTGCCGGGTCCATCCGGAGCGGGCGATGGGCCGCTCGCCAGCGCTTCGTTCGCTCCGGGATTCGACCACATCACAATCGTGGATCCCAGGACGAACAACAACCAGTACTTCGTCACGCTGGTCGGTCCGGCGCCGGGGCAGCCGGTGTTCTTGTCGTCTACGGAAGCCAATGTGGCCGGATACGGGCTGCCGCGCAATTTCTTCTACGGCCCCGGGCGCACGAACTTTGATCTGGCGTTGGCGAAGACGACTACGTTTCACGAGCGCTACGGTCTTCAGTTCCGTGTGGAGGCTTTCAACCTTTTCAATCACGGGGAGTTCGCAAACCCTGATGTGAATCTCACCGATCAAACTTTCGGACAGATCACCAGCACTGTGCTGAATTCCGAACGGATTCTTCAGCTCGCTCTAAGGTTTACGTTCTGAGCTGAATCGAAACAACTGGCGTGTAGGTGTTTGGGACGCCGCGGACAATTTGGGTTCGACTCAATAGCTGACATGCTAGCGGCGTTTGCTGCGCCGGATCTCGCTCGATTCGGAGCGGCGCACTGTGCGGGCGGGCGCCGCATTCGGCGTGGCGTGCGGGCTGGCTAGCGCTGGTAGGGTGGTCTCCGCTGAGAATTGCTGTCGTGACGGGCAACGATTTCTTCCAGTTTGCGCAGGCGTTCGCTGAACTGGGTAATCTTGCCTTCGAGTTGGTCGAGACGATCGACGATCTCAATCTGCTTGTTTCGCAGGGTTTTCAATTCGTTGTGAGAATCGTCGGATGGCGGTGAACTCATTTGGTCTCCTTGGGAAATTTCAGAACGGAAGTTACTCAGGCAAGTGAGGATTGCCGATACGGCTAGACACCGCAACGGCATGGGTTGTTGGTAGAGCAGCGGGTAAGGATCCACCTGCGTCAGCAGCCGCCACGACCGGATGGCCCGTAGACGACCCGTTGGCGCCCGCCTGCGCAGCAGCAAATAGTTGACGCCTGATGCGGCTGTTTTGCACTCGCGTCCAATCTTGCCGGAATTCCACGGCTGTCTCACGACTGTGCTTAGGGCTTTCCAACTCACTGTCCATGCGCGCTAGAGCGATTTGGTATCCGAACTGGATATCAGAGTCCGAAGCTAGAATATTGCTGGCGCTCAGGCCTACTCGGACCGGCGTCTCTTGTTCCGGCAAAGTCATCCACAGCGCCCCGCGCGCGTCGACGGAAATCGAGCTTCCCTCTCCCAAAATCTTGAACACGCGTTTCAAATAACCGTGGTCGGGAATGATTTCGGCGCGGATTGCTTCTTCCACTGCCGTGTCGAGGTCGTCGCGATACCGCTTCCACTCGTCTTTGGTGCCGACAATTTCTTCACGCTCGAGCTTCTCCTCGGCAGCCAGCTGCTGGACGCTGATCGCGTAGCCAATTGGGTGAGCGGCGCTCAAATTATCATCCGCTCCGAGTGCCTGTGTGGATGGGTGCGCTTCGAATTGATGCTCAGGGTTAAAACGGCCAGAGATGATGTAGGAAGCGGCTACAGCTGGAACGCCCTGCCACGCAAAAACGGCCAGAGGAATTACGAGTTTTTTCGAGTGATACAACTGCTCAGTTCCGCTCCGGCATTCACTGCTGCGTTTAATGGTTCCCGGGACTTGGGCGAAATGCAGTACGCGGAAGTTGAGTTCCGGATTGTCTTCCGCATATTTTGTAAGCGAATGCGCCACGGCTTTGGGCGTGGTTATGAAAAAGTCGTTCATGTAGTCGCGCTTTACCGACTTGGGGAAATAAAAATTCATGACGCGGCGGGTGAAATCCGCGCAATTGCGCGTCAATCCATGGAAGTGGTTTACGTTCGGCTGAGAATTAAATTCGGCGATGAGTGCGCGATCCTGCTCGACGGAAGTGTTGACTACGAACATATACATGCTGCGTTCGAGCGTGGCTCCGACCATTTCCCGCCATTCGGCGCCGTTGCTATAGCGGCAGCGCGCCTTGGTGCAGATGTCGGCGAGATATTTTTCCCGGTAGCGCTCTTCGAGCGCCGTCTTGATGTCCCTTGAGCTGATCAGCGGACGGTCGCTCGGGTCTTCCACGCCGTACAAGTAGACGCTGAGCGGGACGATGTTCCATTCGTAGGGCTGGTCTTCGCCCAGGGTGGTGTAATTGCTGATGACGGAGCCTTCCTCACCAGGATGGCAGAGGCGCATTTTCACGGGTGAGCCGTCAGGGCAGATATTTGAAAGATAAACAGCGCTATGGCCGGAGCCGGTAATTCGCGCAACGCTAGTGTCGAGCGACTCGTTCAAGATCACTCCGGCGTCGGCAAAGGCGGAGGATGCAAGCGCGCACACAAGTATGGCGCCAAGAGCGAGGATGGCCAACGCGCGTTGATTAACCGACAAAAGAAGCCTCCAAATAGGTGCTACTGCTGTTATCGGCATGGACAGGCATCTGCCACAGGTGCTAGTTGATACAAACACAAGCCGGCCGAAAAAGTTGCAACCCATTCAATCTACTTTAGTTAGATGCAATGGGGCGTGCATTAGGCACATAGGTTGCAGGGGCCGGAGGCTCAATCCTGGAAACTCGCGACACGGGAGCAAGATGTCTAACTCAGACCTCTTCCGTAAGGTGAGACGGTGGCGGCACTAACAAACGAAGGCCGTGGCGTGATCCGGCTCCGGTCTGATGAGAAGGGTGCGGCGCGCGCCGAAGCGAACAGTGGTCGTCTGGGGACACGGGCGCTACGAAAGGCCAAGGACACCGACTGAGGGCGGCCGCTACTAAAGCGAACGGCCCTCCACACCAATGCATCCTCGACTATTTGGGTTTTAGGGTTTTGACGTATTCGTAGCTTACTTCGAGGTGCTTCTTTAGCTCTTTTGTGTTTTCCAATAGGGAGGCGGGGACGGTGGCCCAGTCTTTTTTGACGACGCCGTAGGAGAGGAAGAGAGTAGTTTTGTATTTTCTTAGGAAAGCTGCCAGTGCGTCGGGAGGGAGACGAAGGCCGAGAGTGCCGGTCTGGTCGAGGTAGGTGAACATATGGCCGTTAAGCGAAGTGTAGGGATGCACGGCACCTTTGCGTTCGATTTGGGGAACGGATTTGATCAGGGCTTCGTACAAAGCAAGTTTATCGGCGGGTATGGCGGATTTTTTTGGCGAAGGCATGGGCGGATGGTAACACGATGATGGGTTTGCCAAGACAGCGGCCTTCGGAAACAGATTCGTTCAATTCTTCGACTTCTTTTTGTGTTGCTTCACGCGGAAGATCACGATGCGCTTCACTAAGTCCAACGGAATTGGTTTATCGAGCGGAAACTTGAGATTCCCTTTGGGACCGGCGTATTGAGACACTTCTTTTTTGAAAGCTCTGGGCGTGGGCGGAAAAAGGCCGATGTGGTTTTTGAATGCAGCGAAGTGGACCAGGCATTTTCCGTTCAGTTTGAAAGTAGGGATTTGATAGCTGATTACTTCCACTGCTTCGGGGGCAGCTTTGCGTATCGTGCGCCTGATTTTTTCAAGGACGAGCTGAACGTCCTTGGGGAAGGCGCTGATGTACTCATCAATCGTTTCGAAATGTTTTTTCATGATTATGGATGACCTCGCTTTTTTCGTTTTGGCTGAGATGCCTCACTTCGATTGTCTGCCAGGTGACTGTTGCCACTTACAAGCGACAAGCCGGATTTCATCGAATCAATTATAGTGCTCTGTATGCTCACAGAGCGCGAACCTCAACGGAATCTCCAACTGGGGTAGTATCGTAGCGCTTCGAAGCGAACGGAGATATGCTGCTTGATTTGCGAATTTCGCTAATTCCCAGCGGGACGGAATTGAGTGCCGTTCTGGTAGTGGTGTGCTTCTCGGCGGGGCTAAATGTTTATGCCACGGTGGCAATGCTTGGTTTGCTTTCGCGTGCCAACCGTCTGATGCTGCCCGGGTCGCTGCACGGAGTTGAAAACTGGTATGTGATTGGCGTGTGCTGTTTGCTTTTCGTAGTGGAAATGGTGGGCGACAAGATTCCGATATTCGATTTGCTATGGAACGCGGCCCACACTTTCGTGCGGATTCCTGTCGCGGCTTTGCTGGCGTACGGCGCTACTTCGGAGCTGCCCGCGCACAAGCAGTTGCTCGCGACGGCGGTTGGCGCTCTGATCGCATTTCTGGCACACGGAGGTAAGGTGGCGGCGCGCGTGGCTGTGACACCTTCGCCGGAACCCATTTCGAATATGGCGTTGAGCCTGGGCGAAGATGCGGGCGTGATCTTCTTAACATGGTTTGCGACGCAGCATCCTTACGGCGCCGCGAGCATCGTTCTGGTAGCTCTCGCGATTATTGTGGTTGCGATTCGCGCGGTCGTTCGAGCGCTGCGGAAGTTGTTGAGCGATGCGGAACACGTGCTGGCCTAGCTCCGCGATGGCTACGTTTTGACATGGAGCCAGCAACAGCGAGTCACGGTGGCGCAGACTGCAAATTCAAAAGAGACGGCGAGAATGCCGGCGCTACGAAAGGCGCTCCGACGCCCAAGCGCGCTTCGACTGCGCTCGAGACGAACCCCTCTATTGTCAGAAGAAACCGTCTAATGGGCGAAGCTGACGTTGAGTCCAGTTGAGAGAATCACGTCGTTGGTCTTTGTCCCCACGATAGGCGGGTCGGTGACGTATCGGTCGCTCAAGGAAAACTGCCAAGCCAGCCATTTATTGATTTTGGTTACGGACGCGAAATCGACAGAGAAACGGTATTGATCGATGTCGCTTAGGTCCGGATAGAAATAGAAATCCTGGGTGACCACAGTCGATTTTCCGAATTTGTGCATAAAGACTTCGCCTGTGGTGATGCCAGGCAGATTGCGATTCACATTGACGCCGGTAGTTGTGGCAGTGGTGCTGCTGCTGTAGGTTTCACGCGTATAGTTGATTCCGCCGAGAATGTCGAGGGTGGTGTTGGGATTGTTGATCCAGTGCCAGCCCAAACCGCCGCTGTAAATCGAGCGGAGGTTCAGACCCTGCAACTCGTCATGCGTAAAATCGCCGCTGACGAATCCGAACAAGCGTTTCGAGAAATTGCGATCGTATTTTATTCCTCCCAAGATCGAATTGGCGGTGGTGCCGCTGTTCACACCACCGTTGGAAGTGTAAATCGAGGACTCATAGATGGTGAGCTCATCGTCCAGCGTCTTGCGGTCGGCAGTAAATCCCGAACTCAAACTGGTTGTGTCGCTGTTGCCGCGCGCGATGGCGAGGCCGATAGTCACTCCACCCTTCCAGCCTTGAGCCAGGCTCGGATGCAGAGTTTTCTCGTAGGCTGCTTGCTGATCCGCGGGACGCACAACGGTGATTTTCCCAAAGGGCACCTGGACTTCTCCTGAGGACGCACTGTGGACGATCAGGTTCGTGCCGTCGGTAGAGATCACGCCATTCACGGTTTTGTCCCCGGTGACTACGAAGAGGGGTTTGTCTGAAGCGACTTCCTTCACCGCTGACCAACTAATTTTTACCTCACCGGCGTAGTCTGTTTTGAGAGTGACGTCTTTACCGTCGGAGGTAACGATTGTTCCGCTCAGATGGTCGCCATTGCGAAGCGTAACAGAGTCTGCCATTGAGGCCGATACGGCAGCTAAGAAAACAAATAAGAGTGCAAGTATACGTGTGAGTTTCATAATTTCCCCCTTCGAGATCAGAATTGCCGCTTCGCGAATATTTTAGAGCCTTGGAGCAAGAGATGTGATGCACGTTTTCAGCAGGTTAGACAGTTCCAAGCCCATTTTTGTTACAGCGTGGACGCAAAATTCCCGGCGATTTCTGATTCGCCGGCTGACGGTTACGGCAGATCACGGCAAGAAAGCAGCTATTTGGGATTGCGGCGTTGCGCTTGTTCGCTGGCGAGCGCGCGTTCGCCGGCTGGTGTGGTGATGAGGGTGTCGGGTATGCGCATCGCGCCATAAGCCAAAGCTGCGATCGCTGCGCCGACCAAAGGCGCGAGGATGAAGAGCCATAGTTGTTGAAGCGCCCAGCCTTGGACGAATAATGCGGGTCCAATGCTCCGCGCGGGATTCACCGACGTATTCGTGATGGGAATTCCTACGAGATGGATCAGGGTCAGCACTAATCCTATGGCGAGGCCTGCAAATCCCACCGGCGCTTTCACGTCCGTGGCGCCAAGAACTGTTACGACCAGAAACATCGTGAGGATTACCTCGGCGATGAAGGCAGCCACCATCGAATACTGCCCTGGAGAATGCAGGCCGTATCCGTTGGCACCGAGTCCGCCAGCGGCGAGATCGTAACCGCCCGCCACGCCGCTGGCGATCAGCAGGATCAGCGCAGACGCCGCAATCGCGCCAAAAATCTGCGCGACCATATACATCACAGCGTCGCGCCCACCGATTCTTTTTGCCAGCAACACCCCGAACGTAACGGCAGGATTAATGTGGCAACCGGAAATCGGCCCTATGGTGTACACCATGGCCAATAGCGCGAGGCCGAAGGCGAAAGACACGCCGACAAATCCTATGTGGCTCCCGGCAAGCACTGCGCTGCCGACTCCGCCAAAGACCAGGACAAAAGTTCCAAGAAATTCCGCAAGATATTTTCGCACGGGCACCTCCTCCCTCTAAGAGTTCCGGGAGTATACACCAGGGTTATCTGTGAGGGCGCCCAATACCGGAATTCGTCGCGCGGCAGAATCGTGCCGGAGGGAAAATGACGAGCCAAACGGGCCGTCAGAGAATGCTGTTGCGCGCGATTCCCTAGCGCGATATGTTCCATGAGACTTTTTGGAGCCAAACGGATTCCCTCCTATATGCCTACACTAAAGATCGTGCGTCTAATTTTTCTCTCCGTCGTTGTATGGATGATCGCGCCGCCAATTTCCCTCATTCATGCGCAAACAAACCTGAAATATCAGCAGCCACCCAAAGCGATTGTCGACCTAATGGATGTGCTGCCGCCTCCGACGATACGCCTTTCTCCGGCGGCCAGCGGGCAGGTGAGATGGATGCTGATCGAACAATTTTCCGGATTGCCGTCGATAGCCGACTTGGCGCAGCCGGAATTTCGACTGGCCGGAAGGCGGTTCAATCCGAGGACGAACGGACCCAGCCGTGGACGTTACATCACATCGCTGAAAATTCAGTCGTTGCCGAATGGAAAAGAGATCGCGATATCCGGGCTGCCTGGGAGCGCAAAGATCAATTGGGCGGAGTGGTCTCCGGACGCAAAAAAGGTCTTCTTTGTAAACGCCAGTGATTCCAAGGAAGACGCCGGACTGAGTCTCTGGATTGTGGATGTCGCAACCGCGCAAGCCCACCGCTTGCCTGGCATCGCGCTCAACGGCATGTTCGGCGACCCGTGCGAATGGCTTGGTGACAGCCAAAGGCTGGTCTGCAAGACGATTTCTTCCGATGGCGGCCCTGCTCCCACACGAAGCGAAATTCCGACAGGGCCGATCGTTCAAGAGAATCTCGGACGTCTCACTCCCGGCCGCACGTACGAAGATCTTTTGAAGAATCCCGAAGACGAGATGATCTTCGACTATTACGCAACTTCGCAGCTCGTTCTCGTTTCACTCGACGGCGGTGCTAAGGCAATCGGCAAACCCGGCGTCGTTACGGATGCTTCGCCTTCACCAGATGGCAACTACGTTCTTGTTTCAGAGCGCCATCATCCCTACACCTATCTGCTTCCATTTGAAACTTTCCCCGAGCGTGTCTCGGTGCTTGATTTGAAGAGCAATGCGAACAGTAAGCAGTTGGCGGATAAACCTCTACAGGACAACGTTCCGAGTGTTACCGATGCGGTGCCAACAGGTCCCCGCGATTACGCTTGGCGCAGCGATGTGCCAGCGACGATCGTCTGGGTAGAAGCCGGAGACGGTGGCGACCCGCGAAAGGAAGCGGCGGTGCGGGACACGCTTTTTGCTCTGGACGCACCGTTCGATGGGACTCCGCGCAAACTGATTGATTTGCCAATTCGCTACCGGGGTGTGACGTGGGCGAACGATCGTCTGGCGCTGGTGGAGGAACGCCGCTGGAAAGACCGCAAGCGAATCATACTGGCGATTGCTCCATCCAGTCCGGCAGCACCTGTGAAATTGTACGAAGGTTCATTTGAAGACCGCTATCACGATCCCGGCCAGCCATTCGAGGAAGACAATTCCGCAGGCAAGCCCGTGCTGCAAACGACTCCGAACGGAAAGGCCATCTATTTTCGGAGCCAGGGAGCATCTCCCGAAGGCGACAAGCCTTTCCTTTCGCTGATGAATGCGGCAAACGGAGAGACCAAACAACTGTGGCAATCGGCTGCTCCATTCTATGAGATTCCGTTCGCTGTTTTGGACGCCAACTCGCAGACGATCTTGATTCGCAGAGAGTCTCAGGAAAAAAATCCGAACTTCTACCTCCTAAAAATAGGCGGAAATTCTCCGGAACAGGTGACTTTTTTTCCTAATCCTTATGGAGAAACGCAGCTCGCGAAAAAACAGGTGTTGCACTACAAGCGATCAGACGGTGTCGAACTCAGCGCCAATCTTTATCTGCCGGTTGGCTACAAACCCCAAGACGGGCCGTTACCCACACTGATGGAAGCTTATCCGACGGAATACAAGACCAAAGCGGCGGCGGGACAAGTTACAGGCTCGCCTTATCAGTTTACTTTTCTTTCCTGGGGTTCGCCGGTTCCGTTTGTGACGCAAGGCTACGCCGTGCTTGAAAATGCAACGATTCCGATTGTGGGCGAAGGAACTGCCGAGCCCAACGACACATATGTCGAACAACTCGTCGCCAGCGCAAAAGCCGCAATCGACGAAGGTGTGCGACTCGGGGTCGTCGATCGAAATCGCGTCGCCGTAATGGGCCATTCGTACGGCGCGTTTATGACTGCGAATCTGCTGGCTCACAGCGATTTGTTCAAGGCAGGCATCGCGCGCAGCGGAGCCTACAACCGGACACTCACACCCTTCGGCTTCCAGAATGAAGACCGCACTTACTGGCAGACTCCGGAGACGTACTTCAAGATGTCGCCATTCTCTTATGCTGACAAAATTAAAACGCCCCTGCTGATGATTCACGGCGAGGCGGACGACAATTCCGGAACATTTCCGGTTCAGAGCGAGCGCTTCTTCAGCGCGTTGAAGGGACATGGGGCAACGGTGCGGTTCGTTCTGTTGCCGCTGGAAGCGCACGGATATGCGGGTCGCGAATCTATACTGCACATGTTCTGGGAAATGAATAATTGGCTGAACACCTACGTTAAGAATCCGGGCAGCGCGGCAACGACCGCGCAGCGTTGAGTATTTCGCCGCATTCACTTTGGTCGGCGGTTGAACTTTCTGTGCTGAAGTTTTGGTGAGGTTCTTGCCTCGGATCCGCTTCGTGCGTAACGTGGCGCCGTTTGCGCGCAGGGCCCTTGTGTAGCACAATCTTCCATCCTCGGCGATGTTGTGCTTGGCATTACTGAGGACTTTCACCGGGAGCCTTCCGCTTGCTTGGTCTGATCCGCGTCCTCGTACGACCTTACCGCGGCACGCTACTCGTCATTCTTTCTGCGATGGTTGTGCAGACGGCGATGAGCGTGGCCGGGCCCTGGCCCTTAAAAGTTGTCCTCGACAATGTGGTTGGCACGCACAAGCTGCCGCACTGGCTCGACGATTTGCTCCATCCCCTGCTGGGCAGCGGCACGAAGATGCAGATCGCGTTTGCGGCTGCTGCCGCGGCAGTGATCATCGCTTCGCTCGGCGCGCTCGCGCAGTACATCGCGAACTACTACACCACGAGCGTCGGGCAATGGGTGGCAAACGACCTGCGCATGCGCACCTACCACCATCTTCAGCAGCTTTCGCTCACCTACTACGACCAGCACCAAACCGGCGCGCTGCTGAGCACGATCACGGCGGATGTGCAGACCATCCAGGCTTTCGCTTCCTCTGCAACGCTGGATATTGCCGTCGATATGCTCACCATCGTGGGAATGCTCGCGATAATGTTTTGGCTGAACTGGGATTTCACTCTGATTGCCGTCGCGGTCACGCCGTTCTTGCTTCTCTTCGTGTCGCGATTCAAGAAAGCGGTGAAGAAGGCCACCCACGAGGTGCGCAAGCAGCAAAGCAACATCGTTTCCGTCGTCGAGCAGGGTTTGGAGTCCATGCGCGTGGTGAAAGCGTTTGGACGCGAGGATCTGGCGCAGGAGGAGCTTGGCTTGGTGAGCCGCGCAACGGTGGATGCGGCACTGAAAGCTCGGCGCGTGAAAGCATTGCTCTCGCCTATCGTGGCGGTGACGGTTTCTCTTTGTGTCGGCATAGTGCTGTGGCGAGGCTCGGCGCTGATTATTGCCGGCGCGATGACCGCAGGCGCGCTCACCGTGTTTCTTTCCTACCTCACCAAGTTCTTCAAGCCGGTGCAGGACCTCGCCACCATGACGAATTCCATTGCGCAGACCGCCGTGGGAGTGGAACGAGTCCAGGCGATTCTGGATGCTGACGCCGTCACTCCCGAGCGCCCGGACGCGCAAGAACCCAAGTCCATCACCGGCGACATCGTGTTCGATCACGTGGCCTTTGCTTACGACGCGGCGACGCCCGTGTTGCAGGACGTCAGTTTTCACATTAAGCCAGGGCAAATGGTCGGAGTCGTCGGCCCCACCGGAGGCGGAAAGTCCACCATCGTAAGTTTGATTCCCCGCTTTTACGATCCCAGCGCGGGCACAATTCAAATCGATGGCGTTGACATCCGCGATTACAAACTGCAAGGCCTTCGCGACAACATCGGCTACGTGCTTCAGGAGACCGTCCTCTTTCAAGGAACCATTCGTGACAACATCGCCTACGGTCACGCGGGCGCGACTGAGGAAGAAATCATGACTGCGGCAAAACTCGCCGACGTAGATGAATTTGTTTCGCGCCTGCCGCACGGCTACGACACGATGGTCGGCGAACGCGGCGAAACCCTCTCGGGCGGGCAGCGCCAGCGCATCGGAATCGCTCGCGCAATCATTCGCAACAATCCCATCCTTATTCTGGACGAGCCCACTGCCGCGCTCGATACGGAATCCGAGAGCATGGTGGTGAAAGCGCTTGAACGCCTGATGAAAGGCCGCACGGTCATTACCATCGCGCACCGGCTGAGCACCATTCACAATTCGGACAACATCATCGTGCTGAAAGAAGGAGTGGTGGCCGAGCAAGGAACCCACGGCGAGCTTTTGAAACTCGGCGGCGCGTATGCGGAGCTCTATCGCGTACAGTTCGAAACGCCTGCAAATACAAGCCCGGCGCTATGAACCAATGTTCAAGTGATGAATCTTTTTGCGAACACCAAAGCTCGCCAGCATGGGAGCAACCGGTAAGCACCCGAGGCAACAAAGTGTAAGCCTGCGGAGCGTCGCCTGCGACGGTTCACAGGTAGTTGTATGCAATAATTGTTGTTTACAACCCTGGGAGATTTTATGTCGCGTTCTTTAATTGTTCTGCCGGACGATTCGGCCAAGCCGATCGTTGAAGCCATAAATGGCGCGAAGAAATCTCTGCGCGTAAAGATGTTTGTGTTCTCCGACCCGGAGCTTTTGAAGGCGGTGATTGCGGCGAAGAAGCGCGGCGTGGACGTGCGCATCATGCTGAATCCCAGCCGGCGAAGCGGCAAAGCCGAAAACCAACACTCGCGCAAAGTGCTAGTGTCCGCCGGCGTCCACGTGAAAGACAGCAACCCATATTTCGGCATGACCCACGAAAAATCCATGGTCGTCGACGATGCGAGCGCGTTCGTAAAATCGCTGAACTGGGAAACGAGAAATCTTACCGAAACTCGCGACTACGCCATCGTCACTTCGCACAAAAAGGAAGTACAGGAAATCATCGAGTGTTTCGAAGCGGACTGGAAGCGGAAGTCGTTCGACTCGGGCGAACCCGCGCATCTGATCTGGTGTACCGGTAACGGCCGCGAGCGCATCGGACGCGCCATCGATGACGCGCGAAAGACCATCTTCGTTCAAAACGAGCGTTATCAGGACGCCGTGATTATCGAGCATCTCGTTCGCGCACACATGCGTGGAGTGAAGGTCCATGTGATGGCTCGCCCGCCCCACAAGCTCTCGGAAGACAAGCTCACTGAAGGCGTCGGCGGCCTGCGCACCATGAACGACGTGGGCATCAAAATTCACAAACTAAAACATCTCAAGCTGCACGCCAAAATGCTGCTGATTGACAGCAAGCGCGTCGTCGTCGGCTCCATCAATCTCGCGCCCGGCAGTTTCGACAGCCGCCGCGAGCTGGCCATCGACGTTCGCGACGCGCACATCGTCAAGCGCATGCGGAAAATCGTTCATCACGATTGGAAGCATTCGCACCCGCTCGACCTATCGGACGAAGGCCTTCGCGCCGAGCTCGAAGCACACAAGATCGAAGTCGCCGACCGTCTCGCGCTCGACGACGACGGGCAACACAAAAAGCGAAAAAAGAAATAACCGGAAGTAGTCGGGAAACTGCGGCCACAGAGTCCGCGCGAAACTAAGCTTTCCAGATTGTGAGTAACGAATTTAAAGAAGCGTTGAGCCGGACAGGATTCGAACCTGCAACCCGCTGATTGAGAGCCCACCCGACTGACCAGGACTTAGACCGCGGCTAGTGGACGACAGTCTCTCTGACGCCTGATTGGAGCAAATGCGCAAATTGTGCGGCGTCCACAGGCCGACTGAAGAGGTAGCCTTGCCCTTCCGCGCAACGTTGGATTTGAAGGAATGCGAGTTGCTGCTGCGTTTCGACGCCCTCGGCAATAACACGTAGGTTGAGGTTTTTACCCATATCGATAATGGCGCGGACGATTGTGGAGTCGCCAGCATCGCCGGTGATGCGCTGGACGAAGGACCGATCTATTTTCAAGATATCAATGGGAAATTCCTGAAGATAGCTTAGGCTGGAGTAGCCGGTACCGAAGTCATCCACAGCCAGGTGTAAACCCATCGTTTTGAGCTCCCGGAGTATCGAGACCGCAACTTTGGCATTGGCCATAAGGACGCTCTCGGTGAGTTCGAGGTCCAGGTAGCGCGGTTCCAGACCCGTTTCTCTGAGGGCGGTGTTAACTGCGGCGACAAAAGTCTTGGCTCGAAATTCGGTGGCGGAAACATTGACGGAAATCCGCTTGAGAGGCAGACCTGCGACTAGCCATTCGCGCGCTTGCCGGCATGCCGCGTGCAGCACCCAACGGTCGATCTGGACAATTAGGCCGCAATCTTCGGCAATGGGTACGAACTCAGAAGGAGGGATTAGCCCCCGATCAGAATGTTTCCAGCGTATTAAAGCTTCAGCTCCTGTGATCTCTCCGGTGGAGAGGTCTACTTTTGGCTGATAATGCAACAAGAACTCTTCTCGTCCCAGAGCGCAGCGCAAGTCTCCTTCAAGAGACTGCCGTTCCACGGCCTTGTGGTTCATTTCCTTCCGAAAGAACCGGAAATTGTTGCGCCCGTTTTGTTTAGCGTGGTACATGGCAGTGTCCGCATTTTTGATTAAAGTTTCGGCATCTCCTCCATCGTCCGGGTAGATGCTGATGCCAATGCTGCCGGTGGTATGCAGCGCGTGACCGCCGATGGAGCAGGGTAAGTTGAGCGAAAGAAGTATTTTTTTCGCGCTGGTGGCTGCGTCTTCGGGATAGGCAATCTCCGAGAGCAGGAGTACGAATTCATCGCCTCCCTGGCGGCTAACCGTGTCGGAAGCGCGCACCGCAGCCAGCAATCGCCTTGAAACTGACTGAAGAAGCTTGTCGCCCGCGTCATGGCCGAGAGAGTCATTGGTGTATTTGAAATTGTCCAGATCCAGAAAAAGCACGGCAATCGATCTGTTCTGGCGGCGGGCCAGAGCAATCGACTGGCTGACCCGATCGTTGAGCAATAGGCGATTAGGCAGACCGGTAACAGCGTCGTGCTGAGCGTTGTGGGTCATTTCAAGCGACATCGCGCGAGCCGCGCTCACATCGTGAAAAACGATAACAGCTCCAATGACACGGCTTGCCCGGTCGTGAATCGGC
>JGI12677J13195_1000023_pt1 | contig 42645 bp, 42 predicted proteins | sample JacPinW_OM2H0_O3_FD_13195 | JGI IMG/M metagenome (IMG submission 13195) | reverse complement strand
TTAATACCGCGGTTGTGTTGTGCGGTTCCTCTGGTAGTAGTTGATCTGAGAACACCCGCCATCAGTCTTCTCCGTAAGTCTTCAGCGTAATTTAAAACAAAGAACTGGTTATGAGCCGATCGCTGTGCCCCGCCTAAATGGTGTGTGTGTGCGGCGACGGCCTGCCAGGCAAAAAGGTAAATGATGCAAAGTTCCACAGAAGTGATTTCAGAAGTAGAAGTATTTTCAAACATGGCGATTTCCGCTTACACCAAGGAGCGGCTGGCAGCAGCCGGGTTTTCGGTACCGACTCCGGTGCAATTGGCGGCGATCCCGAAGGCGCTCGAGGGCAAGGATGTACTTGCCACGGCGCAAACGGGGACGGGCAAGACTCTTGCGTTTTTGATTCCGATGATCGAGCAGCTATTGCAGCAGGTGACGCCAGGAATTGCGGCGCTCGTGCTGGTTCCTACGCGCGAGCTTGCGATGCAAGTTGTAGCGCAGTATGACGCGTTGCGAGGCAAGCAGCTCGCGCCGGCGGCGCTGGTGGTGGGAGGCTTGTCCGAAGGGACACAGCTGAACGCGCTGCGCAAGGGCGCTCGCGTAGTAGTGGCGACACCGGGACGGCTCGAGGATTTCCTGGGCCGCAAACTGGTGAACTTCCGTTCGCTGCGCGTGCTCGTGCTCGATGAAGCCGACCGCATGCTGGACATGGGATTTCTCCCAGCGATTCGCAGAATCGCAGCAGTGCTGCCGAAAGAGCGCCAGACAATGTGTTTTTCGGCAACGCTGGAAGCTTCGGTTGCGCACCTGGTGCATGACTACATGCGGAATCCGGTGCGGCTCGCTTTCGGGTCGATATTGAAGCCGTCGGAAAACGTGCAATTGCAGGCGTTTGAAGTTTCGAGCGATCGGAAATTCGGAGTGCTGCACCGCTTGCTGGCTAAAGAAAAGGGACGCTGCCTGGTTTTCGTGCGCACAAAGCACGGGACTGAGCGGTTGACCAAAAGCTTGAACCGTGAAGGGATTGCTGCCGCGATGATTCACGGCGGACGTTCGCAATCGCAACGCACGGCGGCCCTGGCTGGCTTTCAGCAAGGACGCATTCGAGTGTTGATTGCCACGGATTTGGCTTCGCGCGGCATTCACGTGCAGGATATCGCGCACGTGATCAATTACGACTTGCCGGACATCGCGGAGAATTTCATCCATCGCGTCGGCCGAACGGGTCGCGCAGGCGAACGCGGAATTGCTTCTACACTCTTTGGGCGCGAACAGCGCACAGAGTTGATGCAAATCGAGCGCACGCTTGGTCTTCGTATCGAACGAGTGCAGTTGGCCGATGAGCCGGCGCCGAGCGTACTCAACCGCAAACCAGTCGCAATCGGACGCATGGAAACTGCATTGCGTCAGAGGACGGGTCCGAGTTCGCAACGGATGACCCGGCTGGCGGGAGAGATTTTGCAAGTGCAATTGGAAAACTAACCTAAACCTGCTCTTGAGCAGTGCGCCGGTCGGCTTATCTAGCGACCGGCGTTTTTTTTTGCAGCAACACCTCGCAGCGCAATCGCAGTCCATCGTAATAAGTCCTAAGCAGGAACTTCAGGGGCTAAAGCCCCTTGCTTCGTCGGCCTTATGTCGTGGCTAAAGCCACGACCCACAAACAGAAGCCAGGAACATGAATGCCTAACGCAGTATCCAATTTCCTGGCTTGCCTCTGAAGTGAAGCCGAATTATGTCTCGATGTCGCGACTGAAAGTGACGTTTGCTAGCAGTTAGAAAAGTGTGCACAATAGGCCGGCTATTCGCGAAAGGCAAAGCAGTGCATCGCTATCCGGCTTCGGAACTGCGCCGAACTCTTCGATACGATCAATTGGAGAAAAACCTTGAGAAATGGGTCATTGAGCAGTCTCATTTGCCTGCTATTCGTTTTGATGGTGGCGATCTTCGGTTCAAGGCGCGGCTATGCGCAGTCCGACGCTGCACCGAAGGCTAAGGCGCCTGCGGCGACGAGCGACAAAATACCCATTCCAGACATCCCCTACACCAAATTTGTGCTCGACAACGGGCTGACCGTGCTGGTTCACGAAGACCATAAGGCTCCGATTGTGGCAGTGAATACCTGGTATCACGTGGGGTCGAAAAACGAGAAGCCCGGCAAAACCGGCTTTGCGCACCTGTTCGAGCATTTGATGTTCAGCGGCAGCGACAACTTCAATTTCACTTACATCAATGCGATGGAGCGCATCGGCGCGACGAACCTGAACGGCACAACGAACAACGACCGAACGAATTATTTTGAAAACGTGCCGACTTCCATGATCGACTACGTGTTGTTCGCAGAAAGCGACCGCATGGGCCACCTGCTTGGCGTCCTGGATCAGAAAAAACTCGATCTGCAGCGCGGCGTGGTGCAGAACGAAAAGCGCCAAGGTGAAAACCAGCCTTACGGAGTCACGCAACAAATTTTGACCGAGAACACCTACCCAGCCGGCCATCCATACTCGTGGACGGTAATCGGCTCGATGAAAGACCTTGATGCGGCATCCATGAGCGACGTCCAGGAATGGTTCAAGACGTACTACGGCCCAAACAATGTGACGCTCGTGATCGCCGGCGATATCACGCCAGAAGTAGCGCGCCAGAAAGTGGAGAAGTATTACGGGGAAATTCCTCCAGGCCCGCCGATCGTCAAGCGCGAAGCGTGGGTGGCCAAGCGGAGCGGTTCGCATCGCGACTCGGTGCAGGACCGTGTTCCCCAGGCGCGCCTGTATCGTGTTTGGAACGTACCCGAAGCCTTTTCACCGGACGAAGCATTGTTGGAGCTGGCCGCTGAAGTTCTGGGACAGGGAAAAACTTCGCGGTTCTACAAGCGGCTGGTTTACAAGGATCAGACGGCCACCAGCGCTACCGCGTTCGTCAGAGACAACGAAATCGCAGGGCAGTTTTACGTGACGCTGACCGCGAAACCAGGAGTGGAATTAAAAACCGTGGAGGCGAGCGCGAATGAAGAGTTACAAAATTTCCTGAAGAACGGACCCACTGAAGCTGAGTTGCAACTCGCCAAGACCCAAGTTTTTGGTCAGTACGCACGCATTATGGAGCGCATCGGCGGATTCGGCGGCAAGAGCGATATTCTGGCGCGCTGCCAGACGTTTACGGGGAATCCCGATTGTTATAAGGACTACCTGAAAGAAATCCGCGCAGCTACGCCTGCAACGGTGAAGAGAGCTGCCAATGAGTGGCTGAGCGATGGCGATTACGTCTTGGAAGTGCACCCGTATTCCAACAAGCTGAAAGCAGATGCTCCGACGGACCGTTCGAAAGAGCCGGCGCTTGGTTCTGCGATGTCGCTCAAGCTGCCTCCCATGCAAAAGGCTACGCTCTCGAACGGATTGAAGGTTGTGCTCGCTGAGCGGCACACGGCTCCGGTAGTAAATTTTGCGCTTATAGTGAATAGCGGCTATTCGTCAGACCCCGTAGATGCACCTGGAACGTGTAGTTTCGCGCAACGCATGCTGGAAGAAGGTACGCCGACACGCGACTCGCTCAAGATCGGCGAGGAATTGGAATCGCTCAGCGCAGAATTCAATGCAAGCGCGAATCTGGATTACGCGACAGTGGATCTGAACGCGCTGAAGGTCAACATGGACCAAGCGCTCGATATTTATGCCGACGTTATTCTGCACCCGGCGTTTCCGGAGAAGGAGTTCGTCCGGCTGCAGAAGGATCGGCTTGCTGCGATTCAACGCGAGAAGGTTACGCCCAACTCCATGGCGACGCGCGTGATGCCGGCGTTGCTCTACGGCAAAGGACATCCGTACGCCGGGTCGTTTACCGGAACCGGAACGGAAGCCAGCGTCGGCAAGATGACCCGCGAAGACTTGGTGAAATTCCACGAGAGCGTGTTTAAGCCGAACAACGCGACCTTGCTCATCGTGGGCGATACGACTTTGGCTGAAATCACCCCGAAGCTGGAGAAATTGTTCAGTGGGTGGAAGCCGGGGGAGGTAGCGCGCAAAACGATTCCGGAGGTGGCACAGCCGGAAAAAGATGTGGTCTATCTGATTGACCGGCCGGGTTCCGGGCAAAGTTTGATTATCGGAGCGCAACTGGCGCCGCCGCCGGACAATTCGGATGACATTGCGCTTGCGCTGGTGAACGACATTTTTGGAGGAAACTTCAGTTCACGCATCAACATGAACCTGCGCGAGGACAAACACTGGTCTTACGGCGTGCGCAGCGTTCTGCAACCGGCAGTTGGCCAGCGCGCGTTCCTAAGCATCTCGCCGGTGCAAACGGACAAAACCAAAGAGGCGCTGGCCGAACTCGTGAAGGAGTACAAAGGCATCATCGGCGACAAGCCGATCACGGCGGTAGAATTAAAGGACGAGCAGGACAACGCAACGCTCGGGCTGCCGGGTTCGTTCGAGAGCGTCCAACAACTTTCCGGAGCTTACAGCCGGATTCTCCAGTATAAATTGCCGGAAGACTATTTCAATACGTACACCGAGAAAGCCATGGCGGTTACACCAGCCAGCGCAAATCAGATCGCCGAGAAGTATATTCAGCCGAACCATCTCATCTGGATGGTCGTCGGAGATATGAGCAAGGTCGAGGCTGGGATCGTCGAACTGAACCTCGGTGAAGTGCATAAGATTGACGCGGACGGCAATCTGGTTAAGTAAGTTTCAGATACCAAGGTCGCGCTCGGCCGGAGCCGCATGCAATTGCCAGTGGTGGTGAAAACATGCACAATAGCGACCGATATTCGGAGGTATGAAAATGTTTGTGAAGCGGAGATCGGCTGTCGTTCTCGTTGCAGGGCTCGCCCTGTGTTTTGGGTTGAGCGCGGCGCTGAATGCAACGCCGGCGGATAACGATCTAAAAATACCGAAGCTCGAATTTCGCGAAGTGAAGCTCGATAACGGGCTGCGCGTGATTCTGGTGCCGGACCACAGCGCGCCGGTGTATGCCATCGACGTTTGCTACAACGTCGGAAGCCGCAACGAGCGGCCGGGCCGCACGGGATTTGCGCACCTCTTCGAGCACATGATGTTTCAAGGATCGGAGAATGTGGGCAAGGGCGAACATTTCATCCAGGTACTGAACAATGGCGGCGGGATGAACGGCACAACCAACGAAGACCGCACGACGTATTTCGAGGAGTTGCCGAAAAACCAGCTCGATCTCGGATTGTTTTTGGAAGCTGACCGCATGAAGTCATTGAACATCACGCAGGCGAACCTCGATAACCAGCGCAACGCGGTGCAGGAGGAACGGCGGCAGGGCATCGACAATCAGCCCTACGGGCGCGCGCAACTGGATGTGGACAATCTTTCCTACGACAATTTCGCATACAAGCATTCCACGATCGGCTCGATGTCTGATCTGAACGCGGCGACGGTGCAGGACGTGTCGGACTTCTTCCGCATCTACTATGCGCCGAATAACGCGGTGCTGACGCTGGTTGGGGATTTCGATCCGGACGAAGCGCTTGCGAAAGTCAAAAAATATTTTGGCGGAATCCCGTCGCAGCCTGAGCCACCGAAGGTATTGCTGGATGAAGAGCCCCACTACGGCGAGCGCCGCGAGACGGTTTACGATCCGCTAGCGCGCTTGCCGCAAATAATCATGGCGTATCACATTCCTCCGGGAAACACTCCGGAAAATTACGCCGTTCAGCAGGTAGCGATTGTTTTGGGCCAGGGCGACAGTTCGCGTTTTTACCAGCACCTGGTGAAGGAAAAGCAACTGGCCTCGGAAGTGGGAGTGCAGGCCGATCAGCGCATCGGAGCCAGCCTGCTGTACCTTTTTGCGAGTCCGCGTCCGGGTGTGAAAGTGGAGGATCTGGAGAAGGGCATCGACGACGAAGTTGCGGCGGTGGTGAAGGATGGCGTGACACCGGACGAACTGGCGAAAGCGAAAACGCAGCTTTTGCGGCAATTCATCGAGCGCAGGCGGTCTTCTCTGTTTACCGCGATCACGATCGGCAGCTACGCCGTATATTTCAACGATCCGAACCTGATCAACACGATTCTGGACAAGGAAAATGCGGTGACGCTCGATGAGGTGAATGCAGCAGTAAAGAAATTCCTAGTGCGCGATCAGCGAACCGTGGTGATTACTCTGCCGGCTGCGGCTGATGCGGCAGCTGCACCAAAGGCGGGAAAATGAGCGCTGCAAATTTGCGGTCCGCGGACAAAGTTACGATAGAGGGAGAGTGCGCGATGAGAAGACTGTTTTTGAAATACATGACGGGCACTCTCACGGCAGCCGGGCTGTTTGCCTCGCTGATTTTTGCGGCGCCGGGCGCGCAGGCTCAAGGTCAAGGGCAGGACAAAGCCGCGCCGATGAGTCAAGTTCAGCGGCTGAATCGCGCGCCGGTGAATAAGGAGATATTGCGCGTTCAGCTTCCGCGTCCGACGGTTTCGAAACTGCAGAATGGCCTGACGCTCGTCTTGCAGGAAGACCACAAGCTGCCGACGATTGCTTTCACCATGTGGATTCGTCCCGGACAACTTGCGGACCCGGCAGACTTGCCGGGGCTGGCGTCTTCAACCGCGGATATGTTGACTGAAGGCACGGAACGACGGACGAGTGCGCAGATCGCGGAAGAAGTGGACAAGCTGGGCGCGACGTTGGAAGCGACTTCGCGGTTCGGCACGAGCTATACGTCGGTAAATGCGTCGGGTTTGATTAATAGCACGCCGCAAATTCTCGACCTGATGAGTGACGTGGTGCTGCATCCGGCGTTTTCCGCGAGCGAGCTGGAAAAGTATAAGCAGCGCCAGGAAGCGGAGCTTGAATCGCGGCTCTCAAATCCCAATTTTCTGGGGCAACAAGCGTTCCGCCGCGTGCTTTATGGCGATACGCCTATGGCGGTCGCGTCGGCGACCAAGGAATCAATCGAGAAGCTGACTTCGGAGGATTTGAAGAAATTTCATGGCAAGCATTTTGTTCCGGGCAACTCGATTTTAGGAGTGACCGGCGATTTCAAGACTACGGAGATGCAGGCGATTCTGGAGAAATATTTTGGCGCGTGGAAGGGCGCAGCGGAAGCGCCGGTGACGTATCCGGCGGCTAAGCCCGAGGCGACAAAGATCACGCTGGTGGATCGGCCTGCTTCGGTACAGACGTATATTGTCGGCGGGAACCGAGGCATTCGGCGCGTCGATCCGGAGTATTACGGGTTGGTGGTGATGAACCAGATTGAGGGAGGCGGGCCGCAGGCGCGCTTGTTCCTCGATTTGCGCGAAGAGCACAGCCTGACGTACGGCTCGTACAGCCGGTTCAATGCCGACGTTTATCCGGGTGACTGGTTCGCGTTTGCGCCGGTGCGGACGAAGGTGACGGGCGATGCGATGGAGCGGTTCGTGTTCGAATTCAAGCGCATCAATAGCGAGCCGGTCGGGCAGAGTGAACTGGACGACGCACATCGCGCGATCATTGCAAGTTTTGCGCTTTCGCTGGAACAACCTGCCCAGCAATTGAACGACTGGCTGACCGTGCAGCATTTCGGATTACCGATGGACTATTGGGACAAGTATCCGGATCACATAGGGGCGATCGACGCAGCAGGAGTACAGGCAGCGGCGAAGAAATTCATAGACCTGGGCCACATGCAATGGGTGGCGGTCGGCGACCGCAAACAGATTCAGGATGCGCTCGCGAAGTACGGCCCGGTTACGGTGATTGACGTGACGGGGAAAGCGGAGAACTAACCGTAGCGAGGGAACTGCGTTTTTGAATCAGGGCATGCACCGCAATCGTGCATGCCCTTTGCTCTTTTAGCTAGGTCCGTTTGATCAAACGTATCAACAGAAGCAGTACCACCGCGCCGACAACTCCCATCACGAGTTGTCCGATCAGACCGTAAGCGGCGAGCCCCAGCAATCCGAATATCCAGCCGCCGAGCAGCGAGCCGATAATTCCCACGATCAAGTCAACCAAGACGCCCATGCCGTGGCCTTTTACGATTTGTCCCGCCAGGAAACCGACGATGATCCCGATCAAAATTTCCCAAAGCAGCCACATAGTTTGCCTCCAAGGTGAGTGAACTAGCGGCGCCTTCCAACGGTGGGGTATGGGCGCCTGACTGGGCGCCACTCTAGCATAAGTAGAATTCAGGCGCTTCGGAATGAGACGCGGGACAACCTCGGTGAGGGCGGCGCGGATGGTTCGCATGTGACTTCCGCGGGAGATGCTAGAATGCGATGCTGCGAGTTCGCATAGAGTGCGCGCAGCTTAGCGAAAAAAATTATGGATGAGCGAGACGTTCGAAAATTTCTGAATGAAGTGAAAAGCGGGAAGCTCACGCTGGAAGCCGCTGTGGAGAGGCTGCGCGGGCTGCCCTACGAGGATTTAGGCTTTGCGAAGATCGACCACCATCGCGCGCTGCGGCAGGGGTATCCCGAAGTAATTTTTGCCAGAGGCAAGACTGCGAAGCAAGTAAGCGAGATCACGCGGGGGATGTTACGCGCTAAAGCGTCGCACAATATTTTAATCACCCGGGCGGACAAAAAGATTTTTGCCAGCGTCAAAAAAATCGCTCGAGCGGCCAAGTTTCATGCGCTATCCGGCGCGATTGCAATTCAGCGCAGCCGCGTGATCAGCGGCAAAGGATTGATCCTGGTGGTTACCGCGGGTACGAGCGACATTCCGGTGGCGGAAGAAGCGGTAGTCACCGCGGAGACGATGGGCAATCGAGTGGAAGCGGTGTACGACGTTGGCGTGGCGGGGCTGCACCGTCTGCTGGAGCACAGAAAGAAACTCGCGGAAGCGCGCGTAATCGTGTGCGTAGCGGGAATGGAAGGTGCGCTGCCGAGCGTAGTCGCAGGACTGGTGGCCGTGCCGGTGATTGCCGTGCCGACCAGCACAGGATACGGGTCGAGCTTCGGAGGGCTCACCGCGCTGCTCGGCATGTTGAACAGTTGTGCCTCGAATGTGAGTGTAGTCAACATTGATAACGGCTTCGGGGCGGGTTGCGTGGCGAGTGTGATCAACCGGCTGTAGAGCCTGCGTCGCAAGTGATGCCGCTTATCTAAGAGCGGAAGATAGCGCGGAGGCGAGTTCGGATTCTTCGCTGGGCAATACGGTGCGGAGATCGAGAACCAGCTGTTTGTTTTCGACGCGGGCAATCACGGACGTGGCGTTGCCCGGCTTGCGCAAACGTTTTTCCAGCTCGGCGGGCGAATGACGGGCGCTCGCGATCGAAACCAAGTGTGTCGGAAGCTGCTGGTCCGGCGTGGAACCTCCTCCAATCACGGAAAATCCTGCTGCTATGCGGAATGTGACGTCGCTTGCTACCAGCGGCTGCAACTGCGCGATAAATTTTCGAGCTCGCTCGGCGATAGCGTCAGCGCGAAGCCGAATCATTCGAAGCGACGGAATTTCGTCGAGGGCACCCCGCAGATAGGCGCGCAGAGTGACTTCGAGCGCGGCGATGGTGAGTTTATCCACACGCAAGGCGCGAAAAAGCGAATTGCGGCGGATGCGTTCGATGATCTGTTTTTTTCCGGCGATGATTCCGGCTTGAGGACCTCCGAGCAATTTATCCCCGCTGAATGAAACGACCGAAACGCCCGCTACGCAGCTCGTCGCTACTACAGGCTCGGAAATACCGTTGGCTGAAAGATCGGCCACGCATCCGGAGCCAAGGTCTTCGAACACAGGGATTTTCGAGCGGCGTCCGAGCGCGATTAATTCTTCAAGCGAGGGGCGCGCGGTGAAACCGGTCATACGGAAGTTTGACGGGTGGACGCGAAGGAGCAGCCTGGTGTTTTTCGTGATGGCGCGTTCGTAATCGCGAAGGCGCGTGCGATTGGTGGTCCCCACTTCGCGCACTATCGCGCCGCTTTCGGCCATGATGTCCGGGATGCGGAAGCCGTCGCCTATTTCGATCAGTTCCCCGCGCGAGATGATGGTTTCGGCGCCTTTGGAAAGAGTATTCAGCACTAGGAATACGGCGGCGGCGTTGTTGTTAACGACGATGGCAGATTCCGCGTTTGCCAGCTTCGCGAGCAAGCGGCCGGTGTGCACGTCGCGCTGGCCGCGCTTGCCACTTTCAACGTCGTATTCGAGATTGGAATAGCGCGTGGCAATTTCAGAGATGCGCGCGGCGGCTTCGGTGGAAAGCGGGGCGCGGCCGAGATTGGTGTGAAGGATTACGCCAGTAGCGTTGATTACGCGAACCAGCGACGGCGCGAGCCGGGCTTCTACCTCGGCGGCTATGCGCATTTCAAGTTGAGCGGAATCGGTCGCCGTCTCGCCGCCGGAGCCCGAAGCATTTTTCAGGCGAGTGCGCAAATCGGACAGGACAGCGCGCGCGGATTGCGTCACCAGGGTACGCCCCGCCTTCTCCGCGAGGGCAAGGAGGTGAGGGCGGCCGAGTAATTCGTCAACAGAGGGAATTCCCCGCATCACAGCGCTCGAACTCACCGGCGTTTTTCGTGTTGGCTTGGTCAACCACTTCATCGCTGGGGTATTTGAACACAAGCGGAAACAGACTGCCAATCCCAGGAAGCAGGTGATTTCTCTTGCGACATAACGACGCACGGCTGCATTGACGCGCGCTGCGGCAGCCCCTACGCTGGAATTGCAGCCGGTACAACCATGCCTACAGTTGACGAAGAACTCAATCAGATCGAACGCGACATTCGCACGCTGAAGATCGAGTACGAACAGTATTTTGGCGGCGGGCGTCCGCGTCCTCCGGCGGACACGCAATGGCGCGTGGAATCGCTTCTGCGGCGGTATAACGAGCGTACGGCGGAGTTGAGCTACGCGCAGCGGTTTCGCTACAACAATCTTTCGCAGACGTATGCGAAGTACGTGGATATGTGGCGCAAGAAGACGATGCAGAAAGAATCGGGCGGGCAGCAACGCCATTTCGGCGCAGCCGCCAAGGCGATTGAGGCCGAACGAGCGCGCCATGCTCCAGCCGTTGTTGCCGCTGCTCCCGCAGAGCATGCTGTTGCGGTTGCGGTGGCGGAAAGAAAAGCGGCGGAAGCGTTTGCGGCGTCATTCTCCGATCCGGAACGCGAAACTGAAAAGGTTCAGCAGCTCTATCAAAAGCTGATCGAAGCTCGAACGGAAACAGGGGAAAAAGCGGGTGCGCCCAGCCTGAAGGATTTTCAAGGATTCGTCCGCAAAAAGACGAAAGAACTTAAGCAGAAGGGCGGACAGGAAGTGGAGTATACGGTGAGCATCGAAAGTGGCCGAGTAAAGTTGAAAGCCCGCGTTTCGAAGTAGCGTTTCCCACCGGCTGGTCTGCACTATTTGCCATCGGTTGGGTCGTCAAACATCGGCGCCCCGCCTGTGTCACTCGCCGACGGGGCCGTCACCTAATCTGCCGGATACTAAATCGGCAGCCGTTCCATCCCGGAGTCGCTTCCAGTCGTGTTCGAGTCCAGGTACAACGTCGAGCTGAGCCCTTCGACGTAAAGGCCTGCCAGGCTGCGTGCGTCGCCCGACTTTCGTAGCAACAGCGCGCTCTTGGTCGTCCCTCGGCGATTCGCCCGGACTTCGCGCACATGGATCCTGACGTTTTCGCCGCCGCCGCGGATGGCGACCACTCGGGCGGATCCCTCGGACTTCACGGAAAACAAGTATTCGCCCGGCCTCAAATTCCTGCCTGCGCACTGCACGCCGTAAGGCAGCGAAAACTTACCCTCAAAATCGGCGTTGGCTTGCTGTACGACTGGAGATTGCACGGGCTGGGTGGCAGTGACTTCTCCGCTCGAAAAAGCGAAAGAGTCAGGCATCACGTCGGATTGTGCGCGGGCCGTTGCGGGCACCAAAAACGCGCACCCCAGTGTTGCCGTAAGCACCGAAGCCTTCACTACAGTCGCCATTTTCATCGTGGTCTCCCTCTTCCCCTGAAAAATTGAGTGCGAGTTTTCTATTTCGTTCCTCATTGCACGCGCAGTTTCATCCCAAACGATAAATCGTTCAATGCACGGCGGGTAGTTTGTGGGTGAAGCGAGGGTAAAACGCTAACATGCTGGAAGTAGGATGTTTGTCCGGCAGGTACACTAAAATTTCAGTTCGGGTCAGGCCCGCCTTACAGGACGAGACCTCCCCTTCCGAAATTTTGCGCAAACGCTTACACTAGCCAGCCCTAATTGTTGAGGAGGCACATGGCTATTGAACGGGCGCTGATCAGCGTCTATGACAAAACGGGAATTGTGGACTTCGCGCGCGGGTTGGCGACGCTGGGTGTGGAAATTGTTTCCACTGGGGGGACGGCGCGTCTTTTGCGCGACGCGGGCATTCCCGTGCGAGATGTTGCCGAGTTGACGGGCTGGCCGGAGATGCTGGGAGGGCGGGTGAAGACGCTGCATCCCAAAGTGCATGGCGGGATTTTATTCCAACGCGCGAAAGCGGAGGACCGGAAAGAAGTTGCGGAGCACGGGATCGTTCCGATCGATTTGGTAGTCGTAAACCTTTATCCGTTTTCCGCGACAGCGGCGAAAGAGGGGGTCACGGCAGGCGAGCTAATCGAGAACATCGATATTGGCGGGCCGGCGATGGTGCGTTCGGCGGCGAAAAATTTTCAGAGCGTGGCGGTAGTTACCGATGCCGCTGACTATGCTGCGGTCGCGGCGGAATTGCGCAAGAAACGCGAGTTGAGTTTATCGACGCGGCTGGAGTTAGCACGTAAAGCCTATGCTCGCACGGCGCGCTACGACGGCGAAATCGCGACGGAACTCGAACGGCTGGCGGCGAATGGGGACGTGAGAATCGGCGCGCTGGAAAAATTGCCGCAGCGAATTCATCTGGCTCTTGAGCGGCGGCAGACGATGCGTTATGGCGAAAATCCACACCAACAAGCGGCGCTGTACATTCCGGCAGGGCAGCCCGCTTCGGGATTAGCGGGCGCGAAACAACTTCAGGGCAAAGAGCTTTCTTACAACAATCTCGTGGATTTGGATGCGGCGTGGAATCTTGTCGCAGAGTTTCGGGGATCGGGCGTTGCAATCGTAAAACATAACAATCCCTGCGGTGCTGCAGAGCAGGAATCTTTACGTGACGCATACGTGAAGGCGCTGGCATGCGACCCTATCTCTGCGTTTGGGGGCGTAATGGCATTCAATCGCGCGCTCGATCCGGAGACGGCTGAAGAAGTGGCGAAATTGTTCGTCGAATGCATCGTCGCGCCGGGCTATCAGACTGCAGCGATCGAGAAGTTGGCTGCGAAGAAGAATCTGCGGCTCCTTGAAATGCCGCGCGAAGCTTCCAAGGACGAGTTGGAGGAGCTTGCGTTCAAACATATTTCAGGAGGCGTGCTGGTGCAGGAAGCCGATCGCCACGAGTTGAGCGAAAGTGAACTAAAAGTTGCCACGGACCGAGCACCTACCGCGGTGGAACTGCGCGCTCTGCTTTTCGGATGGAAAGTTTGCAAGCATGTGAAGTCGAATGCGATTGTTTTCGCGCGAGAAGGTCAAACGGTGGGAGTAGGCGCGGGACAAATGAGCCGAGTGGATTCCGTGAAGATAGCGGTAATCAAAGCTGCTACGGCGGGGCTTTCGCTGGCAGGAAGCGTGGTCGCATCCGATGCGTTTTTTCCCTTCCCAGACGGCGTGGAAGAAGCGGGAAAAGCTGGAGCGACAGCGGTGATTCAGCCGGGGGGCTCCGTCCGCGATGCTGATGTGATTGCGGCGGCCAACAAATTGGGGATGGCTATGGTTTTTTCCGGTGTTCGACACTTCCGGCACTAGGTTTTTCCGGTGCGGGCTTCTCCCGGTGATACGTGATTTCGACAACTTGCATATCGCCGCTGTCGGGGATTATTTCGGAGCGCGATGTAAAAGTGTCCGCATCGATGCGCGTGAGAATTGAGCGCTTGGGCATTCCATCCCGCGGATTTTCGAAGGCGAATTTATTTTCGTCGAACTCTCCGAGATTGAGAACCGTGGCGTCTGATTTTTCCCAAGGCAAGAGCTGCGGTGTGAAATGGCGGAAGTAGAAATCGACTCCGCCGGATTTTTCCACGAGTGTAAATAATTCGATGACCAGCGTTTTGTCGGCCTCGACCACCCGAAAGACTCCCAACATCTCGCCTGCCTTCGGACCTAGCCACTCTTGTTCGGCCACTCGGGGGCCCCATTCGCCTCGCCAGCGTCCTTCGAGCCAGGCGAAATTGTCGAGTGCGGGCTTCGAGACGATAGCCGCAGAGCCGCCCCCCTGGATAGGCAAAGGAGCCTGGGTTTCGTGGGATTGCGCGGCGCCTTGGGAGTTGCTTTGCGCTTGAGCGCTTTTCGGCAATCCAACGCAGATGGGTAACAGGCCAAAGACAAACACCAGCGCGACGCCTGTTCTGGTGCGCGTCATCAATATCCTCCTCGCAGATTCCATTCGTTAGTATGAAACATTATGAGCAAACCAATTAGCTTTTTGTGCTGCAGTTCGGCCGGTGAGGGTATCCCGGCACGGTTTCCGCGCGTCTAAATGTGTGACGCCAGGGAACGCCGACGGGGAATGCTTTGACCACCTCGGGCCCCTATAAGATAATGGAGTTTGGTCAACGCATGAAAACAATTGCAAGCTTAGCGGCGCTCGCGTGTATTTTCAGCATTCCCGTTGCACGGGCGCAAACCAGTGCACCGTCTCAGCCCGCGGCTGCGGGCCAATCTTCTGCTGCTGTACAGTCCAGCCAAGGGAACGCCGCAAACAACTCTACGCACGGCGATCCTTATTACTATTTTACGCTCGGGCACATGCAGGAGCAGCAGTACGAAGCGAGTGGGCGGGCCGAGCTAGCGACGCAGTCCATCGACTCCTACAAGAAGGCGCTTGCGCAGGCGCCGGATTCCAGTGTGATCATGGAGCGGCTGGCGGAGATTTATGCCAAGTCGCAGCGCACGCATGACGCGCTGGTCGAGTCGCATGAAGTTCTCAAGATCGATCCCGACAATGTGAACGCGCACCGCCTGCTGGCACGCATTTACGTGCGCACTTTGAGTGACTCGGGGGCGGGCGAGGCGCAGAAGGAAAATCTTGGCAAGGCCGTTGAACAATTCCAGGCCATTCTGAAAATTCAGCCGGACGATACGTACTCCGCGCTGTGGCTCGCCCGGCTTTACCGCTTCGAGAACAAGCACGACGAAGCGGAAAAAGTTCTGCGCGCGACAGTGAACCGGGACCCGAGCAATAGCGCAGCGCTCGAACAACTGAGCCAGCTTTTGGTTGACGAAGGACGATCGCAGGAAGCGATCACTCTGCTGACGCAAGCGGCCGGGGATTCCGCATCGCCCGATGTTTACGATCTGCTGGGCGACGCTTACGCGCAGTCGAAGGACTACGCAAAGTCCGAAGATGCCTACCGCAAAGCCGTGGCAGAAGATCCGGACGATCCGACCCACGTTCACGGGTTGGCGCAAGCGCTGATGTCGCAGGAAAAATTCGCCGAAGCGCTGGAGCAATATAAGCGCCTGTCGGAGTTGGAACCCGGAACCTGGGAAAATTATCTGCGCATGTCGGAACTCTATCGCCGGCTGGGGCAATATAACGAAGGCGAGTCGGCTTTGCTGCGGGCGAAGCAGCTATCTCCCGGAAACCTGGAGGTTCTTTACAACGAGGCGCTGCTGTATGAAGAGCAGGGGCGTTACGACGATGCTGTAAAAATTCTGAACGAGGCGATCAGCGGCGTAAAGAATCAGACTGCGGCGACTGGAACGCCAGGCGGCGCAGGAGCGGAAGGAAGCAATGTGAGCGCGCTGGCGATTTTGTACGAGCAGCTTGGCCATGCATACATGGCACAGGAAAATTATCCCGGCGCGATCCGCACGTTCGAAGAGATGGGCAAGCTCGGACCTGAAGTGCAGAAGCGCGCGGAGATGCTGTTGATCGATGCTTATCGCCAGAGCCGCGATCTCGATCGCGCAATCGCCGAAGCCAAGAAAGGGCTGGAAACTTCGCCAAGGGATCAGGGGCTTACTGTGACGCTGGCGATGCTCTACGGCGAGAAGTCGGAGACGGAAGCAGCCACAAAATTATTGAACGGTCTGTTGCAAGGCAACGATGGCGATCAGGGAATTTATGTGGATATCGCGCAGGTGCAGGAGCGCGGCCGGAAATATGCTGACGCCGAGCAGTCGGCGCAGAAGGCCGAGCAAATGGCGCACGATAACGGCGACAAAGAGACTACCTGGTTCATGCTCGGCGCGATCTATGAGCGCGAGAAGAAGTTCGATCAAGCCGAGGAGCAATTTCGCAAAGTGCTGGCCGTAAATCCAAACAACGCTGCGGTGCTGAATTATTACGGTTACATGCTGGCGGATCGCAGCGTTCGCTTGGAAGAAGCGACGGCGATGATTCAGAAGGCTGTGACGCTGGACCCGAACAATGGCGCATATCTGGACAGCTTGGGATGGGCTTACTACAAGCAGAATAAGCTTGCCGAAGCGGAAGAAAATCTTCGGAAAGCGGCGGATCGGCAAAGTCACGATCCGACGATTTTGGGGCACCTCGGCGACGTCTACATGAAACTGGGACAAACGGCCCGCGCAATCGGTCTTTGGGAACGCGCGCTAGCGGAGTGGCAGAAAGCCATTCCCGCGGACTATGAAGCGGAAAAAGTAAACGATCTCGATGCGCAACTGAAGAATCTGAAACGCCACACCGCGCAGAAATCCAATCCGGAAACGGCCAAACCGCAGTAAGCTCCCCGCATGACACGCGCGACAAACAATAAAAGATCGGTGCGCATTCGTGCGTTTGCGAAAATAAACTTGTGCCTGCACGTGATGGGGAAGCGTCCGGACGGTTATCACGAGCTGCGCACGATTTTTCAGGCGATTTCGCTTCACGACACGCTCGAGATTTCCATCGAACCTGGTCCAGGTACTCATTTCTTTTTGACCTCGAACGATCAAACGTTGCTGGGTTCGGACAATCTTGTGTGGCGCGCGATCGATGCCGTCAGCCGAGAAATTGGGTTTCAAGGCACCGTTTCTGTTCATCTAGAGAAGAAAATTCCGGTGGCGCGCGGGCTGGGTGGAGGATCGAGCGACGCAGCGGCTGCGCTTATCGGCATGCTGCGACTCACCAGGGAAAAGATCCCACTCGAACGGTTGATGGAGATTGCGGCGAGTCTGGGAGCAGACGTACCGTTTTTTCTTTTCGGCGGCCGCGCGCTAGCGGTGAATCGCGGCGATGAAATCTATCCCCTTCCGAACGGACCGAAGCAGACGATCCTGGTTGTGTCTCCGCGCGACATCGGCGTGAGCACCAAGGACGCCTATGAATGGCTCTCACCGGAATTGACAAGACTGAGCAAACCCAATAGAATTTGGGGGTTCTGCGCTCTGTGCTGGAGCAGGCAGGGGGCGGGCATCTCGAATGATTTCGAGGGGCCGGTCTTCAGCCGTCATCCGCGACTCCGAGAAATTCGGGACGCATTGCTCAAGCGAGGAGCTGCAGATGCCGCGCTGGCGGGTAGCGGGTCGGCGGTGTTCGGAATCTTCCGAAACCCAGCGCAGGCGCGCCGAGCCGCTCGTGCATTTCCGGAAGATTCAGTTTTCGTCGTCGAAACTCTATCCAGGGAAAACTATGGCCGTTCACTTGGGTGGCGTGTGAGCGGTTGAGGGGAAATCTTGGCTGACGACAAATTCAAGATTTTTTGCGGGACAGCAAATCCCGAGCTGGCGAAAGCTATTTGCAATTATGTGGGCGTGCCGCTGGGTAAGGCCGAGCATGGCCAGTTCAGCGACGGCGAAACGCGCTATCAGATTCTTGAAAATGTGCGGGGCGCGGATGTTTTTGTGGTGCAGCCCTGCAGCTATCCGGTTGATTTCAACCTGATGCAGCTGCTGCTGATGATCGATGCATTCAAGCGCGCTTCGGCTTGGCGTATCACGGCAGTGATTCCGTACTATCCGTACGCGCGCCAGGATCGCAAGGACAAGCCGCGAGTGGCGATCTCGGCCAAGCTTGTGGCGGACTTGCTGGAAACGGCGGGGTCGAGCAGGGTGTTGACGCTGGACCTGCACGCGCCGCAGATTCAGGGATATTTCAATATCCCTGTGGATCACTTGTTCGCTTCACCGGTGCTGGTGGAATATTTTCAGAAGCAGAACCTTGGGCCGATGACGATCGTTTCACCGGACGCCGGCGGAGTGGAGCGCGCTCGTTATTTTGCGAAGCGGATGGACGCGCCGCTGGCAATCGTCGACAAACGGCGCATCGACGTGAACGTGAGCGAAGTGATGAATTTGATTGGAGATGTGAAGGGACGTCCGGCGCTGGTGATCGACGACATTATCGATACGGCCGGAACACTGGTAAAAACGGCGGAAGCGCTGCTGGAACACGGCGCAACGAAAGTTTTTGCGGCTTGCACCCATCCGGTTCTTTCGGGGCCGGCGGCCGAACGGATTACGAAATCCGCGATCGAAGAGGTAGTGGTAGCGGATTCGGTGCCGTTGAATGAAGCGGCGCGAAAAGTGGCGAAGATTAAGGTGCTCAGCGTGGCGCCGCTGCTGGCTCGCGGCATTCAGTCGATTCACGAAGAGACTTCGATCAGCGAACTGTTTAATTGACGTACAGCGGGTTTTTCAATTGGCGAATAACGCCGAGTTTCAGTTCGACCCTTCGCCCGCCTGAGCGGGCATGGGATAAGAGGACGTATGGAAACGTTTAAAGTAGAAGGCCAAGTTCGCGAAGGACGCGGAAAAGGCCCGGCGCGGCGGACGCGTATGACGGGCATGGTTCCGGCGATTCTTTACGGCGGGAAGAAGAAGGAATCGATCTCTCTTACGGTGAACGCGAAGCAGGTTGCGCGCATTCTCCGCTCGGAGACGGGTCACAACACAATTTTCACGGTACAAGTAGCTGACGGCGCGGCGGAACAAGCCATGGTGAAGGACTGGCAGGTCGATCCGGTCAGCGGGAAGCTGCTTCACGTGGACCTGTTTCGAATCGCGATGGACGTGCGCATGCGCGTTCGCGTCCCGGTGCATACATTCGGCGAGCCGCAAGGCGTGAAGATGCAAGGCGGCGTTTTTGAAATGGTGACGCGCGAGGTGGAAGTGGAATGTCTGCCCGCGGACATTCCCGAGGAATTTAAAATAGATGTGAGCGAAATGTTGATCGGCAAGCAGCTTCGCGCCGCGGATCTGCCGTTTGACCGCGAGAAAATAAAATTGCTGACTGACCCGGTCCGCGTGCTGGCTCACGTAGTGGTTCTGAAGAAGGAAGAAGAGCCGACTCCGGAAGCAGCAGTCGCGGCGGAGACAGCCGCAGCCGAGCCCGAGGTCATCAAGAAGGGCAAGAAGGAAGAGGAAGGCGAAGGCGAAGCGGCCGCGGAAGCTCCGGCGAAAGCGGAGAAGGGCGAGAAGAAGGGCGGCAAGGAGAAGTAAATCACCCGGGTTGCGCGTACGCGCCGGGAGATTGGGATGCGAGCTGGGGCCAATTTATGAGAGTGATCGTCGGCCTCGGGAATCCCGGACCGCAATACGAGTGGACGCCGCACAATTTAGGTTTTCTCGCTGTGGATGGGCTGGCTGAGCGCGAGGGAATAAGAGTTACGCGGCCGGAAGCGAAGTCCTACGTGGGGCGCGGCAAAGTGGCGGGTCATGAAGTGGTTCTGGCCAAGCCGCAGACCATGATGAATTTGAGCGGAGCCGCTGTGCGCGAACTGCTCGAACGGTATGAATGCGCTCCCGCGGAAATGATTTTGCTGATCGACGAAGTGGATTTGCCGTGGGGCATGTTGAGGATTCGCGAACGCGGCGTCGGCAGCACGCACAACGGATTCAAGTCGATCCTGCGGGCGCTGGGCAGCGATGAGTTCATCCGCATACGGATGGGATGCCAGCCGGAGCATCCGGTAGGCGACCGCGCGGATTATGTGCTGAACCCGATGCGGAAGCCCGAACGGGAAGTTGCGGCGCAGATGGTGGCGGACGCCGCCGAAGCAGTGGAATTGATTTTGACAAAGGGTCCGAACGATGCGATGGCGCGATTCAATCGACGCGTAAATCCTTCGGACCCTGAAGAGGATTCGCAGTAGAAATGGGAAGCAAGCATTCGCAGCCGTTTTATAGATAGCTGGAAATCGAGGACACATGGAAGAGCGCCTTTACGATTTGATTTTTATCTGCCGCCCGGATACGCCGGAAGCGGACATCGACAAAGTGATAACGACACTGGAGCACGTCGCCACCGAAAAGGGCGGCAAAATCGACTCGGTGAATAAATGGGGCCGCAAGCGCATGGCCTACCGCGTGCAGAAATTGCGGGAAGGCTATTACGTTTACATGGTTGTTCGTTCGAGCCATGGCGAAGTGGTGAAAGAACTCGAGCGGCGGCTGAAGGTTGCCGACCCGGTAATGAAATATCTTACCGTGCGTCTGGACGAAGAATTGAAGCGGCAAGACAAGCTGAAACGGCATCGCGAGCGCAGAGCCGCGCGACGTCCGCGGAAGACCGTTCCGGCAGCTCCAGCCATGCCTGGAACAGAGCCGCAAGCTGCAGCGCCGACGGCATAGCGGAAAAACCTACTCAGGATATTAGTCAGGGAGAAATCGAATGGCAGAAGAAAACGCACAGCAATCGTATGGATCGTCCGGAGGCGGAGGAGGCCCGCGTTCTTCAGGGCCTGGTGGAGGTCCCGGCGGACGGCCCGGCGGCCCGGCGAAACGCGGCAAGCGGAATTTCGTTCGCAAAAAGAAGGTTTGCCGGTTCTGCGTGGACAAAGCTGATTTCATCGATTACAAGAAGGCCGAGATTCTGGCTCCGTTCATTCAGGAGCGCGGCAAGATCCTCCCGCGCCGTATGACTGGAACTTGTGCGCGGCATCAGCGCTGGCTGACGGTGGCGATTAAGCGCGCGCAGAACATCGCGCTGCTGCCATTCGCGGCGGAACTGTAAAGCGCGCTAGGGCCGATGTGCTTCAGCGCTTGAAGTGACCAAGCGAAATCAACCGGAAGATTTGAGAGGAATGCCATGCAAATTATTCTGCAGGAAGACGTTGAAAAGTTGGGCAATCGCGGCGAGCTGGTAGAAGTGGCGGCGGGCTACGCTCGCAACTTTCTTTTGCCGCGCAAGCTCGGGATCGAAGCTACTCCTGGCAACATGAAGCGCCTGGAACGAATGCGCGTCACGTTTGCGAAAAAGGAAGCCACCGAAAAGGGCGCGGCGGAAACGCTGGCAGGTTCGCTGCAGGGAGTTTCGTTGAGTTTCTCGCGCAAAGCGGGCGAGAACGAACAGCTTTTCGGCTCGGTGACTTCGGCAGACATCGCTGAAGCGCTCGAAGCGCAGGGCTACCACATCGACAAGCGCAAGATTACGCTGGCGGAACCCATCAAGGTAGTCGGCGAATACGAAATCCCCGTAAAGCTTCACCGCGAGATCAGCGCGAACGTGAAAGTCACAGTAAAGAAAGAAGAGTAGGCGATCGCGCATTCAGGCTTCTTTTCCTTTGCACGTGTGCAGAGCATCGCTGCGCGGTTTTTGATTCTTATTTCCAACTTTTCCGCTCTACAAATTCTGCGGTCTTCGCCTTCGGGATTTCCACTTTTCCTAAAGCGTCCACAGCCTCCGAGTCATTGACCTTCGCGGGATAAGTGGCAACAATGTGCAAGCTTCAGTCCGCAAAAACTTTTTCACCCAACTAGCAGCAGAGCGAGTCGTGACAGAGGACTTGCGCGAGCGCGCGGCTTGAGCGAAACTAGAGGCGAATAAAAAGCGAATTATGCCTTCTGATTCTACTATCGAACGGCCGCTTCCGAATAATCTCGAAGCCGAGCGCAGCATTCTTGGCGCGATTCTGCTGGATAACCATGCGTTGAACGCGGCCATCGAGAAAATCCGCTCCGAGGATTTTTTCCTGTCGCAGCATCGCCAGATATTCGAGCGCATGATTCAGCTCGGCGAGAAGCAGCAAGCTATCGATGTCGTCACGTTGATGGAAGACCTCTCGCGCCGCGGTGAGCTGGAAGCGGCGGGCGGAATCGCGTATCTCTCACAGCTTGCGGATGGTTTGCCGCGAGTGACCAACGTGGAACACTACGCGCGCATCGTCAAAGAAAAAGCCGTTCTGCGAAGCTTGATTTTTTCCGCGTCGGCGATTCAGGAACAGGCGCTGGCTGCGGGCGATGATGCGGACGTGATTCTGGACCGCGCTGAGTCGGTGATTTTTCAGCTTGCTGAAGATCGCGTTAAGGTCGGGCTGATCGGCGTCAAAGAGCTGGTTCGCGATAATTACGAACGGCTGGAAAAGATTTTCAGCGAAGGCCGGCGCATCACGGGGCTTACCACCGGCTATCCCGGACTCGACAACGAAACCGCAGGGTTGCAGCCTTCGGAATTAATTATTCTGGCAGCGCGTCCTTCGATGGGAAAAACGGCGCTGGCGCTGAACATTTCCGAAAACGTCGCGCTTCGCCTGCGCGAACCTGTGGCCGTGTTCAGCCTGGAAATGTCGAAAGAGTCGCTGCTTTTACGTTTGCTGGCCTCCGAAGCTCGCGTGGACGCGCACAAATTCCGCACCGGGCACATGGGCCGTGACGATTGGGGAAAGGTTACCGGAGCGCTGACGAATCTTGCCGACGCGCCGCTATGGATCGACGACTCCGCGTCCTCCACAGTGATGGAAATTGGCGCGAAAGCACGGCGGCTGAAACGCGATCGCGGCCTTTCGCTTCTGGTTGTGGATTACCTCCAACTCGTCGTTCCCACGCACACCGGGCGTGGATCGAATCGCCAGGAAGAAGTTTCCAGCATTTCGCGCGGATTGAAAGGGTTGGCGAAAGAATTGAAGGTGCCCGTTCTTGTTTTGAGCCAGTTGACCCGCGCACCCGAGCGCGACGACCGCAAGCCCCAGTTATCTGACTTGCGCGAATCGGGCGCGATCGAGCAGGACGCCGACGTAGTGATGTTCATCAACCGGCCGAATTTTTACAAGAATGACTTGCCGGAAGAAGACCGCGCCAAGGCTGAGCTGATTATTGCCAAACAACGCAATGGCCCCACCGGCAGCATGAATTTTGTGTTCCTCGCGCGGCACACGCGGTTCGAAGAAGCGGCGCCGGATGCGTGGAGCACGCCCAGCCGCGAAGAATAGCGTTGCCGCGGGCCCACAAGCGTGTCGGGACGCCCGCGTTTCACGTGACACAGCCAGATTCTCCAATTTGCTGAAGTTGTCCAAGAGCGCCTAACCTCTGCATTTTGCTCGCGATTCCCAGCCATTCGTTCCGCGTGTCCCGTTCGGGGCGATGGCCCGCCACCTGCAATTACTCCTGCCGGATGTTTACCTAAACGCCGCGTCCAAATTGGTTGGTGGGGATTTCGTTCGCGCGGCGAATAAGGAGTCTGGCATTCTAAAGACGATGCCGAAAGCTATCCACTTCGAGGGCAGGCCGGTTTGGGCGGAAGTTTCGCTCAAAGCGATCCTGCACAACTTGCGAGTGATTCGCCGCCACGTCGGTGCGCAGCGAAAAATACTCGCGGTGGTGAAATCGAACGCCTACGGCCTGGGTGCCGTACCGATTTCGAAGGCGCTACAGAAAGCGGGCACCGAATGGTTCGGAGTTACCTGCGCGAATGAAGGCATCGAGCTGCGCGAAGCGGGAATTCGAAGGCGGATTCTGGTTCTTACCGGCTTCTGGCCTGGCGAGGAAAAACGGCTGATGCAAAATCAGCTGACTCCCACCGTCACGCGTGTGGATGACTTGCGCCACATCGAGCGCGCGGCAAAATCCGTGCAAACGAAATTGTCCGGCAAATCGCGCGCGAAATCTTCACGTGTTCCGTTCCATCTAAAAATAAATACGGGGATGAACCGGCTGGGAATTCTGCCGGATGAAATCGATGCGTTTTGCAAGGCTCTGGGCGATTGCCCGCACATTCAGCTCGAAGGCACTTACACTCATTTTGCTTCGGCAGAGGATTTCACTTCGGAGCAAAACGCCGCGCAGGAGCAACTTTTCCGCGATTGCCTGGGTAGAATGCAAGCCCTGGGAGTTTCGTCGGGGATCGTGCACATGGCCAACAGTGGCGCAATCTGCGCGCGGCCGAGTACCTGGGGAGACATGGTTCGCCCCGGAGCAATCCTTTACGGGTACCATCAGTCGTTCGACCCGCCGCAGAAAAAGCAGGAAGTAATGTGCGCGATGCCGCTGGAGCCCTGTCTTTCGTTGCGAGCGCGCATCATTTCGCTGCGCGAGATTCCAGCGGGACAGGCGGTCGGATACGGAGCTCGTTTCGTCACCAGCCGTCCTTCGCGGATTGCCGTGATCAACGCGGGCTATGCCGACGGAATCGTGCGTGCGCGAACCAATCGTGGTTGCGCGCTGCTGCGCGGCCGCCGCGTTCCGCTAGTTGGAACGATCTCCATGGACCTGACTATGCTCGATGTGACGGACGTGCCTGATTCAAAGCTCGGCGATGTAGTGACGATATACGGCAAAGACGGACAAGCCTCGATTGAAGTGTCCGAGGTGGCGCGCGAAATCGGCACGGTGACCTCTGATTTGCTGTGCGCGTTGGGCCGTCGCGTCCCGAAATTCTACATTTAGCTTCCGCGAAACCCTTTGCCCGTTACGCACCGATTGCTCGAACTTCGCCCCGGTGTTATAGTGCGCGTTATTACATTTCTATTGCTTTCACTTTCATTTCGGCGCCAGGAATGTTCATACAGCCGATTGTTTGGCACAGCGTTAGAAGTAAACTAATAAACGCAGCTGCTCTTTCATACGATTCATAGGGTGCAACGATGCAAAGGCCTCCTAACGTATCCAGCCGTCCCCCGGCAGTTTCCGCTGTAGAGAATTCTGCTTCAAAGACAAACGCTCATTCCCGCGCCTTGCAAGACAGCGTGGGCAGTTTTTGGGACATGCTGGGTATCCGCATCATCTTCACGGCGATTTGCATTGCAGCGGGCTATCATTTTCGACCGTTCAGCGTTTCCAAGGAGTATGGCTCTGCTGCCGGGTTACTGTTCGCGGTAGCCGTCATCCTTTTTGAACTTCGGCTCCGCCGCGCTAGTTTACGCCGCTTGATAGGCGCGGCTACAGGCTCGATACTCGGAATTGTGGGCGCGTATTTCACCACACTCGTTCTTTCGCACACTTCGATGCCCGAGAGTACTCGCTCGTTTTTTAGTCTGGCGACTTTTCTGGTGATGGCTTATATCGGCCTGATTCTAGGAGCGAATAAAGGCGACATGCTCAATCTGCAAGCCCTTGGCGGGTTGTTCGGAAGCGAGCGCAGCCTGAAGCATTCGTTCAAGGTGCTGGATACCAGCGTGATTATCGACGGGCGCGTGGCCGACATTGCAGACGCGCAGTTTCTCGACGGCACGGTGATCATTCCTCAGTTCGTTCTGCACGAGCTGCAGCTTGTAGCGGATTCCGCCGATCCTTTGAAGCGGCAGCGCGGCCGCCGAGGTCTCGAAGTGCTTCAGCGCATTCAGAAAATGGCACACCTGGAAGTGCAGATTGTTGACGAGGACTTCCCGCAGGTGCCGGAAGTGGATTTGAAGCTCATCGAGCTGGCCAAGCGGCATGACGCGAAAATCGTCACCAACGATTACAACTTGAACAAGGTTGCAACGCTGCAGGGCATCGAGATTCTCAACGTCAACCAGCTGGCCAACGCGCTAAAGCCGGTTGTGCTGCCGGGCGAGACCATGCGCGTTTTCATCCTGCGCGAAGGCAAGGAATACAATCAGGGCGTCGCGTACCTCGACGACGGCACGATGGTGGTGGTGGACGGCGCGCGCAAAATGATCAACAAGACGATCGACATCACGGTGACGTCCGTGCATCAAACTACCGCGGGCAAAATGATCTTCGGACGTTACGACGAGCGCGGCGAACAGATGGCGCCGCGCCCCATTTCAGCTGTGCCGCAATCTCCAGCGGAGCCGCAGACAGGTCCTCGCGCGGTCGAGGATCGCACCGGCGGCGAGCGCCCCCCGCGTCCTCTGTATCCCGAGCCGGGCCGTTCTTAGTTTTGTCACTGCTTGCAGTCCGGACAGATGGCCTCGCATCCCAATCGCTGCCATCTCGATATATGATCGAAAGCAACAAGGCTCTTGCGTATGCGTCGAAGAGATCTAACTCCTGCCGAAGCTGGAATCCTCAGAATAATCCAGGAAGGCTATGGTTTGCAGAACACCGCGGATGAAGTGTTCTTCACGGAGGCTGACGAAGCCGTCATGTTCGTTAAGGCGTCGGATAGCTCGTCGCGGGTAATGGCGAACCTCAGCAACCTTGCGGGGTTGCGTGCGGACGGCACTATTCCGAGCGACGAGGAGTTGAGGAGAGATTGGCTACGGCTCTAGCGGGATTTGTGGCCGCCAACTCCTGACAAGTCGGACAATCGGAAGCCGACCCATTACCGTTTTCTCCCTGTTCGTGTGCAATTGCGATAGACTGTTGGCCCTTCGATGACTCGCGTCGCCGCTATTATTCCTGCCGCTGGACTGGGCACCCGCATGGGCGCCGAAACGCCGAAGCAATTCCTCGAGTTGGATAGTATGCCGCTGGTGATCTTTGCCTTGCGGCGGCTGGCGGCTTGCGCTGAGATAACTGATTTTTTTATCGCCACGCGAGCGGACGACATCGTTTCGTTGCAAGACAAAGTGGGCAAAGCTGCGCTTGGCCGGCCTGCACGCGTGGTTCACGGCGGAGACACGCGGCAGCAGTCCGTGGCCAATGCGCTGGCACAAGTGGATCCTGCGACGGAAATCGTTCTGGTACACGACGCGGTGCGGCCTTTCGTTACTCAGGAGCAGATTGAGCGGGTGATCGCGGAAGCGCGTGCGCGAGGCGCGGCAATTCTCGGCATACCTGCGATCGATACGGTGAAAGAAGTGAAACGCGCGACGCTGCCTGAAGATGTGGCGCTGATTACGTCCACGATTCCGCGCGAGAGAATCGTGCTGGCGCAAACGCCGCAAGCGTTTTCGTATGCGCTGCTGCGCGACGCATTTCGCAAAGCGCAGCAGGACGGCGTTACGGCGTCGGATGAATCGTCGCTGGTCGAACGCTTTGGGCACGATGTGTTCGTCGTGCTCGGCTCCGAGCGCAATCTGAAAATCACGCGGCCCGCGGATATGGACTTGGCGCGGTTTTATCTGGAACAGGAGCGCCGATCGAAATGACGCGCTCTGGAATTGGTTACGATTTGCACCGGCTGGCCGAGGGGCGCAGGCTGATGATCGGCGGAGTCGAAGTGCCGTTCGACAAAGGCTCGGTGGGGCATTCGGACGGCGACGTGCTGGCGCACGCGCTATGCGACGCGTTGCTCGGGGCGGCAGGGCTGGGCGATATCGGCACACATTTTCCGGACACGGATCCAAAGTGGAAGGGGGCATCCAGCTTGCTATTTCTCGAGCACACGAGAAAACTGCTGGACGAGCGGCATCTGCGCATCGGTCACCTGGATGCAATAGTGATCTGCGAGCGGCCGAAGCTTGGGCCTCATTTTCCCGCCATGCGCGCGGCGCTGGCGAAATCGCTCGGCATCGCGCCGGAACAGATCAATCTGAAAGCGAAGACAAACGAAGGCACGGGCGAAATCGGACGCGGCGAAGCTATCGCTGCTCACACCATTGCGACGCTGGAAGGCTGACAGCTCCGCTTCTGGATTTCGACTGCGAGAAAATTGCCTATGACACCTGATGCGTCCGCGGAAACAATTCAGACGAATGCCCCTGCGAGCGATTTCACGGCCGAGGACGTTGTTGCGATACTTCGCGAGAACGGATGGCTCGTCGCTGGTGCCGAAGGTCGCGATGATTCTCCCTTACAGACGTGGCTTGCGCGGGCAGCGGAACTTCTTGGGCCGTATCCCACGAAACGAGCGGAACTTCTCAAGCTGATCTTTCGTTATGACGCGGCGGAAATTCTGCAAAAGGATGAAAATCAATCTGTGCTAGCGCGTTCCGGTGCAAGAGAAGTGATCCGGCAGCTTGCGAATCTGATTCTCGATAGCGGTGATGTGGACTCCAATCGCTTCAAGGAAATCATTGAGGCGATGAAGGCATCGACTCCGTACCGTAGCCGGGAGTTGTTTCAGCCGATTCGACTCGTGCTGGCGGGGCGCTCGGGAGAAGGCGATCTCGACCGCGTCATTCTCTTGGTCGATGGTGCGGCAAGGCTGGAGTTTGCTGTTGCGGTAAAAAGCACGCGACAGCGTATGCTCGAATTCTGCGCCGCGCTGGATTAACGAAACTCATCTTCACGACGACGCGAAGGAACGAATGAACTGGCTCACCGGATTTCACGCCGTGGAAGAAGCGCTGGCCGCGGGACGCGCGCTCGATCGCATCGTGATCGCGCGCGGACGCCACGGCGAGCGTGTGGAAGCGGTGGTGCAGCTCGCGCGGTCGAAAAGCGTGCCGGTGCGATTTGAAGAGCGCTCGCAGATCGACCGGCTGGTAGGCACGCGCGAACATCAAGGCATCGCTGCCCTGGCGGCAGCCAAGCCGGCTCTCGAACTTGAAGATTTGCTCGCGGCGAAAACTCCGCAAGGGCTTCTGGTCCTGCTCGACGGCATTGAAGATCCGCACAATCTCGGCGCAATCGTGCGGACGGCGCTCGCTGCCGGCGCGAACGGCGTGATCATCCCTGAACGGCGCGCGGTTGGATTGACCGATACCGTAGAACGCGCTTCCGCTGGAGCCCTGGCGCATTTGCCTGTGGCGCGTGTGAAGAATCTCGTCCGCGCGATGGAAGAAATGAAAGAAGCGGGCTACTGGCTGATCGGACTGGACGAGCGCGCGGAGAAAAAATATACCGAAGCGGACTTTTCGGGGCAAGTCGGCATCGTGCTGGGCAGCGAGGGCGAGGGCCTGCACGAACTAACGCGCAAACGCTGCGATTTTCTCGTCTCGATTCCGACCGCGGGCCCGGTTCGCGCGCTCAACGTTTCAGTTGCTGCAGGCGTGGTCCTCTTCGAAGTGGTCCGCCAACGTTCTGGAAAGAAGCCCGAAAAGACAAAGTAGAAGCGCCAATAGCAGGCGCCGAAAGAGCTGCGTCTCGCAATTCGTGAATACCGTTCTACTTATCGTATTTCAGCAGCGAGAAGACATCGACGCCGGGAAGTTTTGCGCGGCCATTCAGAAAATTCAGCTCGACGGCAAAAGCTGCGCCCACAACTTCGCCGCCGAGTTGACGTATCAGCTTAACGGCGGCTGCGGCGGTGCCGCCGGTCGCAAGCAAGTCATCGCAAATGAGCACGCGCTGGCCCGGCTTGACGGCGTCCTCGTGAATGTCGAGTTGATCCGTGCCGTATTCGAGCTGGTAGGTGACTGACGCGCATTTCGACGGCAGCTTCTTCGGTTTGCGGACGGGAACAAATCCAGCGCCGAGTCGATATGCGAGCGCGGGAGCAAAAATAAAACCGCGCGCTTCGATCCCGGCGATGAGATCAACTTTCTGTCCGATATAGTGTTCGCAAAGCTGGTCGACGAGAGAATGGAAGCCTTTGGGGTCCTTGAGCAGCGTGGTGATGTCGTAAAACAGAATTCCCGGCTTCGGATAATCCGGGATTTCGCGAATGAGTTTTTTCAGTTCGTCCATCGTCTCCTCTTTGAGTTCGTTCACACATCAAAATTGTCGCGTTCGATAGAAAATCCGCTCTCGAACTTGGATTCGATCGCCGCATCTTCTTCGGTCAAATCTGAAACTACTGCCGAGCGTGGACCGCGTTGGAGTTCCTTACGCAAGGCCGCAAGCATCGTGTCCGTTCCGATGGCGTAAATTTCCACGCTGCCATCGCGCAGGTTCTTCGCGTAGCCGGTTAAGGTGAGCTGCCGAGCAATGCGGCTCGCAAAGTAGCGAAACCCGACCCCCTGCACTTTGCCGCTAACGCGATAACGCCTGGCTAGGCGCACTTCTTGCTTTTCCATGGTCTGGACTCTGAGACATTGCGAATGGGGAATATTATCAGAGGCGCGGCTCCATACTTGCGTGAAAAATCTGAGCGTCGCGCTTCAGAGGGTCGGCCGCATTCGAGCGTGGCGGCTCGCGGATGTGATATTTTCCAAGCTATGAGATATCGAGCCTGCGCGGCTACTTTAAGAACGGCAATCGCATCTAACGTTGAGAAGGGGCTCTGGAAGAACCGCAAATGAAAAAATCGTTTTCACTGATGATTCTATCGGCGTTCTTGCTGTCGTTTGCCGCGAGCGCCCGCGCACAAGACAGTACTGGGCCGTTGGCACCTCCTCCAAAATACGAAGTGAAGCGCATCCCGTCGGAGCCGCATCCCGGACCTCCGCCCATCCCGGAGCAGGAAATCATCCAGAAATTTGCGGCCAACGAAGACGTGACGAAGCAGAAGTACGAAACTTACGACTTTACGCAAACGATTATCATCGAGGAAATGGCCGATCCCGGAGGAAAGTTCAGCGCAACCGGAGAAGTCTTCACCCGTCCCGACGGGCAGCGATTTTTGCGCGTGGCCAAACAGCCTGAATCCGATTTGAAGGTCGAGCACTTTTCGCTGGAGGATGTACGCACGATCGCCAGCTTGCCGGTCTTTTCTCTTACTTCGCAGGAAATTGGCAATTACAGTTTTAAGTACGCGGGACAGGAGAAACTCGATCAGCTGACCACTTACATTTTTCAAGTGAAGCCGAAGATGCTGAGCCGCAAGCAGCGGTACTTCGAAGGAGTGATCTGGGTCGACGATCAAGATTTTGCGATCGTGAAAAGTTACGGCAAGTTTGTAAGCGAGCTCTCGGGCAACGGAACGAGTCTGCCCTTCACGATGTTCGAAACTTACCGCGAGAATTTTCAGGGAAAATACTGGTTGCCCACCTATACACGCTCTGACGATTACATTAAGGGTCCCGACGACGAAGAATTTCCGTTGCGGCTGGTGATTCGCTCCACGGAATTTAAGCTTCACAATCAGACAGGAGAAGGCGCCGCGCCGGCACCTGCGCCCTCGACGGCCCCAACATCGGGCGCCAAATCCGCCCAGCCCCAACCACCATCTCCCAACTAGCCGTGAAAAAGAGTTGAGCCGCGGAGCTACAAACTTCCGCGCAAAAATGCTACCGTTGCGCGGTTGGGATTTTTCCGACCGCTATATCGCAGCGAACTTAATGGATACGAAACTCACAGTGGTCCTCGAATTCGTGCTACTGGCGGCGACATCAGTATTTTTCCTGGTCGATCCCTTCACCGTGATTCCGATGTTTGTAGCAGTGACGGAGGATTCGTCTGAGTCCGAGCGCAGGCAAGTAGCGCGTCGCGCCGCGACAACTTGCGCGATCGTGCTGTGCTCGTTTGCGCTGGCCGGCAGTTTGATTTTTAAAATGTTTGGAATCACGCTTCCGGCGTTCAAGATTGCCGGCGGCATCATCCTGTTGCGGATTGGCCTGGACATGCTGCAGGCGCGCCAATCCGGCACCAAAGTAACACCGGAAGAAACTCAAGAGGGCGCTGCGAAAGAAGATGCCAGTATCATTCCTCTGGGCCTGCCGATGCTTGCTGGTCCTGGAGCGATTTCCACGGTAATGGTTTTGGTGGGCGAATCCCACGCTATCTGGCAGCACGGAGTGATTTACGCAACGATTCTCCTGGTGTCATTTGTTTCGTATTTAGTTTTGGCGGGAGCTGACCGCGTGCGGCGCTATCTCGGGGACACTGGAATTCGCATCATGACGAGGCTGATGGGATTGCTGCTGGTTGCGCTGGCGGTGCAGTTCGTTGCAAACGGACTTACGGATTTTGGCCTGCTGAAGCCGCTGACTTCGCCATTCTAAACGCGCCGCTTCGCTTCTAGAATTCCTCTTCAACTTTCTTCAATTTTGTAATCTTCAACTTAATTCGGAAATCGCGCGAGCGCAGCTCCGCCAGAATTGCGCGGCGTGTTTCAGCGGGCAGAGTTTCCGGTTCCAGGACTCCGGTTTCGTCGCGGGGAAAATGTTTGATGAAGATTGCCGCTACGTGCGCAGTGGCGAAGGAGATGGGCGTCGCGATCAATCCGCGTTGACGAATCTGGAAAAGCGACGGAAAGCTTGCGTCCCATCGAACGAGCAGCGGTTGATCGTCCTTCATGCCTCGCAGCAACACGGCCGCCGCAAACCTGGCGTTATAGAGGATGCCTCGTCGAATTAGCGCGGCGACGTTCCTGGGGGTAAGCGTCTTAGGAAATCTCTTACGCACAATTCCTTGCGAACGATTGAGCCTGCCTTGCCGGAACCAGCGATACAAGCGGTCGAAATCATTTCCGCCGATTTTCGCGTCCATGTCGCGAATCGGAATAACGTAAGGCACCATACACACTTCGTCCTGCGCGGCCAGATAAACGGTGGTTTCGCCAATCGGAGGCGGGAAACGAAATTTTTCGCGATCGGCAAATCGCTTGGCCAGAGTAAAGCGCCCGTTGCGATAAATCCTGGGTCTTGAAATGGCTTCGTCGTAAGCGCCCTCGGGCGACCATGTTGAAACAGGGTCTTTGCTTTCCGTGCTCTCGAAAAGACGCAACTGAATCGATTCGACTGAATCGAGCAGTTCCGAGCCCCGCTTGGCGAGAAGGTTCGTCAAACCGGGGGCCGCTCCGGTACAAATCAGCGCTACGCGATTTTTTGCCGTGAAGCGTTTGTTGAAACGCAATTGTTCAGGTTTGAAAAGGCTGCGAGTAAGGTGGGAGTTCAGGTCAAGGTAATGCGAGCGCAGACGCAGCGCAGCCCGAAGAATAATCTCGTTGAATACCGCCGGCGACGCATTGACTATAAGATTGCAGCCGCGGGCCGAGCGAACAATCGACCAGAGATTGCGGGCGTTCGTTTCGACGACTGTTATTTCGCTCTTTTTGCCGAGGAACTTTCTCGCGCGTTCGGGATCGCGATCTCCGCACCACACAGTGTGTCCCTGGCGCACCAGCAACTGTGCCAGCAATGAGCCGGTGCCACCCACACCCAGAACGAATATCCGCATCGGCTCGGAACTTTACCACATCCGACCAAGCGCACAACTGCCGGCACGCGAGGACTGTCGCGAATCACAAATCTGCTTCCCTGCGTAGGACTGGTAGCAGATTTACAGGCGCGAGCGGTATACTGACCAGAGAGTCGCTTCCCGGCATGTTTGCGACCCAACGAGTCAGGAACTCATTCAAGGATTGAATGCCGCTCGCAGATAAATTCGGACGCCAGATCACGGATTTGCGCATCTCGGTCACCGACCGCTGCAATTTTCGCTGTGTCTATTGCCGCTCGGCCAATCCCGAGAACCACATCGCGGAGCATGCTCTGCTCGAATGGGATGAGTACGAGCGGCTGGCCCGCATCCTGGTGGGCATGGGAATACGCAAAATTCGAGTTACCGGCGGCGAACCTTTAGTGCGCCCCGGAGTCGAAGATTTTATCGGACGGTTGAAAGCGCTCGGCGTGCAGGACCTTTCAATGACCACAAACGGCCACTTGCTCGCGGAACGTTGCGACCGTCTGGTGGCAGCAGGTCTGAACCGCATCAACATCAGTCTTGATTCTCTGGACCGCGAAAAGTTCGAACAGATCACGCGAACAAAAACATTCGACCAAGTGCTGGGGGGAATTAAGGCTGCGCAGGCTTCTCCGCTTCGGCCGGTGAAAGTGAACGCAGTGTTGGTGCGTGGAATAAACGACGGTGAAGTTGAAGCCTTCGCGGAGTTCGCCCGCGAGCATGACATCGTGATGCGGTTCATAGAATTCATGCCGCTCGATGCCGACCGTACGTGGACGCGAGAGCAAGTGGTGACCGCTGCGGAAATCCACCGGCGCATTTCGGCGCGCTGGCCTCTCATCCCGGTCATTCACGAGCGCAGCGAAACAGCCCGCAAATATCGGTTTGTCGATGGCCGCGGCGAAATCGGGCTCATCGCCCCGGTATCGCATCCATTTTGCGGGCACTGCTCGCGTATTCGCCTGACTGCTGACGGAAAACTGCGCACCTGCCTTTTCAGCAAGGAAGACCACGACTTGAAATTCATGTTGCGCGGCGGCGCGACCGATCGGGAAATCGGTGACGCAATTATTGCCATCGTTCACAAGAAAGAAAAAGGGCATCGCATCAATGAATCGGATTTCATCCCGCCTTCGCGCACGATGGTTTTCATCGGCGGATAAGCTTACGTTCCGGTAAATTTCGCCAGTTTCACATTGTTGTACGAAAATGCGTTACGCACCTGTTTCAAGCTCGGAAATGTTCAGGAGTTCGCTTAGATGGCGGATGACGAGCCCAAATATTTTTCGCTCACTGAAGCTGAACGTCTGCGCGTCCAACTCGAGCCCGTGTTGATCGAGGCGATGGAGTCGCGCCGCAAGTTGGGCGAAGCCGAAGAGCAACTGAACGCGCTTGCCGAACGGATCCAGCGCTCGGGCGGCCTATCGGTTGCGTACGAGAAAACCGCGCGCATGCGGCTGGATCGCAATCGCTCGGAAGAGACCGTTCGATCCGCGCTTGAGCAGATTCAATCCACCGGCTGTGTGGTGAAAGATTTGGACGTCGGCCTGCTGGACTTTCCATCTCGCATTAATAATCAGGAAGTGTATTTGTGCTGGCGGCTGGGGGAAGATCGCATCCGTTTCTATCATGGCCAAGATGAGGGCTTTTCTGCGCGAAAACCCATCGATCCGCGCGACGCCGGCTACAACAGCCCCGTTCAGTAGCTCGCATATTTCCTGCCGGTGTATTCCCGCTCTAGCGCGCGACGGGTTCGCGCGGCCGCACATCTCGCTGAATCTGCGCGAGTTTCTCGTCCTCGGTGATCTCCAAGTCGTACTTGGTCTGAAGATTGAGCCAGAACTGCGGCGTGGTTTTGAAATAGCGAGCCAAGCGCAGCGCTGTGTCGGGGGTGATCCCGCGGCGTTCTGCAACGATATCCGCAATCCGAGTCACCGGCACGCGCAAGTCCAGCGCCAGCTTGTTCATGCTGAGACCATAAGGCTTCATGAAATCCTCGCTGATGATTTCGCCGGGATGTACCGGCTTCAGTTTCTTTGCCATGGCGCCCTCCTAATGGTAGTCCGTGATTTCGACTTCGTACGCATCGCCGTCGCGCCAGATGAAACAGACACGCCACTGATCGTTTATGCGAATACTATGTTGGCCTTTGCGATCGGCACGCAAGGCCTCCAGGTGATTTCCCGGAGGCGAAGCCAAATCGCTAAGCCGGACGACTGCATCCAATTGCCGGAGTTTCCGAAGCGCGACCCGCTCGATGCTTCTAAACCTCTTGACCGATTCCCGGTTGTGGAGTTGTTCCGTCTCTCGCGACCGAAAAGACTTAATCACCTGATTAGTCTATACTGCTATCCATTACATGTAAAGCAGTATGAATCAAAACAAATCGTAGACGGCGAGTTCGAAAATAAACAATACATAGGCAGCGTTATCCGCGCCGATTGACGATCGGCGCGCGTGTAGCGGCTTGCTGTGTGTGGTAGGGTGGAAAGTGAAGAAGGTGAATCTGCTATGAGCGGTCCGGAAAATCGATTGAAGGAATCAGCCAGCCCGTATCTGCGTTCTGCGGCGCATCAGCCGGTGGACTGGCACGAATGGGGCGAAGAGGCTTTCGCGCGCGCGCGGGAGGAAAATAAACCGATCCTGCTCGATATCGGCGCGGTCTGGTGCCATTGGTGCCACGTCATCGATCGCGAGAGTTACGAAAATCCGGAAATCGCGGAGATAATTAACCGCTTTTACGTGCCGGTGAAAGTGGATCGCGACGAACGCCCCGACGTTGATTCGCGCTATCAATCCGCCATCAGCGCAATTTCCGGGCAAGGCGGCTGGCCTTTGACCGCGTTCCTTACGCCCGACGGGAAACCATTCTTCGGCGGCACCTATTTTCCGCCTGAAGACGCGATGGGGCGGCCGGGTTTCAAACGCATTCTCGCGTCCATTGCAGAAGCGTTCAAAACGCGGCGAACGGAAGTGGACACGTCTGCTGTGGCGCTGGAAGAAGCTGTCGCCAAAGCGGAAGTGTTTCGCACGGCACGCGGTGAGTTCGATGCCGGGATTGTGGATGCGGTGCTCGAATCGTCGCTCCATCTTTTCGACGAAGTCAACGGCGGCTTCGGGCAATCGCCGAAGTTCCCGCATGCGAGCGCGGTGGACTTGCTGCTGGAGCGCTACCAGTCCACACGAGATCCGCATTTGCTGCATGTAGCCAGCCGCACGCTGGAAGCGATGGCGCTGGGAGGCGTTTACGACCAGCTCGGCGGCGGGTTTCACCGCTACTCGGTGGACGAACGCTGGTGCGTGCCGCACTTCGAAAAGATGACCTACGACAATTCGGAATTGCTCAAGAATTTTCTGCACGGGTACCAAGTGACGCGCAAGCCGCTTTTTCGCGAGACGGCTGAAGGAATTATTTCCTGGGTGAACGAAGTGTTGTCCGACCAATCGCTTGGCGGATTCTACGCGAGCCAGGATGCGGATCAGACTCTTGATGACGATGGCGATTATTTCACATGGACGCTGGCGGAAGTGCGCGCGGCCCTTTCAGCGGAAGAGTCCAGCGCGGTGGAAATATATTACGACGTCAATCCGCGCGGAGAGATGCATCACAATCCCGAAAAAAACGTCTTGTGGATCACCGGAACGATTGAAGGCCTGGCAAGAAAACTCGCGGTTGATGAAGCGCAAGCGCGGAACTTGATTTTGCGTGCGAAAGAAAAACTTCTCGCGGTGCGTCGCGAACGTCATCCTACGCCGGCGATTGACACGACCATTTACGTCGGCTGGAACGCGATGTTTGTTTCCGCATATCTCGAAGCCGCTCGCGTGCTTGAGCGAAAAGATTGCGGCGAGTTCGCGCTCAAAACTTTGGAGCGGCTCATCGCCGAAGCTTGGGATGAATCAAAAGGTTTTCTCCATCGCGTGGGTGGACCCCGTCTCGAGGGCACGCTTGACGATCAGATTTTCGCTGCGGCTGCGCTGCTCGACGCCTACGAAACGACACTCGATCAGAAATATTTCGAAAAGGCTGAACGCACGATGCGTCTTGCCGTCGAGCGTTTCGGCGATCCGGAAGGCGGCGGATTCTTCGATCGAGCGAAAGATGCGCCGCCGATGGGCGGCCTCGACGTTCGCCGCAAACCACTTCAGGATTCGCCCACGCCCGGAACAAATTCCGTTGCGGTGATCGTCCTCGACAGGCTTTACGCTTTCACGGGCGAAAAGCTCTATCGTGATTGGGCGGAGAAAACTCTGGAAGCGTTTGTCGGGTTGATTCCGCAATACGGATTATTCGCCGCCACCTACGGTCTTGCAGCGCTGCTGCATTCGCGCCATCCGATTCAAGTGGTCGTGCTTGGCGCTGCTGGCGATTCGAAAGCGGCCGAGTTTGAAAATGCCGCCAACGAAATTTATCGCTTCGGCAAAGGGGTTTTGCGCGTCACTCCTGAACGGTTGGCGTCTGCGTCGCTCGCTCCAGCGCTCAGCGAAACTCTCCCGCATCTTGATGCTGCAAAGCCGCAAGCGCTGGTCTGCATTGAAACGACCTGCCACCCGCCCGTCACGAGCCCAGAAAAGTTGAAGGCACTCCTCACCGAAATCGCGGCTGGAACTTTCGGAGCCGCAACCGCGCCGTAGTTCCCGCCCCCACTCCAAACGACTCTCCTATGCTCTGTCGCGGCGCGGGTTGCCGGGGTGTGTGAGCCGGTGCGATAATGAAGCGCTAACGGCGACCTGCGATAAAGTTTCGGTGCAATACGGGGGTGATATGGGAATCAGAGATGCGTGGATTGAAAAGCGTGCAGCTTCGATGAACGGCGGCCCGAGAAACTTCTCGCAGATGCATTTTGCTCGGCAAGGTGTGATCACCGAAGAGATGGAGTACGTCGCCAAGCGCGAAAAAATTGAGCCCGAACTTGTGCGGAGCGAAGTTGCACGCGGCCGCGCGATTATCCCTGCAAACATCCACCACAAAAGCCTTGAGCCCATGGGCATCGGCGTAGCGTTCTTCTGCAAAATCAACGCGAACATCGGAAATTCGGCGACTACCTCGAACGTTGACGAAGAGCTCGAAAAATTGCATCGCGCGGTGCACTACGGTTCGGACACGGTGATGGACCTTTCGACTGGCGGCGATATTCCGATGATCCGTAAAGCGATTATTGACGCGTCGCCCGTTCCCATCGGCACAGTGCCGATTTACGAAGCGTTGTCGCGCGTTCGCCGCGCCGAAGATTTGAATTTGAACGTAATGCTCGAAGTCATCGAAGAACAGGCCGAGCAGGGCGTGGATTACATGACCATTCACGCAGGAGTGTTGCGCGAGTTTTTGCCGTTGGTGCGCAATCGCATTACTGGAATCGTCAGCCGCGGCGGCGCGCTTCTCGCGCAATGGATGAGCTTCAACAAGGCGCAGAACTTTCTTTACGAGAATTTCGACGCGATCTGCAAGATTTTTCAGAAGCACGACGTCAGCTTTTCACTCGGCGACGGGCTACGTCCCGGCTGTCTAGCCGATGCGAGCGATGAAGCGCAGTTTGCCGAGCTGCGCGTTCTCGGCGAACTCACCAAAAAGGCCTGGGAATATGACGTGCAGGTGATGATCGAAGGTCCGGGGCACATCCCGCTCGATCAGATCGAGCTGCAAGTGAAAAAAGAAAACGAGCTTTGTTACGAAGCGCCGTTCTATACGCTCGGCCCGCTTGTGACAGACATCGCCCCGGGTTACGACCACATCACCAGCGCCATCGGCGCGGCGATGATCGGTTGGCATGGCGCGTCGATGCTCTGCTACGTCACGCCGAAAGAGCATCTCGGCTTGCCGAATGCGGACGATGTTCGCCAAGGTGTAATCGCGTACAAGATTGCAGCGCATGCGGCGGATGTGGCGCGGCATCGTCCGGGCGCGCGGGATCGCGACGACGCGCTCAGTTACGCGCGTTTTCTGTTCGACTGGAACAAGCAGTTTGAACTGTCGCTCGATCCCGAAACCGCTCGCGCGATGCACGACGAAACTCTGCCGGACGATTTTTACAAGGAAGCGAAGTTCTGCTCCATGTGCGGACCGAAATTCTGCTCGATGAACGCGACGCAAATCGCTGAAATCTATCAGGGGTTCGATCAAAAGGACCGCGAGCAAAAATTCACGCAGCTCCTGGCGAAAGTCGCAAAACCGTGAGCTTCGACCACCCCCGCGAACTCGTTCGCGGCTAGGCATCGATGTCGGGGAGTCCCGAAACCGTGAGACGGGAACACGCCTGCAGATACCTCGTAGATTCTGTGTGGCACCAGAATCTTTGTGGGTCGTGGCTTTAGCCACGACATAACTCGGGCGGAATGCAGTCGGCTTTAGCCGCTGAAGTTCCATGCGGCATAACATTGATAGCTCAGGAGTTGCAAGACCGATGGAACAAATTGGCGGACTGAAACGTAGTTCAGAGTGGAAGGAGGGGGGCGATGATGTTTCTACTCTCTGTGACGCTGCTGTATTTCCTGCCGTCGATTATCGGGCACAAGAAGCGGGACTTCACGGGGATTTTCATACTGAATCTCCTGCTTGGTTGGACGGTAATCGGATGGATTGCCGCAATGGTTTGGGCCTGCGCAGCGGAAGATCGGCCCGTTTTTGCGTATGCCGGCCCAGCGCGCTTCTGCACGCGATGCGGCGCGATGAATCCGGGCGCCCATTTCTGCCCAACCTGCGCTCGTCCGCTGTAGTCCGCGCGATTCGCGCGTCGGCGAGGGTGCGCTAGTGGCGAACCCCGAAACCGACCAAGCGCTGCGCGAAGAATTCAATCGCTGGGCCGACGCCGGCAAGGGTGAGTCGATGGAGTACGACCACTGGCCCATCGCCAAACCCACTCTCGGCCTGATGCAGATTGAGCCTACCGACAATATCCTGGACGTAGGCTGCGGCGCGGGCTGGCTTTCGCGCATTCTGGCGAAACGCGTTCCCGAAGGCCGCGTGGTCGGGATGGATATTTCGGACGAAATGATTCATCACGCGCGTCGAGCCAGCGTCGATTTCACGAACTTGGTTTTCGTCGTCGGTGAAGTAAACGAAATTCCCTGGGAAGCGAATTTTTTCTCTCGCGCGATTTCAGTGGAGTCTTCCTACTACTGGCCCGACCCGGCCAAGGGCATCCGCGAAATTTATCGCGTGTTGCACGAAGGCGGCTCGGCCTGGATCCTGATCAACTATTATCGCGACAATCCGTATTGCCACCAGTGGGGCGAAAAACTCGCCGTCCCCACGCATTTGCTCTCCGCTGCTGAATGGGAACAACTGTTTCGTGACGCGGGCTTCGCGAACGTTGCCCATCGCTTGCTCCCCGATCCCACTCCCACGCCTGAGGTTTACAACGGCCGCTGGTTCCGCGACGCAAAAGAGCTAGCCGCCTTCCGCGCCATCGGCGCCCTCCTGATTTACGGCACAAAGTAAGTGTTCGTCTGGCGCAAGGCCCATTTTGTGCGTGACCCCAAACAAAATTGCAGCGAGGCGCCGTATGTTTGCATCGAATTGGTGCAACGAGATTAGGCAGAAACTGTGCGGACGGAGACGGCTTTGAGCGACAGGCAGCATAAATGGATCGACGAAATGAAATGCGTTCTGGAGACGCTGAATCAGGGCGTGATCATCAATGACCATCGCAGCCGGGTGGTCTTCGCGAACCGGCTGTTCCTGAAGATGATCGGGATGACCTCGGAAGAACTCGTGGGACGCCCCGTCGCGGAATTGTATCCACCCGAGGATGTCCCAGCGCTTTTGAAGCACATCCAGAGGAGAGAGGCAGAAGGTCAAGGCCAGTACGAATTCTTCGTGCCGCGGGTCGGAGGCGAAAAATTGCCGGTGCTGATTACCTCGCGGCAAATCAAAGACCCCGACGGCAACGTGTTTGCGGTGGTTACAGCCACCGACATCACCGAACAGAAGCGCGCCGAAAATGCGCTACGCGAAGCGAATGTTCAGCTCGAGCAGCGCCATCGCGAAATCGAAGAGGACTTGCTGCTCGCGGCGCGAGTGCAACAGAGCCTCGCTCCCAGCGGATTGACATGGGGCAAAGTGTTGGTGGAGACGTTCTATCAGCCGGTGCGAACGATTGGCGGAGATTTTGGGCTCGTTGCGCCGCGAGGCGACAACCTTAGCCTTATGGTTTGCGATGTCTCGGGGCATGGCATCGGTTCAGCGCTTGTTGCCAACCGCATATATACGGAGACGATGTCGCAAATCGAGCGCGGCATCGGGCTTGGCGCGATGATGAAACACCTCAACAGCTTCGTGAAAGGGAATCTCGGCAGCTCGGTGTTCTACTTCACCATGGTGGCAGCACGGCTGAATTACGAAGACCGCAGCCTGGAATTTGCCGGCGCGGGACATCCGCCGGCGATGATCGTTCAACCGGGCCAGACGCCGCGACTGCTTGAATCGCGCAGCGCGGTCCTTGGTTTGCTCGATGACGCCGTGGACACCGAAGCGCCGATGCAAGTTCCGGTGCATCCCGGCGATCGCGTGGTGATTTACACCGATGGCTTCACCGAAAGTTTCAACAAGCACAGCGATATGCTCGGCGTCGAGGGTTTTGGAGAAATCGTCCGAGAGGCTTCGAAGTTGCCATTGCCTGAAATGAAGCGTCAGATTCTGGCTCAAATCGAAGCTTGGCGCAACGGCCCCGCCGCCGACGACATGTCGCTCGTCCTGATCGAAGTTCCATGAGCCACGATTTCCGAATTGGATAATTAAGGTGGAACGGAGTATCTTTCCGGGATGCAAAGTGTAAGTGGCAGGCTAAGTGCCAGTTACTTTACCAAAGTTTTACTAGTAATATTGCTCGTCTCCTCCACTCTGTTCGCGGCCGATAGAATGGTATTTTCCATCTTCGGTCGGGTTCAGTTTTCGGTGCCCGCCGATTGGCTGGTTATCTCCAGTAAATCCGACGCCTCAAAGACGGTGTTTGCATTCCAAATCCCAAACGCGGCTGATGAGAAGACTCATGATTCGTCAAATCTTTCGATAATTGCTTCTGACCTGAAGAGCTCCGAAGATGAGGCTGCGTTTGAGAAGAAGGGATCCCACCTAGATCCGAAGTCAGAAAAGCGGGATCTAGTCGATGATTGGTCTTGCGGCAGTTTCTCCGCCAAGCAGGCTGAAACTCGTTACAAGATTTGGGACTGCCATCGAATAGTTCACAAATGCGGAGTGTCGGTACGAATGGCATGGCCGCTTCTTCCTAAGAACGCGCCGGACTACGACAAACAAATGGAAACGGCCCTCACGGACGTCCTCAAAAGTGTTGGTGCTACTTAAGAAACGCCGGCCCCTATAGAACGCCTGATCCGTGCGATGGCGATATCAGAATTCCGCAAATTCTCCGCAACTCGTTTGCGAAGTGCAAAGCTACTTGTTAGCCGCAGATTTGACTCGCTCTACTGGCGCGGATATACTTCGCGTCTTTGTAGGGCAGACTCGTGAGGTAGAATAGGCGCATGGGAGTTATCGACAACCGGTTTGAACGCAGCTACGTTCTCTCGACGGTGGATTACGTTTTCAATTGGGCGCGCAAGAGCGCGATTTGGCCGCTGACGTTTGGTTTGGCGTGCTGCGCGATCGAAATGATCGCTTCGACCACCTCACGATTCGACATCGCGCGATTCGGCGCGGAGGTTTTCAGGCCGTCGCCGCGGCAGGCGGACTTAATGATCGTGGCCGGGACGGTGACGCTGAAAATGTCGCCAGTGCTGAAGCGCGTCTGGGACCAAA
>JGI12677J13195_1000020_pt1 | contig 44111 bp, 38 predicted proteins | sample JacPinW_OM2H0_O3_FD_13195 | JGI IMG/M metagenome (IMG submission 13195) | reverse complement strand
CGGACAGCGAAGTCGAAGGGACGCCTCCCTTCAGTTCGCCGACGACAAGTTCCCCGCGCCCAAAATGCTTCACGTGGCCCGGCTCGGGCAGCGCCGCTGCGACGTACACGACCGCAGGCAGCGCCTCAATTCCCGACGCCGCCCGAATCCGCTCGATGTTGTCCACCCCGTTTTGCAAACTCACGACGATTGCGCCCTTCGCGATATGCGGCGCAAGAGATCTAGCGGCCTCTTCGGTGTCGGTAGTCTTCACACAGAACAGAACTACGTCCGCGTCGCGCGCTGCGGAGGGCTCCACCGAGGCTCCCATCGGGATATGTTCTTGGAAGGAAACCGAGTCTAGAAACAGTCCGCCTGTACGCATCGCCTCCACATGGGCGGCTCGGCCGATCAGCGTGACTGGCACCCCCGAGCGAGCCAGCATGCCGCCGAAATACGACCCTACCGCTCCCGCACCCAGAACGGCAACTCGAACCTGTGAATCTTTAGAATTCGTCGGCATGATTTATCGGCCTGGCATCCCTGGAATAGAACGATCGGATTTTCATGGTGTTCGAATGTGCTAAAAATGGCTTCGCAGTTCGCGAAAGCTGGTGAGGATTAGAAGTTTTCCGGCTCCGCTCTCCAGCTCGCATTTTTCAAGCTCCCAGGTGGCCGAGTGCGGAATGAATACCGCGCTCAGTCCAGCGTGTAGCGCTGGGTTGATGTCGCTGCGCGGGCTGTTTCCCACCATCCAACCGTGCGTCTTCACAATCTTAAATTGCTCGATCATGCGTTCGTACAAGCTGGGGTCTTTTTCCAGCACGATTTCGATGGAGTCGAAATAGGACTGCAAACCGGAGCGCTCAACCTTTGCAGCCTGCTCGGCAGGCTCGCCCTTGGTCAACAAAATCAAGCGATGATGTTTCGCGAGATAGGCAAGCGTCTCAGGAACGCCGTCGAGAATGTGCGGCGGCGTGGCTTCCAATTCCGCAGCCATTCTTTCGATCTCCTGGACAAGCTCGCGCTTCGCAGCATTCCCCGCTAGCTTCAGATACGTTTCTTCCAGAGAACGGCGAAAGCTGCGCACTCCGTAGCCGTGCTGGCGAATGTTGCGGCGTTCGGTTTCATTCAGTATGTGGCGAATGTATTCGCGGGTGTAACCAAGATGCTCGAGTTGAGTAATAAAGTGATCGATGGTTTTTTCGAAGAAAATATTATTTTCCCAGAGGGTGTCATCCGCATCGATGAGTATTGTATGTCTCGCCATGCGATCCTGTTTGCTCGCTCCTCTAAGCTACCCAAAATCAAGAACTGTGCGATCGAGCCGCGAAAATCTGCTGCGCCGGAAGCGGAACCCGACGTTTTCGCGTCTGAATTTTCAGGCAGACGCTTTTCGCGCTCCGGATGCAATTTGCTCTAGAATCGCGCGTGCGATTTTCTGCATCTCGCCAAAACGCGTAAGGTAATCTTGAAATTCGCGGTTCAAATCGAGCGCGAGCGTCGCGTCGAGCTTGGTCCGCAGGATCATATCGCGCAGATGAACCGGATGCGGCAATACCGCGTCGTCCCTTAGCTCGTCCAGCGCCAGATTCGGATCGTAGTGATACATGTTCCCTCCCATGCGGGACAGCGGAAAGCACATTCTACCGCGTTTCGATAAAATCGTACGAGATTCGGGGATGTTCAAGCAGTGGCAGGAAGGAATTCGTAACGCTCGATCCGGGCCGCGACGCCGCGGCGCCCTTCTTGCTCTTCAACTCGCAGTACGCGTGCGTAGCAACGAATATGAACGTCGCCCGCGAGCGTGATCTGCTGCGGCAAGGTCAGGACAAACTCGATCGGGCTGCCGGCTTCCACAATTGCCTCCATCACGAAATAAAGGCCGCGGAAGCTGACATCCCGCGTTTCTCCCTGTTTTTCGAGGACGCCAGTTTCCGCCGTGAAACGAACCTTCATCGGCAGCATCATCGAAAATCTTCTTGCGGCGCGGCGCTCAACAGCGGATTCCATCAATCCTCCAGCGAACATGTCCGCTTGCGCCAAAGCTACCACCGTGGAGCGCCAGTCGCAACGAGTTTCCAGTGGCTCGCACGCGAGAGCGAGATGCGTTTCAAATTTCCTTCGCCTTTGCGCTATACGGCAGTCTCCGTTACACTCGCGAGACTTAAACTCATGGCAGAGTCGTTCCATCGCAATTTCTTTCTGAACGGACAGGCTGGTCGAATTGAGGCCATGCTCTGGACGACGACGCATGAGAACCCGTCTCTAACTGCCGTCGTCTGCCATCCTCATCCCCTTTTTGGCGGCACGATGCACAACAAAGTGGTGTTCCAGACAGCGAAGGTGCTGCATCGCCACGGACTTCCGGTACTGCGATTTAACTTTCGGGGAACGGGCTTAAGCGAGGGCGTCCATGATCGCGGCATAGGTGAACGCGAAGATATTCGCGCAGGGCTGGATTACATGGCCAAGGAGTTCCTCGGTGTCCCGATTCTGCTGGCAGGTTTTAGTTTTGGCTCGTTAGTTGGCTTACAAGTCGGGTGTGAAGACAGCCGCGTGAGAAATCTAATCGGTCTGGGCATTCCCGTCGATAAATACGACATGGCGTTCTTGCGCGAATGCTCGAAGCCAAAACTTTTTGTACAGGGAGCCAGCGATCAGTTCGGATCACGCGAAAATGTCGAATCACTTTTCCAGACGCTGTCGGAGCCAAAGGAATTGGTATTCGTCGAGAATGCAGATCATTTTTTTACAGGGCGCCTTGGTGAAATGGCCGCCGCAATCGATACATGGCTCAGCAGGATGCATCCGGAATTGCCGAATAATCCCGCCAAATCTTTAACCTCTCGATTCGAATAGTTTTAGGAATTGCTCGCGCGAGGCGGGCTCAACAGCGATGAGACTCAAATTCTTATTCACGTGAGCGACTTGACTCATTCCGACTAGCGCCGTGGTTAGTCCCGGAACGGAACGCGCGAATTGCAGGGCGAGAGTGGAATTTTCTTTTGCGCCCAGTGCGGAAGCGACGAAGGGAGGCAGGTTTTTTGCAAGCTGTCCTTGCAAAAGCGCCGCACTCGTAATCAGCGAGATTCCCAGCTTGCGCGCCGCCTGCACCATGGGGACGGGCTTGCCATCGATCGTTTGGTTCGGCCGGGTGAGCGCTTCGGGCATGGCCAGGTTGAAAGGCAACTGAACAAATCGGAAATGATGCGCGGGCCCCGCGATTTCTTCCGCTATTCCCGCCATCTCTTCAAGCGAAAGGTAGCCTGCGGCTTTCGGATCCTCTCGAAATGAATTCCAGGTGGCCATGCCGTAGGCGCGAATTTTCTTCTCCGCTACTGCAGTCTCCAGGAAGGTAAACGCCGCGCGAATACGCTGGCGAAATTCTTCGGCCGGAACCTCACTCAACTGGGTCTCGGGATTGTGGAGATAAAACACATCAATGGTTTCGACGCCCAAATTGCGCCGGCTCCGTTCGAGCTGATCGGCCAAGTACGCCGGCGCCATGCAGTGACATCCGGCGGCGATTTCATCCACGCGAAAAATTCCGCGCTCGAGGAATTCGTGCGCGAAATACTCGTTAGGGTCAGCCGGCATTCTGCCATCGGGAGTCAAAAAACCTGCTTTCGTGCAAAGGACAATTTCGTCGCGAGAAAACCCTTTTGAGAAGAGTTCTCTTAGTGCGGCCCCCACGGCTCGCTCGCTGCGCTGGAAACGGTAATTAATGGCTGAGTCGATCACATTGCAGCCATTTTCGACGGCTGAGACTGCGGCGTCGGTGTACGCGCCGTCTGTGGCGTCATCCGCCTCGCCAAGATAAGTGCCAATACCGATGGAGGAAAGAACAAGGCCGCCGGGAATCTCGCGGAAGTGGCCGGCGGCGGAGCGTCCTTGAAAACGAGCAGCGTAGCGCAACGTGCCTTCAGGAGTAGCGAAGCCGGCTTTGCGTTCCGCACTGAGGGGTGAAGCAGAAGACATCGAACCTCTCTTTTCACGACACTCTTTGCAAGCCCGCGCAGTATATCAAATCGTCCGCCAATGGCGAGAAATCGGACGTCTTATTTAACTTGTTCCGGTTCTCCAGCCAAACCTTGCGCGACAAGTAATTCGCGCGCTTCGAAGCGCAGCTTCGGCAACTGACGCCAAAAAAGAACGCCGCCCGCCATCGCTCCGATTCCGCCGATTGCCACGGTCCAAGGAGCGCCAATCCTATCCGCGAGCACTCCGGCAAACAGCGCTCCCATCGGCGCCATGCCCATGAACATCATGGTGTAGACGGCCATGGCGCGGCCGCGCAGTTGATCTGGAACCATAGCTTGAATCATCGTGTTCGAGCTCGACATCTGCAGCATCACGGCGTACCCAACCGGAATGAGCAGCATGACGGACAGCAAGAACCACCTTGAAAACGAAAACAGAACCAGACTTGCGCCGAAAGCTATCGCAGAAAAAGCAATCCAACGGCCGAGGCCATGAACTCCGCGTCGCATGGCAAGAGTGAGTGCTCCCAACAAGGCGCCCGCTCCGCTGGCACCCATCAGAATGCCAAGCGCCCGAGCACCGCCGTGGAGAACGCGATCGGCGAAAATCGGCATCAACACTGAGTAGGGCACAGCGACCAAACTGACGAGCCCGATGAGCAGCATGATGGCCATAATTGGCGCCGTGCGGTGTACGAATCGAAATCCTTCCGCGATGTGCTCGATGGGAGTGGCCTGCTTCGAAACCGTTCGCATGGGGCCGAGCTTCATCAGTAAGAGGCCGATGATCACAGCGATGTAGCTAACAGCGTTGGCGAAAAAACACCAGCCTTCGCCGATCCACGCTACCAGCAAACCTGCAATGGCTGGGCCAATTACGCGGGCTCCATTGAACATTGAGGAATTCAGAGCAATCGCGTTCATCAAATCTTCGCGGCCAACCATATCGATCAGAAACGATTGCCTGGCAGGGATGTCAAACGCATTCACGGCGCCGAGCAAGGCGGCAAGCACGACAATCTCCCAAACGGTGACGATATGGAGCAGTGTAAGGATCGCGAGGATGCATGCAAGAATCATGGACGCGACTTGAGTGCCGATGACGATGCGATGGCGATTCCAACGGTCGGCCACCATGCCGCCAACGGGAGCGAGCAGGAATACTGGTATTTGTCCGGCGAAACCCACGATGCCGAGAAGGAGCGACGAACCCGTCAAGCGATAAACGAGCCAAGACTGTGCAACGTTCTGCATCCAGGTGCCGATGAGCGAAATCAGCTGCCCGCTGAAGAAAAGCTGGAAGTTGCGATGCCGCAGGGAGCGCACCATGTCGCGAGCACGTGAGCGATTTTGGGGAGCGGTAGAGACTGGCAGTTTATCTGGGCGCGGTTTCGCCATCCAATCAATTGTACGACGTAACTGTCAGTACCGTTTTCGATTGGTTTAAATTCTAACTAGAAGGTCAAAATGCATGAGGCTTGAGAATTACGATCGAGGCTGCGACTTCGAGCGTGAACTCTTCGTCAGCGGAGCGGTTGGCGCAAGAATCCTGCCGCAGGCACGCAAAATCCGCCGATATGGCCAGCCTTTGTCACGAAAAAGAATCTCTCCATCGCGGGGCTTGGAATAAAACCATCGCGAGAGTAATGACAGATGTTCGGATAATTCCGCGGGAGCTGAATGCAGTCCATATCGCGCGCGATATGACGTCGGCAGATCCAATATCTCGGCAGGAGAATCAACAAAATTGTCGCCCATGACCAGCGCTGGATCCTGGGCATTTTCAGCAGAGTCTGAGTCGTCGTGAGCTGCTCTTGGCCGGACGACGTTCGTTTGCGGTTCCAAGACTTTTGTCAAGATGCCTTCCACGGACTTTGGCTCGCTTGATAATTCTCCGAAACGCAAGAATGAAGGCTCGCCAAGAATCCCCGCGTGAACCGGGAACACCACGATCGTTTTCTCTTCCGCGCCACGCTGCAAGATCACCGCGTCGATTTCCTCGATTCGCCGAGTCAATTCTCCCCACCCGCGCAACGAGGCGGAAACTTTCTCGATACGCTTATGCAGGGCGGCGGCCCTCTCGAAATCCAGGGCCTCACTTGCCGTCTCGCGCTGGCCGGCGATTTCCTTGATGAGGAATGAACCCGCTGTTTCGAGAGTTTCGAGAACGCGGCCGACCTCGACGTCATATTCCTGCTTCGAGCATCCGCCGAAGCAGGGCGCAAGGCACATCTTCATCTCGGAATAAATGCAGCCGGGAAATTCCGGATCGCGCCGGATTTTGATCTGGCAGCGGCGGATCTTGAAAAGGTCAAGAAAAGCTTCACTGAACGCCTCCGCTGCGCGACGTGAAGGGAAAGGACCTAAATAAAAACCTCCGTCCGCGCGAATTCGCCGGGTTACGTGACAGCGTGGATACTGGTTGCGCAGATTGACTTTCAATAGCGCGGGCGGACGCAGGCGCATCAAATCACGGTAACGATGCGGAAAATTCTTTCGCGCGTGTTCGTACATCACAAGAGTCTGCTCGAACTTTGATCCGGTTACGCGGTAATGAATATCCGCCGCCACTTCGCGGAGGTTCAGACGTTTGGAGACGGTCTCCCGCACGCTCAACAACCTTTCTGCAGCGCGGCGAATGTCCGCGGTGCGCGCGAGATAGGGCTGAGCTTTTTCGTCCTTCATTCGAATCAAGAGAACGCCCGGGCGAGAAGGCAATGACGCGAAGAAGGCCGCGCCGAGATCCAGAGCGAAGTGGTGTTCGCAATTCAGCTCAAGCATGGAGACAAGAATACACTGTGGCGCAATGCAAGCGAGAGGAGCGCGGGGTTTCCTTACGGGTAGTACGCTTTCAAAACCCAAGCAGCGATAACGAGGCGCTGAATCTCGCTGGTGCCTTCGTAAATCTCGGTGATACGTGAATCGCGGTAGGCACGCTCTGCTGGGTATTCGCGGCTATAGCCATACCCACCGTGGATCTGGATAGCTTTATGCGCGACGCGCGTCGACATTTCGCTGGCGAAAAGTTTTGCGATAGACGCTTCCATGGTAAATCGCGCGCCCGAGTCTTGTTTCCATGCAGCGCGGCGAGCGAGCAAACGCGCGGCATCCAATTCGGTAGCCATGTCGGCCAGCATGAATTGAATGGCCTGAAAATCCGAGATGGGGTGCCCAAAAGCTTGGCGTTGCTGCGCGTAAGAAAGAGCTGCCTCGAACGCGCCTTGCGCAATTCCCGTAGCCTGAGCGGCAATGCCGATGCGGCCGCCGTCAAGCGTAGATAGGGCGACTTTGTAACCTTCGCCTTCGTTTCCGATGCGATTGCCGACGGGAACTTCGCAATCGGCAAAAGAAAGCTCGGTGCAAGCCGTCGCGTTAATGCCAAGTTTTTTCTCTTCCTTGCCGACAGAGAAACCGCGCGTGCCTTTCTCCACTACCAGCGCAGTGATTCCCTTCTCGCCTTTTTCCGGCTGCGTGTTGACGTACACGAGTGCGGCGTCCGCTGCGCCACCATTGGTGATCCACGCTTTGGTCCCATTGATGACGTAGGTGTCACCCTTGCGCACAGCCTTAGTGGTAAGCGCGGCGGCGTTCGAGCCGGCTTGCGGCTCAGTGAGCGCGTAGCATCCGATTTTTTCTCCTCGCGCGTAGGGAACGAGGAATTTCTGCTTTTGTTCTTCGGTGCCGAAACGGAGGATTGGATCGCAGTAGAGAGAATTTTGAACGGAAAGAATGACACCGGTGGAAGCGCAGACGCGCGAAATCTCCTCGATCATGATGGCATAGCTGACGTGATCCATTCCCGCACCGCCGTAATTTTCCGGTACCGCAACTCCTGTGAGGCCCAACTCCGCAGCTTTCCTGAAAGTCTCGAGCGGGAACCGGCCGGTCTCGTCGATTTCCTTGGCATGCGGTTTCACTTCCGCTTCGGCAAATTCCCGCACACTGCGTTGCAACAGCTGCTGTTCCTCGGTTAGGTCAAGATTCACGCTACCGCCTCCGAAATTAATCACACTCTTTGAAGAATCCAAATTCTAGGCTGGGCTCGTGAATTAGGAAAGGACAATCCTACGCCAGGGCTTTGCGGAGCTTTTCGTAGGTGGCGGCGAGGTCTTCGGGCTCGACCCGAGTTTCGCTCACGACAGTCATGAAATTAGCGTCACCGGACCAGCGCGGCAGCACGTGGAGGTGCAAGTGGCCGGTGACTCCCGCGCCAGCGGCACGGCCAAGGTTCATGCCTAGGTTGTAGCCTTGTGGGTGGTAAGTTTTCTCGAGCGCCGTGTGGACTCGCTGAGAAAGATGCATCATCTCGGCGAGCGTTTCGGGATCGACGGCTGGAAGATCAGCTACATGAGCGTAAGGAACAACCATTACATGGCCGGTGGTATAAGGATAGCGATTGAGGATTATAAAATTCTTCACGCCGCGGAAAATAATTTGGGTCTTCACATCATCATTAGCGGCGACGGCGGCGCAAAAGATGCAGCCTTCGTCTTTCGACGCGTCGGCGATGTAGCGATAGCGCCACGGCGTCCAAAGATAATCCATCCCGCTCAGCCCTGGGTGCCGGGTTCAGACGAACCCGCTGGAGCGCCACTCGAACGCGGATGGTTCACGAAGTCCTTGAGTTCTTTGCTGGGTTTGAAGAACGGAATTTTCTTCGGGGGAACTTCCACTTTCGCGCCAGTTTTCGGATTGCGTCCCGTGCGGCCGCGACGCTCGCGCGTGCGAAAACTGCCGAAACCGCGAATCTCGATTTTATCATCAGACTGGAGGGCTCCAATGATGCTCTCGAAAATCGTCTCAACGACGGACTCGGCTTCCTTGCGAGGCAGTTCGGTAATGCGGGTGACCTCTTCGACGAGGTCAGCCTTGGTCATTGTATGATCTTTTTTCTGGTGCTCTCCCGCAGCTTCTGCCATCGAATGAGAGCCTCCTCTCACAATATTAAACCATTGTGCGCCGTCTGCGGGCTAGGGCCGCACCGCAGGCCTTTGCATATCATCAATCTATCGCAAGGTAAATGATTTTTACGGCGACGGAAGGCCTTCCCGAACGGCCGCCCCGTGGCCCGGCCGGGAATCTAAAGCTAAGACAACTGCCGCTTAGCCATTATGGCATCGCCGATCGTTGCGTTTGGCGACGACTTTGGCGGCTTCGCTGCCCGGAATGTTTCGATCTCTTGGCGCTCCACTTGCTTCTGTGCCGCGCGATAACTCAGGCTTATTTTATGCTGCTCGGGCTCGAGCCGGAGAATCTTAAAATCGTGCTCACCGCCGACGACCAGGACCGAAGTGACGCGCGCGCCGCGAGCCGGCTTTTCCTTGGCGCGGTCGCCTTTCGATTTGCGTTCTTCGATCTCTGACACGTGGCAGAGACCTTCAATTCCCTCAGCCAGTTCCACGAATGCACCGAAATCCGTGGTGCGGGTCACTTTTCCTTTTATCACTTCGCCGATTTTGTGTTCGGCAAACCAGTTCGCCCAGATGTCCTTCACCTGTTTGATTCCCAAGGAAAGACGGCGATTTTGCGAATCAACCTTTAGAACTTTAGCTTCAATGGCATCGCCCTTTTTGAATTTCTCACTGGGATGCTTCAAGCGCTCGGTCCAACTGATATCGCTGATGTGTATCAAACCTTCCATGCCCTCTTCAATTTCGACAAAGGCGCCGAAATCGGCAAGATTGCGAATGCGGCCGTTGACGATCGTGCCGACGGGATATTTCTCGGCGGCGGCATTCCAAGGATCGGGCATGGTCTGTTTCAAGCCCAGGGAGATCCGGCGCTGATCTGTCTGCACTTCCAATACGGTTACTTCCACTTCGTCGCCGGCCTTCACCATCTTTGACGGATGCTTGCTGCGCTTCGACCAACTCATCTCGCTGACGTGCACGAGTCCTTCAACGCCCGGTTCGATCTGCACGAAGGCGCCATAATCGGTGACGCCTACGATTTTCCCTTGCACTCGTGTGCCTACAGGGAATCGTTCGGGGACAGTTGCCCAAGGATCGGGCAGCAACTGCTTGCGTCCCAGCGAAATGCGCTGTTTGTCTTTATCAAACTTCAGAATTTGCACTTCGATTTCATCGCCCGGCTTGACGATGGAGGAGGGATGCGGCACGCGTCCCCAAACGAGATCGCTGACGTGAAGAAGACCGTCCATCCCGCCGAGATCGACGAACACACCATAATCAGTTACATTTTTTACCCGGCCGGTGATCACCGAGCCTTCCGACAAGGACGCCATCAATTCATCGCGCTTGGACTTCTGCTCTTCTTCGAGAATCGCGCGGCGGCTCACGACTACGTTGCCTCGCTTACGATTCAGTTTCAACACGCGGACCTCGATATCGCGGTCCTTCCAAGTATCCAGATCGTGCACAGGCCGCAACTCGATTTGCGAAGCCGGCAGGAACGCACGAACGCCGATATCAATTACCAAACCGCCCTTAATGCGCTCGGTGACCTTGCCGGTGATCGTCGCATGCTCGCGATACGATTTCTCGATACGCTCCCAAACGCGCCGGCGGTGCGCACGTACGTGCGATAACAAAACGTAACCGTTCTTCTGCTCGTGCAATCTTTCGACTTCGATCGTTTGGCCCTTGCCAAACTGGATGGGGCTTCCTGAATCGACGAATTCCTGGGCCGGAACCAATCCTTCAAACTTTCCACCCACATCCACGATCACGCCGGCGTCTGTTACAGCCAGGACGCGGCCGTCAAAAATCTCGCCCTCGGCCGCAACAGGTTCCGGTACGGCGAACTGGTCGAGAAGTTGGTCCATTGTTTCGGAGGACTCAACGTTTTCCGTGGAGCTTGGGACTTCAGCCGTCGCACCGATTTCGCTTATCGTCGCCGACGTCATTTCGGTAACAGAGGGGTTCTCAAGGGATGAAGCTTCGCGCCCTTCCAGGGCTGCGTGCTGGTCAGCCACAGATATTTCTTCGGGCTTCGGGCTGCTGTTTTTCTCCGGAATTGAGGCCGTCGACGCAGATTCGGCAGGGCTCGGCGCTATATTTTCCTCGGCCGATACGGGCATTTCCGAAGAAGATTTTCCGTCAGGAGTGGCGCTATCCTTCGCTGTCGAAACTGCGGAACTCTCCTGTGCGCGAACTACGGCAGTAGCGGCACCTGTCGAGATTCTCGAACCTGAGGAAAGGGAGGACTTGAGCGATTGGGCCTCTCCGGACGTTTCGGGTTTCGAATCTTCCGCCACAGTTTCACTGCTGGCAGCTTCCGTGACAGAAGGTTGGAGATTAGGGTCGTGTTCGGGTGACATGAAGAGCGGCCTCCGTACGAGTTCGTGCCCATCGCCGAGAGTGAAACCTCGGGTTACTCCACCCTAGGGGTCAGAGCAATGAAGGGGATCAAGCGCCCGCGCTCGACGCTTATATCGTGAGGATGATACCCGCCCGGTTTGCGCGTTGTCAACCAAACGGTGATGTGCGGCTCTATCGATTCGGCGAATTTTCGTCCGAAAAACCGCGCGGGTCGTGCGGGAAGCTGTATTTCGCAGTTGTCGGAGCCTGAACGGCAGGCCTATGCGCGCGTACCGCTGGCTTTGCGTATCTCTTTGCGATAATCAGGAGCGGAAATTTTCACAGTGCGGCACATTTCGTAAAGTCGCGAGCGTATACGCATCCCAACGCGTTCGGTGAGTGTATCTTCCCGTCCCCCTCGCATGGGATCGCCCGAGGGCAGCTTCCCCGACCGATACGTCTCAGAAGAGCCGGCATTTCCGCGCGGTCCCACGATCGCGGCCGCGGACTCGATGCTTCGAGACTGGCCAGTCTCTTCATCCAGATAGTTCGTGGTTAGCAGTGTGACGCGCTTTTCGTTGTAGCGCGTATTCAGCACGTGTCCGACCGTTTCAAGAGCCCAAAGCGAGGGTTTGCTGGAGCCGACGTCGTCAAGCACAAAGATTTCCGCTTTCAACACCGGTTCGAGCACGCCCATCTCCGTGGATTGACTCTCGGCGTTATAGCTATCCTGAATTTCCTTGAGCAGCTCTCGATAGTCGTAGAAAAGGCCGGTGTGGCCGCGCATTACAATTTCTTTTAGGGCAGCGACCGCCAGATGTGTTTTGCCCACTCCGCACGAGCCCATTAACAGCAGGCCCGGCTCAGCCTGCTCCCGAACAGGAGTAAATTCCTGAGCAAACCGCTGAGCGATTAGCTTTGCTTGCGCCAGACTTTGATTAAATGCAGTGGTCTGCTGCGAAGTGAAATCGGGGATGTCATTGTCTGTTTCATAATTTTCGAAGTCACAGTGCCGATAACGCTCCGGGACCCGCGCCCGCGCCAGGGCGCGCTCGGCACGATCACCGGTGGTGCAATCGCATGGAACGGCCCAAACAAGTTTCGGCTCTCCCTGAACGGAAGCTCCGGGCTTATCTGCGGAAAGCGCTTGCGCGCCCTTCGTCGTCCTTTCGACGACTTTCCAACCGCTACCTTGGCAATCAGGACAATCTGCTCGCGCCATGATTGAAGAATATGCGTGGCTGTGTTGGAGCGCAAGGGCACGCATCTGTGCAAAGCGGGCACTCCTGTGGAAACTCAAATCGTTTCGGGAAATGCAGCGGCGATTTACTTTTCGATGCGGAGAACCGGGCGAGGAACCGCACGGACGATAGCGTGGCGCGCCTTGGGATTATCGCCAGACGTAAAGCCGCGCGTCATCTCGTTGCGCACAAATTTGATGAAAGCTTCCATTTGTGACTGCATGTCCGCCATCTTGTCGCGCATATTCAGAATAATTTCGATGCCGGCGAGATTCACTCCGAGCTCGCGAGTCAGGTTGAGTATCACTTCGAGCCGCTCAAGATCGGAGTCGGTGTAAAGACGAGTATTTCCCTGCGAACGGGAGGGCTTGAGCAAACCCACACGCTCGTAGAGACGCAAAGTCTGCGGGTGAAGTTTGTACAAATCGGCGACGGCGCTGATCATATAGCCCGCTTTGGCTTTCTTTTTTGGGCGGCCGGCCATCATCGTCTCCTTCCAACCTCTAGACCGCAGCGCGAGAAAAAATTTCGCGGCGCGGGTCCTCAGGGTCAATCTTGCTGAGCTCTTTTAGTAGATTGCGAACGCGTTCGTCTTCAGGCTTCGGCACTACGACTTGCACTTCAACAATTTGGTCGCCGCGCTTACCGGCGTGCCGAGCAGACGGCGCACCTTTTTCGCGCAGCCGCAACTTTTTCCCGCTGTTAGTTCCGGGAGGAATACGGACCTGCGCGCGTCCGTCAATTGTTGGGACTTCGACCTTGGCGCCGAGCGAAGCTTCTGTAACGGTAATAGGAACGACAGTGAAAAGATCGTCGCCTCTACGATCAAAAAACGGGTGCGGTTCGACTTTCATTACGATGTAGAGATCGCCCGGAGGGCCGCCATGCAATCCGACGTTGCCGCGGCCAGCGACGCGCACGCGCGAACCGGTCTGTGCGCCGGGCGGTATGCGCACATCGAGCGTTTCCATGCGCGCGACGCGCCCTTCGCCACCGCAATTGCGGCACGCAGTGCGGAGTTTTCCTGTTCCGCCACAACGCGAACAGGTGATCTGGAAACGCATCTTTCCGCTTACTTGAGTTACCTGGCCGGATCCGCCACAGGTGGGGCAAACTTTCTCATCTCCCGGCGCGACTCCCGTGCCGTGACACACATTGCAAACATCCAGGCGCGTAAAACTTAGTTTCTTCACCGTACCGCGCATGGCCTCGGCAAATGTGATGTCGATCTGATATTCAAGGTCATCGCCGGGCTCCCGCTCCTGCGTGGCCTGCGCGGCATTGGCGCCTCGGAAGAATTGGCTGAAAAGATCTCGAAAGCTTGCGCCGCCGCCTGCACCGCCCGAACCTTGGCCTGCTCCGCCGCCAAAATCAAATCCGCCGAAATCGAAATGTATATCTTCGGGCGAGCCTCCGCCGCCATAGCCGGGTCCAGGGCCGCCGCCTTGGCCGGGAACGTTGAAGCCAAATTGATCGTAGGTCTGCCGCTTTTTGGCGTCGGAAAGAGTGTCGTAGGCTTCCTGAATTTGTTTGAATTTTTCTTCGGCGGATTTGTCGCCGGGATTCAGGTCCGGATGATATTTGCGCGCGAGCTTGCGATAGGCGGCGCGCAGCTCTTTCGCTGACGCTTTCCGCGGTACGCCCAACAGCTCGTAGTAATCCTGTTTAGTAGTCGTGGCCATAGTGACTTTATAAAAAGCTTTCGTGAACCGTAGGGCCGCTGATCGAAGATGCGAGTGCGGCTCTTTACAAATTCAGCCAGCGCCCGTTCCATTCGGCGAGCTCCTGTGTTTCGCGCGCCGACTCTTCTTTCTTCTGCCTCTGCATTTCCGTGGATCGACCAGCCATGGAGGCTTCTTTGGCATTGGCCCGTTCCAGCCAGCGATCAATCCAACCGACTTTCTGTTCCACCGTGTTCGGGTCGGACTTAAACCGAAGAAAAGTTCCGGTAATCTCGACCGAACGCGGAGGAAACTCAGGCTGTACGTCCTGCTGCGCGTCATAGAAAAGACGGCGCCAGTCGGCCGTTGGCGATTCCGAAATCGACACCTGCACTAGGAAGAAGTTGTCACGAATCTTTTGCACGGCCTGAGGTGGACTGGAGCGCCGAATACCGATCGTCGTCAATGCATCTCCTTGAATCTTCACAAAATAATTGCAGGGGCTAGTGTGTGACCAGCCCCTGCGGATCGGAATTTAATTCGGTTTCTTCGAATCATCGACGTCCACGAACTCGGCATCCACAACATCGCCTTGTCCTGAGGACGTTGACTTACCATCGCCTGAGGCTGCGCCTTGCGAGCCTGGAGCACCAGCCGCACCTGCTCCGGCAGCGTTTGCACTCTGCTGCGCTTTGTACATCGTTTCTGCGATGCGGTGCGAGGCTTTGGTTAGATTTTCAGCCGCGGCGTTCAATCGGTCCAAACCGCCTTCTGTCAAAGCGCGCCGCGCGTCTTCGACTGCTTCCTCGCCGGCTTTCACGTCTGCTTCGGCCAACTTCTCGCGGTTCTCTTTGATGATTTTGTCGGTTTGATAGACCAAGTTGTCGAGCCGGTTGCGTGCTTCCACCTCCGAAAGACGCGACTTGTCTTCATCGGCGTGCGCATCTGCTTCCTTCTTCATGCGCTCCGCTTCTTCCTTGCTCAAGCCACTCGACGCTGTGATGGTGATCTTCTGTTCTTTGTTTGTGGCGTTATCCTTCGCCGACACGTTCAAGATGCCGTTGGCGTCGATATCGAACGTAACATCGACTTGCGGCACGCCGCGCGGAGCGGGAGGAATTCCGATCAGATGGAATTTTCCCAGCGATCGGTTTCCACTCGCCACCGGCCGTTCACCTTGCAGCACGTGAATCTCAACGGAAGTCTGATTATCGGCGGCAGTTGAGAACGTTTCCGATTTGCGCGTCGGAATCGTCGTGTTACGCGGGATCAGCACGGTCGACACACCGCCCAACGTTTCGACTCCGAGTGAAAGAGGCGTTACGTCGAGCAAAAGAATGTCCTTTACTTCCCCGCCGAGCACGCCGCCTTGAACGGCAGCGCCGACCGCGACTACTTCGTCAGGGTTGACGCCCTTGTGAGGCTCCTTGCCGTTGAAGAGTCCTTTCACGATGTCGACAACGCGCGGAATTCGCGTGGAACCGCCGACGAGAACGACTTCGTCGATCTTATCCGGCGTCAAACCCGCATCGCTCAGCGCCTGCTTTACAGGACCGACTGTTCGCTGCAGCAAGTCTTCCATCAATTGCTCGAGCTTCGAGCGCGTGAGCTTTAATTGAAGGTGCTTTGGTCCGGACGCGTCCGCAGTGACGAAGGGCAGATTGATTTCTGTTTCCATCAATTGCGACAGTTCGATCTTCGCTTTTTCCGCAGCTTCCTTCAGCCGCTGGATCGCCATACGGTCCTTGCTCAGATCGATGCCTTGCTCTTTTTTGAACTCGGCTACGATCCACTCGATGATGCGCTGATCGATGTCATCGCCGCCCAAGTGCGTATCGCCGTTGGTTGATTTCACTTCGACTACACCTTCGCCGACTTCAAGAATCGAGATGTCGAAGGTTCCGCCGCCCAAGTCATAGACGGCAATCGTCTCGTCCTTTTTCTTGTCGAGACCGTATGCGAGAGCTGCCGCGGTAGGTTCATTGATGATGCGCGGAACTTCAAGGCCCGCAATTTCGCCGGCCTGTTTAGTGGCCTGGCGCTGGCTGTCGTTGAAATATGCCGGGACGGTAATCACGGCTTTGGTTACTTTCTCTCCGAGGAAATCTTCAGCCGCTGATTTTAGTTTCTGGAGAATCATGGCGGAGAGCTCTTGCGGAGTGTACGCCTTCCCCGAAAGCTCAACGCGCACGTCGTCGTGCGGCCCCTTGACCACCTTATAAGGCACGCGCTTGGCTTCTTCCTGCACTTCGTCGAAGCGGCGTCCGATGAACCGCTTAATCGAGTAAACAGTGTTCTCAGGATTTGTGATTGACTGCCGCTTTGCTACTTGGCCGACCAGTCGCTCGCCGCCCTTGGTGATTGCCACCACAGACGGAGTGGTCCGCGCGCCTTCCTGGTTTGGAATCACGGTTGGTTCGCCGCCTTGCATCACGGCCACAACCGAATTGGTGGTACCTAGATCGATGCCGATAATCTTGCTCATGTAATGCGCTCCTGTAGTGTCGAGCCGGACTTAGCCCGCAGCTCCTGACAACGAAACGAAGCCAATAATACACGTTGAGCGTGTCATTGTCAAGTTATCTATGTGTCTGTATTCTGCTGAAATAAATACGGTTAACGCAAAGCCGCGCCGTGTTTAGCCGCAGCCGACGCTTAGCGCTAGGTTCGGCGATGAGACTGAACGCTGTTGACATCTGATTCGCGCTGCGAGTTTGGCGCGGGTCAAAGAGCGGCCTTCGCGCGCGTTCGAGGGTATGTACGGACGACATACAAGGGCTGCTGCGCCCGGCGAAATTCGCGATACAATGCTCAAGTCGCTTCAGCAAAATCCTTGGAGGTAGCTTTGAATCGCCGAAATAATCTTCCTCGCCGGTGGTCGGTTCTCTGTCAGGTAGCCGTAGCAATTCTCTTTGCTCTTGGATGCGCTTCGCAGACTTCTGCCCAGAGTCAGCAACACGCACATGCTCGCGCATCGACCGATTCGGACGCGGCTACTGCGCCAGTGAAGTCTCTTGGAAACCGGACTGCACCGATCACGATGGAAGTATTTAGCGATTACCAATGCCCGTCATGCGGTAATTTCTACGAGAACAGCTTGAAGTACATGATCACTGACTACGTCGCTGCGGGAAAAGTCTATTTCGTTCACCGCGACTTTCCGCTGCCCATGCATCCCTATTCTCATCAAGCCGCGCGCTGGTCAAACGCGGCCGCAAAGATCGGAAAGTTCGAAGAGGTAGACGCGGCGCTCTTCGACAATCAGGCGGCATGGTCAGCCGATGGAAATATCGAAAAATTCGTGGCTGCTGCGCTGAAGCCGGCGGACTTCAAGCGCGTTCAGAAATTGATGGTTGGATGTGAGTCGAACCCGGCAGCGGCGGTAAAGCCCGCATCGCTTTCCGGCACCGGACAGGCGGACCAAGGGTGCGCGCTCGACAAATATATCGAACAGGACCAGGCACTCGCCAAGTCGGTGCCAGTGACCCAGACGCCCACGTCAGTGATCACTTATAAGGGACAAAGATATCCGGCCATGCCCGGTTTTGTTACATGGCCCATCCTGAAGTCGTTCCTGGATTCTCTTCTCGCCCAGTAGTGGAGCTGCCATTGACCGCGAACGGAGCACGTGGAAATTCCCGACGAATATTTCTGCTGATAGCGCGGGTCGCATTGGCGGCAATGTTCTTGGTTGCGGCTTACGCGAAACTGAAACCGCAAGCTGCGATGCCCTGGTCAATCGCGTCAGTCAGGACTTCACTTTCCATGTTCGCGATGCAGGTGGACTCTTATCAACTGCTTTCCCCGCAAGCGGTGAGTCTAGCCGCGCACTTGTTACCGTTTATTGAGTTCGCTTTAGGCCTCTGGCTTCTGACGGGACTGTGGCTGCGTTATTCATCGCTGTTCACTACATTACTTTTGGGGGCCTTTTTCGCCTTGATGGTCCGGACCTATTCGGCGGGGCTCGAGATCAACTGTGGCTGTTTTGGCCCGGGCGAGAAACTTGGTGTGAAATCACTACTGCGTGACGGCTCGCTCTTCGCGTTTTCGCTCGCGGTCACGATTTGTGCATTCTTGGCGAGACCGAAACACGGCGTTCGTTCGATTTCTTCAGCTGTTTCAACCTCTCGGAGCGCAGGTTAGACTGCCGTCCGTCAATATTGGAAAATCTTTAGAAAGTGCTCTCTCACGGCACATTCCCTGAAAGCAACCGATTGTATTTTACGGTATTCAAATATAATGAGACCGCCGGTGGGCAGTTAACTGGAATCCAACACACCTGCACTGTACACGAGCAGTATTTCGATCATCTATGTCACTTCGATCCAACCAGTCTGTGGTAATGGCGCTGATCGCAGCGGGAATTGCGCTATGCCCTGCCCTGAACGCACGGACACGGTGGGCCGAGCAAACCGAAACCGATCAAAGTGCGGCTCAAAAAGTCACTCCTCCCAAGGGACCAGTGATGGAGCCTGATCCGTCGGTCGGTTTGATGGAAAAAGGATTTCAACACCTTTATGAATTAAATTTCGACGGTGCGCGGGTTGACTTTCGAGCCTATGAGAAGAATCTGCCCGAAGATCCGATGGGGAAGGCTGCGGAGGCGGCTAGTTATCTCTTCGAACAGTTCAATACGAAGGGAATTTTGACGTCGGACTTTTTTCTGAACGATACCAAGTTTCTTGGCGGAGCAGACGGTACACCCGCACAAAACCAGAACCCGTTATTCGTGGAAGCGAATAACGAGGCTCGAGATCTTGCCAAACGCCGCCTGAAATCAAACCCACGCGATATTAATGGTCTCCTGGCTCTTACCATTGCGGACGGAATGGAATCCGATTACGATGCGTTAATCATTAAGAAGCAGCTCGACGGCCTGAAGGTAATGAAACAAGCGGAAGCGGAAGCAAATACATTGCTGGCGATCGATCCGTCGCAACAAGACGCGAATGTGGCCCTGGGTATGAGCAACTACGTCATTGGCTGTTTGCCTGGCTTCAAACGCGCGTTGGTTTGGTTCGGCGGCATTCACGGCGATCGGCTCAAAGGCATGCAGCTCATGGCCTCTGCTGCCGAACACGGACACTACCTTCAACCTTTCGCCAAGGTTATGCTGGCACTAGCCTACGAGCGTGAACATCAGATGGAACGAGCGCACGATCTTCTTTCGCAGCTTGCCGTACAATTCCCTTCCAATCCAGTTTTTGCTCGCGAGGTAGCACTTTCCGCGAAGAAATAGCGTACCGCTGACTTCGGTAGCCCTACCACTTCACGCGGACACGATAGTTCAATGTTGCCGTACCATTCTTCTCGACAGGAATCTCGAAGCTGATGGTCGTCGCATCCAGCTTGGTCCATTTGAGATTCGAATTTACCACTTCCCAATCGCCGCCGATGGGTTCAAGAGCCTCGACCGTGACAGGCACGTCCTTGTGATTGCGCAATGTGATCTGATATTCCATTTCGTACAAGTTGTTTGCCAGCTTTTTATAATCAAGCTGCTTGCGTTCACAAACAATGTCGAAGGCGTTGCCTACATAAATCTTCAGAGTTTCGTCTTTGGGGGTGTGATCAATTTGGTCTTCGCCGACGAATTGGATTCCGCCTTTTGAATCCGCCTGATAAACGCGCACCGTGCCGGCGGGAAGCGGTATGCCCAAGCCGCCTCTCTCTTCATTCTTAAAACGATAGTAAAGCTTTACCGGCTCAGGGGTCGGGCTGCCGATCTTTTCCTGGTTGCGGTAGTAATAAGATTGTCCTTCGACCGCGAGATATTTTTCCACCGGCACGTTCGTTCCGGAGAGAAGGCTGATCTGTTTGGACTCGTTATTCTGAATTGTGGTGCGCCGGCCGAGTGTGTACAGGTGATATTCAGACATGCCTTCTTGCTGGAATTGAGGCGGCGCCGGCTTCGCGACGGCAATCTGGCTTGACATCTCTGCTCTCGCCCTGACAGCTTGTGGCACCTGATGAACCTCGCCGGCCACGAGTTGAAGTTTGGCATTCTCGAACGAAGCGCCACTATTATTTGTAAGCGTCACCCAACCGTCGAGGTCGCCGGTTTTTTCATCGCGTGCCACGGTGAGCACGTAGTCCGCGTTCCAATTCATGTTATTGGTGAGATAGGACGCCTCGACTTTTTGAGATCCAGCGCCGGCGTTATTAAGTGTCCAAACCAGCGTCGGCCGGCTATACAGGTTTCCTGGTAGCTCGGAAAACCGGTACCAACTAGTGGGCATCCCCGTGACGATTTCGTTTCCGATCTTCCATACAGGCTCGTTGTTATTGTCTGCCAGCAGAAGCGCTTTGGTCTCGACCCATTTGGTTGAGTTTGCTTCCTCTTCGGCGCGCACGAGCGTAATCTCGCGGCCCACGTACTTCTGCAATAGTTTCTGCGCATCCAGCAGGTCATATTCATAGTTCTGTTCGACAACACTGAGTTTTGTGGGTTCCGAGAGAGAGCGGAAATGGACCGTAGCAGGCATGATCGACGCGGCGACGTCCTCGAAACGCAGAGGGAAAGTGCCGGAGGCCAGATGTATTTGCCGGACGTCGCGGATCAACGCGATGTTTGAGTTGTACACGGTGACGTTCAGATCCATTTGATCTTTTTGCGTGGTAGTTGCGGTCTCAGAGGGCAGTGCCCGGCCAGCTGGCACAGATACATCGCTGGGATTTTGAGGCGCCGCAAACACTCTAGTGAAACTTCCCGCCGCCAGGAACAGCACAGGAAGAGCTGCGAAAATGACGACACGGATAATTCTGCGTCCTATTCTGGACATATGCTGTCTCCTCGCTGTGAAACTTAGAAGATGATACCCGAAAGCCGAATTTGCGCGCTCTGACAACCGGGAGCGGGTTCGTGACGTCAACCAAGCAGTCAAGCGCTGTACTTCCTTTTAATGAACGCGCTCGGCGCCAAAACTTGCATGCGACCTGCTAATATCTTCGTGAGATGTTCAGCTGCCCGGAATGCGAACAAGCGATAAACCAGGCCAGTGCGGTCTGCCCGTATTGCGGCGCCGACGTGACCAACGCGCCCGACGGCAGTGAATTCGCCAATGTCGGCGTACAAAACAAGAAAATGAAGCCTGCCCGCGTTGTCATTCTTCTCTGCGTATTTCTTGCGATCCTTGGGGGCACAGCATGGTTTGCTCTGCCCTGGAGAATTTCAGGAACGAAGCTAGAGGCGGAAGGGCGCGCGCGCCAAACGCTCGTGGCTATTCAGCAGGCGCTGGCCGGTTATCAGAACAGCGAGGATGGTTTTCCATCATCTCTGGACGGTCTGGGAGATCGCGTGCGGTTCGAAGCGGAAAGAGCGCAAGCCGCGCATTATACGATCCAATACACGGCAGGCAAGCCCGATGCGAGCGGCCACTTGAAAAGTTACACCCTTACCGCGCGTGCAGGAAATTTTGGATATGTGAATTACTACACGGACGAGACGGGCGTACTTCGAGGCACGATCGAGAATCGCGCGGCGAGCGTGCAAGATGCTCCTATGGTGCCGGAAATGTAGGAGTTCCCCCTCCTGGATTTCGTTGTGAGGCGGAGTTAGAGTAGCAGTGATTGATGGAGGGATTTATCGTTCGTCGCAGATTCTCGGTTCTTTTGCCCCTCGCGCTGTTCGCGGCTTCGACGTTTGCCGGCGAACTTGGTGCCGCGCCCTGTGATTCTCCAGAACTCTGTCCATGCTCGGATTTCGCAAGTACTTCTGTCTCCACGGAACAAAGCAGCACGCAGGGCGCGAGTCAAAACGGCGGACGCATGACTATGTCGATGCCGAGTATGAACATGAATGCTCCGGCAACCTTTATCGAAGAGATCATCGCGCATTCAACCGCCGGGACCACGGCCGAACCCAATTCAACTCCGCATGACATGCTCATGACGAAGAAGGGCGCATGGACATTCATGTTTCATGGCGTCGGATTTCTCAATTCGCAACAGCAGACCGGCCCACGAGGCGGCGATAAGGTTTTCGGAACGAGCTGGTTTATGCCCATGGCTCAGCGTGATCTCGGTGACGGAACTCTTACCGTTCGCGGGATGTTCAGTCTGGATCCCGCGACGATCACCGGCCGGCAGTATCCTGAGCTTTTCCAACTCGGCGAAACAGCATTTGGCAAACCCATCGTGGACGGCCAGCATCCGCACAATTTTTTTATGGAGCTTGCGCTGCTTTACGATTGGAAGATAGCGAAGGATACGCTGCTATCCTTTTATGCTGCGCCGGTAGGCGATCCAGCTATCGGCCCGGAAGCCTTTCCTCACCGCGTTTCCGCCAGCGAAGACACGCTGGCCCCGCTCGGTCACCATTTGCAGGACTCCACGCACATTGCGGACGACGTGGTGACATTGGGCCTAACCTACAAAATCGCGCGCATCGAAGCGTCCGGTTTTCACGGGCGCGAACCGAACGAGCATCGCTGGGAAATCCAAGCTGGCGCGATCGATTCCTGGTCTGTGCGACTCACGCTGAATCCCGCCAAAGACTGGAGCGGCCAGTACTCCATCACTCATCTCGCGAGTCCGGAACAGTTGTTCCCGAATGAAAACACGCTGCGTATGACTGCATCCGTCACGTACAACAGGCCTCTGCGAGATGAGGCCTGGGGTAACTGGGCGACTACGCTTGTATGGGGCCGCAACCAGGATTCACCCGACGGAGAAGTGTTTAATAGCTATCTGGCGGAAAGCACGGCACGGTTTGCGAATCACAATTACGCTTGGACGCGGATCGAAAATGTGGATCGCACGAATGAGTTGCTGCTGGGCGAAAATCCTCTCCCGCCCGGATTTCAGGAACACTTCTTGGCGCGCATACAGGCCTATACATTCGGATACGATCATGAATGGAATTTTATTCCCCACGTCTCGACTGCTCTCGGTGGTCAGTACACGCTATACACTGCGCCCGCATCGCTGGATCCGATTTACGGCTCACACCCGATGGGAGTTCTAACGTTCCTTCGTTTTCGCGCAATACCTTCTCAGAAATAATTGCTCCAAACCGCGTGTCACGGCTGCTCCACAGAAATCTTGATGCTATACTACCGCCGCAGGCCGTCTGCCGCATAACCACTCGAATCGCCACGGAGAGGTGCTGGAGTGGCCGAACAGGGCTGCCTGCTAAGCAGTTATCCTGGCAAAACCGGGATCGGGGGTTCGAATCCCCCCCTCTCCGCCAAATTAAATATCGACTCGTCCTCTCAATACATCATTTATTTATTACTCGCGCTTCAGAGTGGCCTCTCACCGAAAATTACTCCTGCGCGGCCATGTATCGGATACCCATCCCCCATCCTTCCAAACGCTAGCGACCCAGGAGCAGGGCTTGCAACTTTTTGTTAGTCGCTATAATGTTACAGCGACTAACGAAAGTGTGCCGCGCACGCTCGGGCGGTGCAGGAAGTAGGGAGGAAACGCGATATGCGTTCCGTAAAGACCGCCGCGGCACGGTCACTCCGACCAGCGCCGGTGAGCGCCGTTGGCGAAGCCGAAGCGGCCAGAGCGACCCGTGGCCAGCCTGCCTCCGTAAGCCCGCCAGTGATCGGGCTTCGAGAACGCAAGAAAGCCCGGCTGCGCCAGCAGATCATCGAAACCGCTCTACGAATGTTTCGCGAGCGCGGTTACGACAACACGAGGATCGACGACATCGTCCAAGTCCTAGACATCAGCCAGCCGACTTTTTTCCGTTATTTCCCGAGCAAAGACGCTGTGTTGCGCGAAGTGGGCCGCCGGGCGTTTGCTCGCCAGGCCGAGCGTCTCCAGTCCGAGCTATCCAGTAAAGCCACTACAGCCGAACGGCTGCGGCGTTTTTACGAAACGCTTGCTAAGGTGACGGAAGAAGGTCGTCCTCTTTGGCAGGCCGTGATTGTCGAAGGCGCGATGGACCCGATTCGTTCGCCGGAACTGCGTGGTCCAGAAGAAGCCACTGTGACATTGCTCCGCGAGATCATCGCGCAAGGCCAGAAGCGGGGAGAAATCACCCGCGCTTTCCCGGTGGTTCACCTCGCAGAATTCATGGAAGGACTTTTCAACACGGTCGTCCGACAATGGGCCGTCGATCTTCACGGGCCTCACACGTTGGCCGACCGCGTAAACAGCGCCGTCGAGTTTTTTCTTCGTGGCGCGAAATCATAGGACGGCGCTGATATTGGACGTCGCGTTCGGACGATCGTACCGATGCATTAGATAGATGGCGGCTAAATAAAATCACCTACCATAACTTTCCCATACTGAATTCCGAGGTTCGACCTATGAAGGCTGCTGTCCTGCACGATTTCAAGCAACCGCTGACAATGGAAGATGTCGATCGTCCTAAACTGCAGGACGGTGACGTGCTCATCAAGGTCGAAGCCTGCGGAGTGTGCCATTCCGATTTGCACGTCGCGGATGGCGACTGGACCCAACTCGCTGGCATCGTAAAAAAACCGGTAATACTCGGCCACGAAATCGCTGGCACCGTCGTCGAGAAAGGCGGCGCGGTGAAAGACCTTCAAATCGGGGATCGCGTTGGCGTCCCGTGGCTCCATTGGTCTTGTGGTGAATGCGAATTCTGCCGCGAAGGTAACGAAAACCTCTGCGCGAAGCAGAAAATTACGGGAGTAACAGTGGACGGAGGCTTCGCGGAATTTGTGAAGGCCCCGGCAAGCCACGCGACGAAGTTTCCGGAGAACCTTTCCTTCGTCGAGGCCGCTCCGCTTTTCTGCGCTGGAGTAACGGTGTATCGCGCAATCAAGCATGCAAAAATTTCGCGCTCCCAGCGCCTCGCTGTTTTTGGCGTAGGAGGCTTGGGACACATTGCCGTTCAGATCGGACGCGCTTTGGGAGCGGAGGTTACTGCCGTCGATATCTCGGACGAAAAATTGGCACTGGCCAAATCGCTAGGCGCGTCGAACACGCTAAACGCTACCTCCACAGATGTGGTAAAGGCGCTACGCGGTAAAGGTGGAGTGCATGTGGCGCTCGTGGCTTCCGCTGCGACTGCGGCTTATACCCAGGCGTTCTATTGCGTGCGGCCAACGGGTACTCTACTCGCGGTCGGACTGCCGGCAAAGGATGTCTGCTTTCCTCCGATCATGATGGCCGCCGGTGAAGTGCGCATCCAGGCCAGCGCTGTGGGTACTCGCCAGGACTTGAGCGAGATCCTGGCTATGGCAGCAGCCGGGGAGGTTCGCTGCTTAACCGCTACCCGCCCACTAGCAGAAGTGAACCAGGTCCTGGATGAACTACGGCACGGACGAGTTCCCGGCCGCGTCGTGCTCACCTGCAACTGAAATCCCCTGGCATCGGACATCCTTCGGCAGCCCGGTCCAAGCCCGCTTCCACCTGTTGGTAAAGTAGTACAGCGACACCACGATTCGACAATCTCGCCTTGACGTTAGTTTCTAAAATGTGATATGGACTATCAAAATTTTGGATGTCCGGCCGCGCGAGGCCGACGCTTTGATGATTTTGATGAAGGGTTTCGGATTTGGGTGCAAGAAAATTTGCACCTGCTCGCGTAAGTCTTGGGTGCTGTCAGGAGGCTCTATGAAGTCGAAGCTATTCGCTGGCGTTTTCGTGTTTTTCGTCTGCTTGGTATTCTCGAATTTGCCGGCTTACGGGCAAGGTGTCGGCGCATCCGGTGCTATCAGCGGAACTGTGACGGACCCGCAGGGCGGCGTCCTCCCGAAAGCGAGCATCGTCGCCACAGAAGTGGCGCAGGGAACCCAATATTCGGCTTTCGCAGACGACACTGGAGGGTATCGCCTCACAGGCCTTTTGCCGGGTACTTACAGGGTCACAGTGAAGATGGACAGGTTTGAGACGCAAGCTATGAACGGCGTCGTGGTTAACGTCGGAGAGACAGTCGTTCTTGATGTCCACATGAAGCTGGCCACCACTGCGCAGACGGTCGAGGTCACCGCAATTCCTCCCGTGGTGGAAACCGAACGGGGCAGCCAGGCGAATACCATCACACAGCAGTACATCGATGACCTGCCAATTGACCGCCGCGATTACCTAACGTTCACTCTGCTGCTGCCGGGCGTCTCGGATTCCACACGCCTGGCCGATGATCAGGATTTTCGTGTGAAGCAAACGCCGCAAAGCGGGCTCTCCTTCTACGGAAGCAATGGCCGCGGCAATAGCATTACAGTTGACGGCGGCGAGGCTCAGGACGACGCCGGCGGCGTCCGACCGACGATCGGCCAGGATGCAGTCCAAGAGTTCCAAGTGAATCGCAGCAACTACGCGGCAGACTTGGGCGGTTCGAATGGAGCGTCGATCAACATTGTATCGAAATCAGGCACGAACGAGATCCACGGAAGCTTGTTCGGCTATTTCCGTAATGATGCGTTGGATGCTCGCGATCCATTCGCCTTCAACTCAGCGCTTGCGCCAGGGGCGGTGTTCGATCCGGCCGGACCCGACTCAGTGGGCGCGGCTGTCAAAGATTCGTTGCAGCGCTATCAATTCGGCGGCTCCATTGGTGCACCCATCCGAAAAGACAAGACCTTCATCTTCGCTGATTTCGAAGGCCTGCGGCAGGACGCGCAGAATGCGGTGCCGCTGCTGACGAGCACGTCAATCCTGCGGCCTACTTTCGCCCAACAGACCCAGGTGCTCGCTCCGCTGGCAGCAAACCCATCCCCGGTCCCGATAACGTGCCTGAGCGGACCAGTCGGTATGGCAGTTTCTGCGAACTTGCCGCCGCCACTTACAGGGCAGACCAGCTTCGCGCCCGCTGTCTGCGCTCAGGTTCTCGCTGGCGCATTGACAGTTAATAACGCAAACCCTGCCGCCACACCCATCGGCGCCTTCTTCGTCAAGCAGTTTGAGACCCAGGGAGGACTCTTCGACTACAACTCGCGCGACTACCTTGCTTCCGTGCGCCTCGATCACCACATCGATGCGAACAACCAGCTCTTCCTCAGTTATCGGTACGGACACGACTTTGAGCAAAACCCGGACGTGCAATCTCTGACGGCCTTCTCAGCAGGCAGTTCGATCCGCGACTATGACAATAATATACAGGGCGCCTGGTTCCACCAGTTCAGCCCGACCACGCAGAACGAACTCCGCCTGCAGTGGGACTACAACAGCTTTAACGTGATCCCGAACGAACCTGGACAAGTAGGAATTCAAATTCCTGGCTTTATCAACAATCTAGGAACGAACATCTTCTTGCCCAATCTCACGATTTTGCGCCGCACCGAAATTGCTGACAATGTCACTATGATCCGTGGTCGTCACACCATACAGTTCGGCGGTAACGAGTTGCTGCGGGGCAATCACACGGAATCTCACACGTTTCTTCCCGGGCGCTTCGTCTTTGGATCTCTCCCCGACAACGGGACCTTGCTTTCTCCATTACTTCCCAGCCTGTCTCCTCTCCAGACGGCTTCTTTCGGACTGCCACAGGTCTATCAGCAGGGTTTCGGCAACGCCGATTACCCTGCATATACGCGACCATTGACCGGACTCTACTTGCAGGACTCGTGGAAGATAACGTCCAATTTCACCTTGAACTACGGAATCCGGTATGAACTTGATTCAGAGTATCGTCCTCTGAACACCTACTATAAGGACTTCGCACCCCGTGTTTCGTTCGCGTGGGATCCATTCAAGGATCACAAGACCGTTGTACGCGGCGGCTACGGGATTTTCTATGGACCGATTGACGCTCAGATCCCCGGGGTAGACTTGAGCCTCGGAGTGCTGAACAAGAATCGCAGCACAGTCGAGAACCAGCACAATAAGTCGCAAGTTCCCGATCAAGTTAACAATGCGGTAGGCACTTGCGGAGTCGGCGTCACCGCCTTCGGCCCCCCGGGCGTTATAATCCCGCCCAACCCAGGCGCCAACAGTCCCTGCACCCGCTTCATCTCCATTTACGTGGATCCGATCACGCCGACACCGCTTCCATTTCTACAGACCTCGGCGCAGGTATTCCAAGGATTGTTTAACCCGGCCGGCAATCCGTCTGGGACCAACTTGATCGCTTGTACCGTCCCAACCCCGGGCAGCAGCGCCTGCATTACGCCCGCGGATGTAGCTCCCTTTGGCATATTTGCGCAGAACAGCGGGCTGCTTTCGCCGTTGACCGTGCTTTTCAGCAACCCTCCTAACTACAGACCTCCGCAAGCGCAACAAGCTTCGTTGGGAATCGAGCGCGAAATCACACCCGGCTTCTCCATCGGCGTGAGCGGAATTTACTCGCACACTTTGTATCTGCCGGTAGCGATCGACACGAATCTGTTCGCATCGACACCGATGAGCACTGTAGTACTCGCGAACGGCAAGACGTTCAGCTACCGGAACTGGAACACGAGCGCCTTGACCGACCCAGCCGCAGGTTTGGAAGTCTCGGGCCCAGGTGCCGGCGGCGTTTACCCGTGCGGAACAACCGCGCAATGCGTTGTGAATCCACTCATCATTCAGAACAACCAATACACTTCCGCGTCGTCTTCTCTATACGAAGGGTTGATTTTGGAGATGAAGAAACGCTTCAGCGACCATTTCACAATGTTCGGGAATTACACGTTTAGTAAAGGCTTTGACACCTCGACAGACTTCAACACGGACTACTCGCCCCAGGACCCGACTCAGCTCAGCTTGGATCGAGGTCTTTCGGAGTTTGATGAGCGACACAAGGTGGTCGTCGCCGGAGTCTTCGACAGCCCGTGGAAAGGTTTCCTTTCCGGATTCCAGCTCTCCCCGATTTTCACCTACCACAGCGGACTGCCTTTCAATCTACTCGCTGGAGGCCAAGTCAACGGTGACAATCACACGACCAATCAACGTCCCATCGGCGCACCCCGCGATTCCGGTCTCGGACCGAGCTTCTATGATTGGGACATGCGTTTGAGCTGGCACCACCAACTGGGCGAGAGAGTCAACATGATACTCACGGCGGAAGGGTTCAACATCGCGAATCGCACCAATTTTGCGAGTGTGAACAACGAAGTCAATCCGCTGTTCGGCTTTCCTACCGCAGTCGGCGGGAGCGGGAGCACCACATTCAACGTGCATGGCCTTAAACCAGGGACAGTGTTGCCGGACGGGGAGGTTGTCACTCCAAGTACTCCGCTGGCTTTCACTTCGGCATTCCCGAAGCGCCAGATCCAGCTCGGCATTCGATTCGCTTTCTGATCCCTTGCGCGTCGGTGCTTGATGGTGCATCGAATCGTTCCGTGTTTCGCGGGAGCCGGTCCGGGAATGGACCAAACATATTTCTCGGATCGGGCCGTCGTTATTGCCACGACGGAATCTCACGGCGTCGGTTGCGATACCTACGCCTGAAGCAACTCCTGCGTCAATCATGCTCAACATTCGTTATCTCTTAGGACGAGTAAAGGTTTTCCGCGCCGGAACGCTCGCCGAATCGTGAAGGGACAATTGAGAGGGGACGAATGCTATCACCCGTGTTCGGTGAGTTCATGGGCACCATGGTTCTGGTTCTGCTTGGCAACGGCGTCATCGCCGACGTAGTTCTGTCGCGCTCCAAGGCAGAAGGCGGCGGATGGATTTCAATATCTACCGGCTGGGCCATCGCAGCCATGGCGGGAATTTTCACCGCTTTGGCGTGCGGAAGCAGTGATGCCCACATCAATCCTGCCGTAACGCTGGGCGTGGCAATAGCCAGCCAGAATTTTTCCAAGCTTGTGCCGTATATCACCGCCCAAATGTTGGGAGCGTTTGTCGGGTCGGTTCTCGTCTGGCTTCATTTTCTGCCGCATTGGGCGGCTACTGCCAATTCCACGCTGAAGTTGGGCTGCTTCTGCAGCCACCCTTCCATCCCCAATAAAGTTACCAACCTCATCAGCGAAATTATCCCCACTACGCTTCTGGTATTCGTCGCAGTCTGCATTCTCACGCGCGCCAATCTGCCCGCTGGTTTTGGCCCGGTCCTGATTGCCGCGCTAGTCTGGGGACTGATTCTCGCGCTGGCCGGTCCGACCGGCACGAGCATGAACCCGGCGCGTGATCTTGGTTCGCGGATCGCCCATGCAGTTCTTCCGATTGCGGGCAAAGGCAGTTCCGACTGGGGCTACGCTCCCATTTCGGTGATTGGCACGCTAGCGGGTGGAGCGCTCGCCGGATTGGCTATCCGCCTTCTGCACATTTAGGCGAACCGCGAGAGCAGTTAAGCCGTGGGTAAACGTCAACAGGGAGCGTCACGCTTGGCAACCGTTCAGACCGCTCGCGGCCCGCTGGATTCTTCAAAGCTCGGTACCACGCTGATGCACGAGCACATCTTTGTTCTCGACACTGAAATCCAGCAGAACTTCCCGGAGGAGTGGGGTAGCGAAGAGAAACGTGTCGCCGATGCCGCTGCGCGATTGCACGAACTGAAATCCCGCGGGGTGGACACCATCGTTGACCTGACTGTGCTGGGTCTGGGTCGATGCATCCCTCGCATCTTGCGCGTTGCGAAACAGACCGAGCTCCACATCATCGTCGCAACGGGTATCTACACGTATCGAGACCTGCCTTTTTATTTCCATCTGCGCAAGCCTGACGCAGCCTCCGGCTCCGAGCCGATCACAGAAATGTTCGTTCGCGACATTCGCGAAGGAATTGCCGACACAGACGTCAAAGCGGGAATTCTTAAGTGTTGTACCGACGAGCCCGGACTTACTCCCGACGTGGAGCGCGTTCTGCGTGCTATCGCGCGTGCTCATCGCCAGACGGGCGTGCCGATTTCAACGCACACGCATGCCGGCCTTCGCAGAGGACTTGACCAGCAACGGATTTTTCGTGAAGAGGGCGTAGATCTGTCGCGCGTCGTGATTGGGCACTCTGGAGACACCACCGACCTCGATTATCTGGAGGAATTGATTCGCAACGGTTCGTACATCGGCATGGATAGGTTCGGCATCGACGTGATTCTGGATTTCGAGAGCCGGGTCAATACCGTCGCCGCTATGTGCGAGCGTGGGCACGCAGGCAGAATGGTGCTCTCTCACGACGCGATGTGTTTTTGGCACTGGCTGCCGGAGAGCGTCGTTCGGTCCGCCCTTCCCAACTGGCACTATTTGCACATCCACAACGACGTGCTGCCTGCGTTGCGGCGGAAGGGAGTCAGCGAAGAGCAGTTGCAGACGATGCTGGTAGAAAACCCAAGAAGGATATTCGAACAGCAGAGCACTTACTGAGCGCAACGACGTTCGAAGCAGGCCTGGAACTAGCGTTAGTGACTAACATGTGATATAAACACACGTTTGTCACTAAGAAGGATTTCCTCAGTATTACGGCAGATAAATTGAATGCTCGACAAATCTTCGATCTTACCGGTCGCGTCGCGATCGTCACCGGCGGCTCCGTCGGCCTCGGCCGGCAGATGGCTGAGGGCCTGGCCGAAATGGGTGCAAATCTTGTTCTCTGCGCGCGCAAAAAAGAGCGCTGCGAGCGAACCGCCCAGGAATTGCAAAAGCTCGGCGTTGAAGTTCTCGCGCTCGGTTGCGATGTCAAAGAGCCCGGCAGCATTCAAGAGGTTGCCGACGCCGCTGTTAAACAGTTTGGGCGCATCGACATCTTGATCAACAATGCCGGAACTTCCTGGGGTGCGTCGGTCGAATCCATGACGATCGAGCAGTGGAACAAGGTCATCGAAACCAATCTCACGGGGACCTTTTTGTTTTCGCAGGCGGTAGGCAAAGTCATGATCGCGCAACACCGCGGAAAAATCATCAACATCGCCTCTGTTGCCGGGCTGCGTGGTTCATCTCCGAATTTCTCCGCCATCGGCTACAGCGCAAGCAAAGGCGGCGTGATCATTTTCACCAAAGACTTGGCCCACAAGTGGGGTATGCACAATATTCATGTCAACGCGATCGCGCCCGGCTGGTTCCCGACCGATATGTCGGGAAAACTCATCGAACGAAACAAAGAAGCGCTCCTGGCGGACGTGCCTTTGGGCCGCTTCGGCGGGCCGCAAGATTTAAAAGGCGCTGCTATTTTTCTAGCTTCCGACGCGTCCGATTTTGTGACCGGAAACATCCTGGTCGTCGATGGAGGCCAATCCGCCTGATCCAGGCGAGGCACGTCATGAATATTCCACTCACACCTCTCCGGTTTCTTCGCTATGCGGAGCAGCAGTACCCGGGCAGAACAGCCATAGTCTGCAACCAAGACCGCTTCACATACGCTCAATTCGCCGACCGAGTCGGCCGCCTTGCTGGAGCCCTGCGGCAGGCAGGTATCCAAGCCGGCGATCGCGTCGCTTTCCTCGGCGCCAATTGTCACCGGTTGCTGGAAGCCTACTACGGCGTGCCGGAAGCTGGAGCCGTCCTGCTTCCTTTGAATATCAGGCTTGCCCCGGAAGAACTGGCCTACATTCTGAATGACTCGGGCGCCTCAATTCTTTTCGTCGAAAAGCAGTTTCTTGGTTTGGTCGAATCCTTCCGCAAAAATCTGCGCACCGTAAAAACGTTCGTCCAGCTTGACGGATCTCCAGAGTTACCGTGGCTTGGCCCACGCAACTACGACACTCTTCTCGCCGCAGCCACCTCTCATCGCGCCGACATCAGGTCCGTCGACGAAAATTCCCTGGCCGAGCTCTTCTACACCAGCGGCACAAGTGCAAATCCCAAGGGTGTCATGCTGACGCACAGAAATATCTATCTGCACGCGCTGAACGTCTGCATGGGATTCCAGATCGAAAACGGGGCCGTCGAGCTGCATACCATTCCGCTCTTTCACGCGAATGGCTGGGGAGTCGCGCATTTCCTCACCTTACTCGGCGGGAAGCACGTCATGATCCAGCATTTCGAGACCAAAGAGGTGTTCCGGCTCATCGAAACGGAGAAGGTCCACTCCTGCAGCTTGGTTCCCATCATGGCTACGGCCCTGGTGAACTGCCCGGAGCGTCACAATTACGATTTGAGCACCTTGCGGAGGGTCGTCATCGGCGGTGCTGCATCGTCGCCGACGCTCATTCGCGAGGTCGAACAACAACTCGGCTGCGAATGCTTTTCAGGTTACGGCCTGACGGAAACGTGCCCATCGCTTACGATTTCGCCGATGAAGACAGGTCTGGGATGGGAAGGCGAGGAACGTTACGCGGGCCAAGCGATGACCGGGTTTGCATTCCCCGGGACGGAGATACGAGTGGTCGACGCTGACGATCGCGATGTCCCGCGCGACGGGAAGGCTATCGGCGAAATCATTGCGCGCAGCGACGGTGTGATGGAGGGTTACTGGCGTCAGCCGGAAGCTTCCGCCGAAGCTTTGCGCGGCGGATGGTTTCACACCGGAGACATGGCCACGTTCAACGAAGAAGGCTATCTGCTGATCGTCGATCGCAAGAAAGATATCATCGTAAGTGGTGGAGAAAATATTTCCTCCCTCGAACTTGAAAAGGCAATCCTGGCGCATCCCGCCGTCCTCGAGGCCGGGGTAATACCCGTTCCCGACGCGAAATGGGGCGAAGTTCCCAAGGCGCTGGTCGTTTTGAAACCGAACGCCTCCGTCACGGAGTCCGAACTAATCGAATTCTGCCGTTCGCGCCTGTCACACTACAAGTGTCCGCGCTCAGTCGAATTCGTTGACAGTCTGCCCAAGACCGGCACTGGAAAAATTCTAAAGAAGGATCTTCGCAAAAAATATTGGCAGGGCAAGGATACGATTCGCCCGGACTTTGCTGCACCAGCCTCCAAGACGAAGTCCAACTCTTGAGCGGTTGTCAAAAATAGCAGAGCACAATTTTTGTTCGAAAACCCGAAGGAGTCTTGTTCATGGATTTAAATCTAACCACCGAAGAGTTGGCGTTTCGTGACGAGCTTCGCGCGTGGCTTGCTTCCAACGTTCCGAAAGATTGGAAAGAATGGCGCGAAAAGCCCATGGAGGAATCGTTTCCCTATCTGCGCGCTTGGCAACGAAAGCTTCAGGAGGGCCGCTGGGCAGCGGTTTCGTGGCCTAAGGAATACGGGGGCCGCAGCGCTTCGCTAATGCAGCAGGCCATATTCTGGGAAGAGATGGCGCGCGTCGAGGCACCGCCGATGGCCAACTCGCTGGGCTTGGGTCTTATCGGGCCCACCATCATCGCCTATGGAACGGAAGTTCAAAAAAAGCGCTTTATTCCGAAGATCCTAAGCGCTGAAGAAATCTGGTGCCAGGGATTTTCCGAGCCCAACGCTGGTTCCGACCTCGCCGGTTTGCAAATGGAAGCGCGACTGGACGGCGATCATTATGTCGTGAACGGCCAGAAAGTCTGGACCAGCTATGGATGGGTCGGCAACTGGTGCGAGCTCGTTGTTCGCACCGATGCGAACCTGGCGAAACACAAGGGACTCTCGGTGCTGCTCGTTGATATGAAATCGCCCGGCGTCGAGGTTCGTCCTCTGCGTCAGATGACCGGGGAATCCGAATTCAATGAGATTTTCTTTCGGGACGTCCGCGTTCCGACTGAAAACATTCTCGGGAAAGTGAATGACGGATGGAATGTTGCGATGAGCACCTTGATGTACGAGCGAGGCTCGTACGGCGCTCGTCTGCACCTCATTTTCAAAAGTTACATCACGCGTCTCATCGAGCTCTCTCGAAAGATTCAACGTAACGGCCGCCCTGCCTCACAGGATCCCATCATCCGCCAGAAACTCGCGCAGTGCAGCGCCGAAATCGAAATCATGCGTTTCAACCAGATGCGGGCCTTCAGCCGCATCACCGCTACCGGCGTTCCGGGCCCCGAGGGTTCCATCCAGAAAATTTTCTGGAGCGAACTCAATCAGCGCCTCCAGCAAATCGCTCAAGAGGTGCTAGGCTCCTACGGCCAACTGATGGGCGGCGATCCGCGGGCTATCGAAGAAGGAATTTGGTCCTACGCCTACCTGCGCACGCGCGGAAACACCATCGAAGCCGGCACTTCCGAGGTGCAAAGAAACATCATCGGACATTTTGTTCTCGGACTGCCCAGAAGCTACTAAGGGGATACGCCATGCAATTCGGTTTGAGTGAGAGCCAGGAATTCCTGAAAGACAGTGCGCGCAAGTTCTTCGCCGGTGAGTGTCCTAGCGCCGAAATGCGGCGCCTGATGGAAACCGACACCGCATACGACGCCGCGCTTTGGTCCAAACTCGCGCATCAGGGTTACACCGGCATTATTTTTCCGGAGGAGTACGGCGGAGTCGGTCTCGGGCAAGTGGAACTGATGCTCTTAATGGAAGAAGCTGGACGCGCGCTCTTGCCTGGCCCGTTTTTTTCCACCGTCGTGCTGGCCGGTTCCATCCTGGATGCCGTGTGCACGCCTGCGCTCAAAAACAAATACCTGGCGCCGATCTGCCGGGGAGAAGTTCGCGCTACCGTCGCCATTCTGGAAGCGAGTGCCAGCTGGAACCCGCAGGATGTCCAACTGAGCGTTACTAATGGAAAGCTCACCGGAGAAAAACTCTTTGTCCCGGATGCCGCGGTTGCCAATTTCATCATCGTCGTTGCGCGCAACGGCGTGTTCTTAGTGGACTCCAAAGCTCCCGGCCTAAAAATATCTCCTATGTCCGGTATGGACCTTACGCGAAAACTCTACGCCGTCGAATTCAGCAACACCCCGGCGGAAGAATTGGGTTCCACCGCGAACCTCCCGCGTGCTTTCGATATCGCCACCGCTGCCCTAGCTGCTGAATTAGTTGGTGGGATGCAACGAACGCTTGATATCACGGTGGAGTACGCCAAGACTCGGAAACAGTTCGGCAAACCGATCGGATCGTTCCAGGCGGTGCAGCACCACTGCGCGGACATGTATTTGGAAACCGAGAGTTCCCGTTCGGCTGTGTACTACGCCGGCTGGGCGCTGGAAGAAAAAGCTCCGGACGCAGCGACCGCGGTCTCGATTGCCAAGATGTATGCCAGCGACGCTGCCCGCACGGTCGGCAACCGTGGCATACAGGTTCATGGCGGTATGGGTTTCACATGGGAAAACGATGTTCACTTATACTACCGACGAGCGAAAGCATCGGAAACAGCATTCGGAGACGCTACGTTTCATCGCGAGCGCATCGCCTCTGCTGTGATCGACGCCGGCAACATCTCTGCGAAAACCGCGTAAACTACCAAACCAGAGGTTCTCCTATGACTGATCTAGTGCAACTGACAAAAGACAACGACATCGCCATCATCACTGTCAATAATCCTCCCGTTAACGCGCTGAGTCCCGGCGTGCCCGAAGGAATTTCAGAAGCGCTGGATCGCATCGCTCAAGACGACAGCGTCAAAGCAGCGGTACTGATCGGTGGAGGTCGCACCTTCGTCGCCGGCGCGGACATTAAAGAATTCGGCAAGATGACCTCCTCGGGCAAATCGCGCGGCGCCGGACTCACTCCGTTCCTCTTAAAAATGGAAGACAGCAGCAAACCGGTGATCGTAGCCATTCATGGAACGGCTTTCGGCGGCGGATTGGAGCTGGCAATGGCCGGCCACTATCGCGTTGCTGTTTCGAGCGCTCAAGTCGGCCAGCCGGAAGTGAAGCTTGGTCTCATTCCCGGTGCCGCAGGTACACAGCGGCTTCCGAGGCTCGCTGGTGTGGCGAAGGCTGTCGAAATGTGCATGACCGGCAATCCGGTGAAGGCGGACGAAGCGCTGAAATTCGGCATCATCGATCGCATCATCGAAGGAGATCTCCTCGCTGGAGCAGTTAAATTTGCCAGAGAAGTCGCAAGCAAACCCGCTTCCAAGACGCGCGAGCGCAACGAAAAGCTCGGAAACGCCGCGGACAATGCAGCGATCTTTGTCGCCGCGCGTGAGAATGCTGCCAAGAAGCAGCGGGGTCTGCTCGCACCGGTTGCTGCCATTGAAGCTATCGAAGCCGCTACAAAAATGCCATTCGACGAAGGCTGCAAGTTTGAGCAGAAACTCTTTATCGAGTGCCTCTTCTCCGACCAGTCCAAATCGCTCATCCATGTTTTCTTCAGCGAGCGCGAGGTAACCAAGATTCCCGACATTCCAAAAGATACTCCCCTAATTCCCATAAAGACTGCTGCGGTTGTTGGAGCAGGCACTATGGGCGGCGGTATCGCCATGGTTCTCGCCAATGCAGGCATTCCCGTACTTCTGAAAGAGACGGACCAAGCGGCGCTCGATCGCGGGCTTGCGACGATCAAATCGAATTACGCGAACTCGGTCAAGCGCGGCCGTTTCACTCAGCAAGACGCCGAGGAGCGCCTGAAGCGCATCACCCCCACGCTTAGCTACGATGGTTTTTCAAATGTGGACTTGGTCATCGAAGCCGTGTTCGAAGGCATGGCGCTCAAAAAGGAAGTTTTCAAAGAACTGGATCGCGTTTGCAAACCTGGCACAATCCTTGCCAGCAATACCTCCACGCTGAGCATTGACGAGATCGCTGCCTCTACTTCACGTCCTGCGTCTGTGATCGGCACGCATTTTTTCAGCCCTGCCAATGTCATGCGGCTGCTGGAGATCGTTCGCGGCAAAGCTACCTCGAAGGAAGTTATCGCTACTTGCATGCAGCTTTCCAAAACGCTCGGCAAAGTGGGCGTGCTTGTCGGCAACTGCAGAGGTTTCGTCGGCAACCGCATGTTCGGTCCCTATCGCCGCGAAGCGCAGTTCCTCGTCGAAGAGGGCGCGAGCATTGAAGCCGTGGATAAAGCCCTGACTGATTTCGGCATGGCCATGGGGCCGCTGGCCGTTGGCGACCTCGCTGGCCTCGATGTGGGTTGGCGCATCCGCAAAGAATATCGTCACCTGGAAGTGCCGGGCATTCGCCAGCCGTTCACCGAAGACAATCTTTGTGAGCTCGGCCGATTCGGGCAAAAAACCGGAGCAGGTTGGTACAAATATGACGACCAGCGGCGCGCAAGCCCGGACCCTGCTGTTGATGAGCTCATTCGCAAGTGGGTCGCAGAGGCGCGAATTCCGCAACGCCAAATCTCCGCCGAGGAAATCGTCGATCGCTGCATCTATGCCTTGGTCAACGAAGGCGCGCGCATTCTGGAGGAGGGCTACGCGCTGCGTGCTTCGGACATCGACATTATTTATCTGAATGGCTACGGGTTTCCCGCATATCGCGGCGGTCCCATGTGGTATGCCGACACGGTTGGCCTGAAAAAAGTTTACGAGCGCATCTCCGAATTCCATCGCCAGCACGGCGAAATCTGGCAGCCGGCCCCGCTACTTAAGTGGCTTGCGGAACAGGGAAGGACTTTCGCCCAATTCGGCAAAGAAGAGGGCGTGGCAACTTAGTCTTCCGTTCGCGCAGCCGCAATCACAAAGCATTGCCCTAAAACATTCGTGGGTCTGTAACTTCGTTTCGACGGTCGGAGAAAACATGAGAGAAGCAGTAGTAGTTGCCAGTTCGCGGACGCCTCTTGCCAAATCTTTCCGTGGGTCGTTCAACCTAACGCGTCCTGAAGACCTCGCCGCCCATTGCATTAAAGACGTGCTGAGCAAAACTCCGAAGTTGGACGTCAAAGAGATTGAGGACGTGGTCCTCGGCTGCGCGCAGCCTCACGGTGCGCAAGGCCAGAATATAGCGCGCATTTCCGCGATGCTTGCCGGACTTCCCTCATCCGTTGCGGGCACCACCATCAATCGTTTCTGCTCCTCCGGTTTGCAAGCGATCACCATAGCCACCCACCAGATCCTCAACGAGGGCGTCGATGCCGCGGTCGGTGGCGGCGTGGAAAGCATCAGCATGATCACCCGAGACTACAACCCGCATCCTGGATTGCTGGAGAAAATGCCGGGAATTTACATGGTGATGGGAAATACTGCGGAAGTAGTTGCCAAACGTTACAAAGTAAATCGCGAGTCCCAGGACGAATACTCGCTTCTGAGCCAGCAGCGTACTGCGCGCGCTCAGCAAGAAGGCTTTTTCGAAGGCGAAATCGCGCCCATGCACGTCACTCGCGGCATTCTGGATAAGAAGTCAGGAGAAATTGTCGGCAAAGAAGACGCCACCGCCAACCGCGATGAGTGCAACCGCCCCGACACCACTCTGCAAGGCTTGCTGAACCTGAAACCTCATTTTGACCCGGACAGCGGCCAGGGAACCGTCACCGCCGGCAACTCCTCGCAGCTATCTGACGGCGCGTCCGCCACGCTATTGATGTCTCGCCAGCGCGCCGATCAGCTGGGCATTCCGTACAAACTTATTTTTCGCGGATTCCAGGTCGCGGGTTGTGAACCGGACGAAATGGGCATCGGCCCGGTCTTTGCCGTCCCGAAACTCCTGAGTCGTTGTGGTGTGCGAACGAGCGATGTCGATCTCTGGGAGCTGAACGAAGCTTTCGCTGTCCAAGTGATTTATTGCCGGGATCGCCTGGGTATCGACCCTGAAAAACTCAATGTTAACGGCGGCTCGATTGCCATTGGCCATCCCTTCGGAATGACAGGTTCGCGCATGGTCGGCACTATCGCCAACGAAATGGCTCGCCGCAAAGCTCGCTACGGTGTCGTCACCATGTGCATTGGAGGAGGACAGGGCGCGGCGGCTTTGTTCGAGCGCGCCAACTGATAGTCACTCCTCGGCCATCGAAGTTCGAGCTTACTCGAATTCTATCTTCCGCGATTCGGCTTGCGGTATAACCATTGACGATATGCTGAATTAACAATGGGAACTCTCTTTCTCGTCCGTCACGCACAAGCTTCATTTCTCGCGGAAAATTATGACAAGTTGTCCTCCCTCGGTGAAGCGCAAGCGCGGCTTCTCGGCGAGTACTGGGTGCAACGCCGGATCGCCTTTGATCGCACCTGCGTCGGTCCCTGTGTCCGCCAGAGAAACACCTTCAAACTGGCAAGTGAAGCCTACGACAAGGCGGGACTCAAGTTCCCTGAGCCTCTGGTGCTTCCGGAGTTTGACGAATACCAAGGAGAAGAAGTGCTGAAACGCAGCCTGCCCGCCTTGCTTGAAAAGGACCAGAGAATCCGAGATCTTTACGCGGCTTTTCAGTCTTCGACCGAAACCGCCGAAAAGCGCACGACTTTTCAAAAGCTGTTTGAAGCGGTCATCGGTAAGTGGGTCCGCCGCGAAATTTCTCCGCCAGACGTGGAGACTTGGCTGGAATTCTGCTCCAGAGTCAACTCCGGTCTCTCGAAGTTTCTCTCGGCCGGAGCGCGCGGTGAACGCGTCGCGATTTTTACTTCTGGCGGCCCCATCGCGGTTGCCATGCAGCGCGCTATGCATCTCTCCGCGGAAAGGGCTTTGCAAGTTAGCTGGATGTCGCGGAATTCTGCTTGGAGTGAATTTCTGTACTCGTCCGAATTGTTCAACCTCAGCGCGTTTAATGTCCACGCACATCTCACAGATCCTGAGATGATGACGTACCGCTAGGGAAATTTCCAATGAGTGACTTCCTCGACCATCCAGCGGCTATCCGATCCGGCGAAGAGCTGGATGTAGCCAGGCTCGAACCCTTCTTGCGCAGTCACTTCCCCGGCGAAACTGGCGCGCTCGAGGTTCGCCAATTTCCCAGCGGCCATTCAAACTTAACTTACTCGCTGCATCTTGGTACCAGAGAGCTGGTTCTGCGGCGGCCGCCCTTCGGAAGCAAAGTGAAATCCGCGCACGACATGAGCCGCGAATTTCGCGTGCTCTCCAAGCTCCACTCGGTTTACGCCCCGGCTCCGGAAGTACTCCTTTACTGCGACGACACCTCCGTCATCGACGCGCCGTTCTACGTTATGCAACCGATTCACGGCGTCATTCTTCGCAGAACACTGCCTCCCGGTTTGGATTTTCGCGCGGAAACAGCGCGGCGACTTAGCGAATCGTTTATCGAAAATCTCATCCGCCTGCACCGCGTGGATTATGCCGCGGCGGGGCTTTCCGATCTGGGTAAGCCGGACGGATATCTCGAACGGCAGGTTCGTGGCTGGACCGAGCGCTACTACGGCTCCAAGACCCACGATTATCCCGAAGTGGAGAAAATCTCCGCGTGGATGCAGGAACACATACCATCCACGAGTGCCGTTTCGTTGATCCACAATGACTACAAATATGACAACGTCGTTCTCGATTCGAGCGACATCACAAAAATTGTGGGTGTGCTCGATTGGGAAATGTCCACCATCGGCGATTCTCTCTCAGATCTCGGCGCCGTGCTGGCCTATTGGATCGATGCGACAGATCCTGAGGAACTTGATCAAAACCGCTGGGGACCCACGAACTATCCTGGCAGTTTCACACGGGATGAAATCGTGCACTACTACGCTCAAAAAACGGGGCGCGACACTTCGCAGATGGCTTTCTATCTCACGTTCGCCCGTTTCAAACTTGCCGTCATCGTGCAGCAAATTTATTATCGCTATCATCAGGGTCTGACTAAAGACGAACGCTTTGCGGTCATGCCCGAGAGAATCCAAATACTCTTGCGTGCTTCTTTGCGCTGCGCTCAAACTGGCCGAATTTAGAGCATCGCTCTGGTAAGCTTTCCAAACCCGCAGTCGAACGAGAATTGGTCAGGAGTAGTAGCGGACAATCCACTCCGCGACGCAAACTGGTTTGGCAGATCCTTCGTTTTCTATGGTTACGGAGTAGGTCGCCTCTACCGCATCGGAGAGTTCCTTCAACTCCAGAAGACCAATTCGCGCACGAATCCGAGAATCAGCGCGCACGGCAGCTGGAAATCGCACGCGATTCAAACCGTAATTCACCGCCAGGCGAACGCCACCTTGGACTTGAATCGCTTCCTTCATCAAGTGGCTGAGCAAAGAAAGCGTGAGAAATCCGTGAGCGATCGTGTCGCCGTACGGCGATTCCCTCTTCGCCCGCGCGCGGTCTAAATGAATCCACTGCCGGTCTTCCGTGGCTTCGGCGAATCGCGCGATAAGCTCTTGCGTGACGGAGAACCATTCCGTGACGCCAATTTCCCTGCCAACGAATTCTTTCAGCGACTGTGGATTCTTGATGACGAGCGGCGGCATCAATTTTTCTTGGCTTTCGCCAATTCCCACTTCGCAATCGACTCCCTATGAACTTCATCCGGCCCATCGGCCAATCGCAGCGTCCGAGCCATCGCCCAGGAGCTGGCCAGAAAGGTGTCCTGCGAAACTCCGGCCGCTCCGTGTGCTTGAATCGCCCGATCCAGCACGCGCAGAGCTACGTTCGGCGCTATAACTTTGATCATCGCAATTTCGGCACGCGCCGCTTTGTTTCCAACCGTGTCCATCATGTGCGCGGCCTTCAGCGTCAGCAGCCGCGCTTGTTCGATTTCCATGCGAGATTCTGCGATGGCCGCGCGAATCGTTCCCTGCTCACTCAGCGTTTTGCCGAAGGCCACGCGCGTTTGCACCCGTGCGCACATGGTTTCGAGCGCACGTTCCGCGAGCCCGATGCATCGCATGCAGTGATGAATCCGGCCGGGGCCTAAACGCCCCTGCGCAATCTCAAATCCGCGCCCTTCGCCGAGCAAAACGTTCGCCGCTGGAACGCGCACTTTTTCAAATTGAATTTCAGCGTGGCCATGTGGCGAATGGTCGTATCCGAACACCGTCAGCAGCCGCACGATTTTCACTCCAGGAGTATCCAGCGGCACGAGAATTATCGACTGCTGCCTGTGCGCCTGCGCAGAAGGATCGCTCTTGCCCATAAATATTGCGATTTTGCAGCGTGGATCGCCCGCTCCTGAGGACCACCACTTCCGTCCGTTAATTACGTACTCATCGCCGTCTCGAACGATGGAAGATGCAATATTGGTAGCATCCGAGGACGCAACGTCCGGCTCGGTCATGCAGAAACAGGATCGAATTTCGCCGGCCAGCAATGGCTTCAGCCATTTTTCCTTTTGTGCCTCGGTGCCATAACGCGCCAGCACTTCCATATTTCCGGTGTCCGGCGCCGAACAATTGAACACTTCGGGCGCCATGTGACTTCGGCCCATAATCTCGCAAAGCGGCGCGTACTCCAGATTGGTAAGGCCCGCGCCGTTTTCATCGTGCGGCAAAAACAAATTCCATAACCCGGACTGGCGCGCCTTCGGCTTCAGTTCTTCCACAATGCGCGTCGGCTTCCATCGTTCGCGCTCGATTTCCTGATGGAAGCGATGTTCGTTCGGATACACGTGCGCATCCATGAAGCTTTGCAACCGCTCTTGCAGTTCCTTTGTCTTTGCGCTGAGTTCAAATTCCATAGGTCACAGGTTTCTTTATTTGCCGGTGAAGACCGGAGCGCGTTTTTCGACAAAGTGCGCCACACCTTCTTTGAAATCATCACACCGCAGACTCGCCAGCATTTCTTGCTCCGAGATTTCGAACGATTCGGCGAGCGTTAGAAACATCGCGTCGTACACCTGCTGCTTGATCACGCGGAGCGACCGCGGGCTAACGTTCGAAGCCAGATCCACGGCGTACTCTCGCACCTTTGCATGAAATGAATCTTGCGGAAAGACTTGATTCACCAATCGCATTCTCAACGCCTCTCCCGCGTCGATCATTCTTGCGGAGAATAGCAAGTCCAGCGCGTTCGCGTGTCCCACCAGGCGCGGCAACATCCACGCCATTCCGTATTCCGCAATTAATCCTCGTCGCGCAAAGGCCGTTCCGAAACGCGCCGCATCGGAAGCAAAACGCAGGTCGCAATATAAAGCAATCACTAGACCCAATCCGACCACCGGACCGTTGATAGCGGCAATCACCGGCTTTGTGATCGCCGGAAAATACGAATATTTCTTCTGAAAATCGTTCCGCGTGCCGTCGTCTCCTCCTCCTGTTGACTGCACCTGGGTACGCTGCATTGAGTCGAGCCCCTTCGTTGCGACGGTGGACAAAAGGGATATATCCGCGCCTGCGCAGAATCCGCGGCCCGCTCCCGTCAAGATGATCACGCGAACATTCTCGTCGCGCTCCGCCTCGTCCATCGCGGCTCGCACCTCGCCTTCCATCACGGCGGTCCACGCGTTCAGTTTATCGGGCCGGTTGAGAGTAATCGTGGCGACTCGGTCGGCTACCTGATACTGCGTTTCTTGGTTTGGCATAGTGAGCCGGATTATATACAATGGCGGCCGCGTTGGTTACATTCATTTGTGTGTAACTATCTCATTCTGTGGTTTTCTC